>MDSY01082846.1_pt1 | contig 12221 bp, 7 predicted proteins | sample 811131 | NCBI WGS metagenome assembly MDSY01 (sample SAMN05326643, study PRJNA326480) | marine metagenome | isolation source: seawater | place: Atlantic Ocean: South West | collected 2010
GAGGATGATCTGGTGCGGATTGGCGGTGGTGTTGAGATGAGTAAGGAAGAGAATCAGGCTAAGGGTGAGGAATCATTGGCGGCGTTGAAGTCGTTGTTTGGGTGAGCTCATTGCTTGTTATCCTGGCATAGGCCCTTACATGTCATCCCGACAGAGCGAAGCGACGAGGGATCTCAGCAATAGCCGCACCAACAAGCATTAGACTAACCATATATACACACGGCCCTTAGCTTTAATATGAGTTAAAGTGTGCCCATCCTGTATCCCCCGCTCGCCCTTGGCTATACCCTCAAGAATGTGCATTTGCCGTTTCTGAAACTCGTGCTCATCAACATCAACCACATACGCTTAGGGCTGGTCATGTTCGGCAATCAAGATCGGCTCCTTGGAATCATGAACTCAGAGAGAATTCTGATGGAATGGCGCTTAAGGCTGGTAACCAACTAAACTTTCATAATTTGACCCTCCAATACAGTGACGCTAAAGCGCCACTGTATTGGCTAGATACGCAATTTTGGTGGCCGATATGGCCCCTATCGGCCATAAGCGGACGTTTAGAGCTTTTACACTGACACCATATTTTTCTATATTAGGTTAATCAGTCGTCGCAGTTTACACTTCTGCTTGTGCCGCCAAGTTCTCCAAACAAGTAGTTATATAAACAAGCTTTCCATCAATGACATCAATCGTTTCTTTCAGATCGATTTTACGAGTGTTGAGGCTCTTAATATGTTCAGCAGGTGAATTATCAAGAATATTTGAGTTAGCTAAATCTTGATTGACTCTGTTTAGATTGGCCTCAGCATCTTCCTTTTCTTTTGTTAGGCGCTTTTGGAAATCAATTGGAAACAACTGAAGTTCTAAATTGATTACGGCATCATAAATATCTGCCACTTCTTGACTGGTTTTAGAATGTACAAAGTTATAACTTCCTTCATCAAATGCATGATGCTCTTGGTTCTGTCCATCCCAATTTATTAGATCCTTTTTGATTGCATCCAAATTCGATGTATCCCAGGCTAATAGTTCATAAACGTAGTTATACGTCCTTTCAAGAGAAATTTGTAACCAATTCCCTTTACGTATTCCTTTGCCGAACCCCATGATTTCTCTACCAAACTTTACCGTAACTTCAACATTGTTCTCCACACAGTATTTGGTAATGATCGATTCCAGCCATATTCTCAGATAAATAAGTGATTGTCGGATATCGTGATTTTCAAGTGCTAAATCGATCTTTTTCTGGAAGCTGGCATTGTAGTCAGCAGAGATAACACCGCAGTTAGTGTAAGAGAGTATGTTGCTATTTAGTTTATTCTGATTGACTAAATTTAAAACTGTATTGCAGTATCTTTCCCAAAATAACCGGTCATGAGTGGTGAGAATTTGCTGTATATTAGATAAATAATCTTCCTTATAAAGCATTTCTATAATGTTTGCCCTATGGTCAGAATCAATGGCATTTACAACATCGTCGAATATTATATAAGGTAAGTTATTCTTCTTTGCTACAGATAGCAGAAGCGACAATCCTAATACTCTAAGATGACCTTCACTTAAGCTGGAAAACGCATCTTTATCTTCGCCGTTTACTTCTAAAACTATTCTATAGTCATATCCGGTTCTTTCAAACTTAATGGAGGTAACGCCCTCGGACTCGTCATCATGTTTATTTATCCATTGATAGTAGTCCAATGAGGAACATTCTATTCCTGATATATTTTCTTCTTCGGCTGAAACTTTATAGTCTTTAAGGTCTTTGTAAAAGACTTCGTAGCTTGACTCAATGTTATCGATCATGTCATTAAAGGAATTCTCAATCGCTATCTCTTGGTCGATTGATTTTTTTTCGGTTAGGTATTTGGATAGCTCCTTTCGAATAGCAATTAATTTCTCTTCACTCTCTTGAGTGTTTTCAACTAGATAGTCAATTCTTTTAAGAAAATCATCTAGGTTACTAATCTTGTCTCTAGCGGACTGCTCATTACTTCTAGTTGACTCGATGGAACGCTTAATGGAGTTATAGTTGGATATGTAACCTTCAATTAAATCTTTATTGGCAGAAATGAATTTATGACACTCTTCCAATAGGGGTATCTTTTCATCTACCTTTGTTATGCTATCTATTTTTAGTAGGTTTCCGATAAGCTGGTCCAATTCAAAAGAGTTTATCCTAAGTTTTTCGGATATCTTAATGGTCGAGTTATATTGTTTTGCTATAGAAATTATATGGTTTGTGATTGACGAAATTTTAGACTCGGATTCGCTTACCGATTCTTGAAGTATTGACAGTCCTTCAAGATTGTTTAATTCTTGATTGGCCTTAGAGAACGGATTTTGTATGACTGCATCTATAGGAGTTTCACATGCAGGACACGTATCAACAGCCAGTCCATTAGTCTCTATATCCTTTATGGCTTCATATAGATTCTTGAAGTTAATTTCATTGGATTTCTTGGATAGGCCTTCCTTGATTTGACTGCGTTTACTGGAGATCAATAGCCCTAACTTTGAGAGCGCGTGTAGCTTTCGGTAGCTATCAATTGGTGGCAAGAAATGACTGACAGATGCTGTTAGCTTATCTTTCTTTATTGCAAGTAGCTTCCTGAATAAGTTTCTCTTGATTTTAATGGCATCTATGTCGTTGAACCTAAACCTTAATGTACTGAGTAGCTCATCTCGATTTCTTCCAATGGTGTTTCGATGCTCTGTTCGATTTATTAGTAATCTTTTATTCTCTTCTTCTAGGTCTCGTAATTTTATTTTTGCAGCCTCATATTTATAGCCACCCAACTTAAAGCTATTCGGCTGTACGAACCTATCAATTAGATCATCTATTTGCTCTAGTCCGAAAAGAGATGCCAGGATGTCTTTATGCTCGCCCTTAGTGTCTTTAGAACCGAGAAGCGAAAACTCCTGAAGCCTATTCCTATCGATAAAGGATAACGCATGTAGATCATGACCCTGGATTTCATCTCCATTTGTATTAATGATTTGTATTTTTGGCTTTCCAGGCTCTCGTTTTATATAGTCTCTGAGTTTTGTTTTCCTTCGTGTGGCTTCCTTAATGTTATCCGTAAGAGAGTATTCGAATGCTTCACACAGCGAAGTCTTACCGCCCCCATTGGGTGCATAGAATATATTGTGATTTCTATTTAGAGGAATGTAAGTACCTTCATCTTCGTCATTTAAAGTGCCAAAGCACCTAAAATTTGAAACCTGAATTGACAAAATTGGCACTAAACTTATAGATGAAGTCTCTAAGCTATCAAAAGTCTTACTTTGAAGGAATCGTTTATAGTGGCGCTTTTTGCTCTCGAAATTCGTCCCTATGAGATTAATTCCCAGAGAGTTTAATTGCATTTTAATTTGATCACTTAATCTTCCAGACTCAGCTCTCATTTTGGATGCGGCCCAGAGAATAAATAAATAGCCTTCTGATTTGCCATCTAATTGCTGCTTTGTGAACTTTAGTAGGTGATCATCCATGACGGAGTTCCGGGGAAAGTTTACTCAATTATGTCCGCTTAGGGTCGCTAGCAGACGCTCCAATCCTACCCATCACAAGCCCTCTCCCTCTCAGCAATCACCACCGGATCACGACTCCCTAAGGCCGTCGCTATTGCCAAATTACACTCCGCCCGAGCAGCCTCCTCCTTACTACGCTCCCCAGCCCGGCCGATCCGCGCCACAGTTGCCTCAAACGACACCGCCGCATTGCAGTACATATTGCTTAACTTGGAATGACGCCAGTGATTACTAGGCTTGTCTGAAAGCTGAGCGCAGAGATCCCTAAATAGCGCTTTCGCCGCTAAGGTGCACTTCGAGAAGTGGGTTATCTGGGACTTATAAGGCTGGCACACGCTTTTGTCTCTAACGCGCCAGAGCTGATACTGATAAGGGACTCCTACACCCTGATAATCAATCATCACCGCTTTGATTTCGGTGCCATGAAGATCGGTAAAACGGGCATGCACGGTATTTTGAATACTGTCTAGGTATGCAGTAAACAACAGTGAAACGGGGTCCATAATCTGTTCCTTCAGATTCTTGTTCTATTAAGTTGGCGTATACCAAGTTAATAGGGCCATCCATGACTACAGTCATTGCCTTAGTTATCACTTATTAAGGCTAACCATAGTCAACAAGCTGGGGGTTTGCTAATGAGATATTGAGTAGGCGCAGATAGATCAAGAGATCCCTCGTCGCGGCGCTCTGTCGGGATGACAGGGCTTGGGATGACAGAAGGTAAAATACAACAACAGGTTCTAGCTAATAATTAACAGCTCTCACTCCAATCTAGCTGTCTATACTGAAAAAGAACGCAGTATTTAAATACTAAATATTATAGCTTCCCATCCCACTCCGTCAGGCTATATGGATAACTGCGTAACCCACTGATATTAATCACAATATCAGTGGGTTTTTCATTTAAAGATGGTCCTATATCGCGATCTTTACTCTCGGCTTGTCAGCCCCAGTCGATCGCCCTCACAGCGCACTCTGCTTATGGCACCTAATAGATCAACTTCATACTTATGGAAGTACTCAAGTCCGGTTTTGACACCAATACCTTGAATTTCTCTGGCGCCAGTTTCGTGCATCTTGGCAAGCTTGCTGTCACTGATCCAACTATTGCCGCAACTTGGCAATGACCGATCTGGCAAGGTGACATTGATTGCCCCGGTGGAACTGTGACAGCCGGCATAATAGCTCAACAATTTGCCCTTGGTTTTATGTTTGATTTCAATCAGATCATTGCGGTGCAGGCTAAAACAAAATTTATAGTTGGCATCCATCTGAAGCCAATCGCCTTTGGCTTTACGCTGGGTTATTGCACAGTTGGGTAGTTCTGCCTTGACCCGATCAGCCACATAGATGGGTACCAAATAATATTCTCCGTTGCGCTCAAATACGTCTGTTCTAATCATGCTGTCATGGGCTGCAATACCTTTTTTAATTGGCACGCCATCATTCATGGATACCCGAAGTTTGACGCTATTAACCTGGGGCGAGGTACCAACAACCTTGGTTTTCTTGGCCCTCGATAGCATATAAAAAGGCTCTTCAAAAGCCTTTTTAGCATTGCCGTCATATTTAGCTAGTCGCGCTTTAAGGGCTTTGTATAACGGCAAGTTGCGCCCTTTATCATGAAGGGTTTCTACATTTTGTAATGTTAGATTAGACAGCGGCGTTTTAATCAGGGCATACCCTCGATCCAGATGCTTGGCAGAACGAACAGTTTCCTGGTGAGCGGCACCGGTTAACTTGCGACTGGGCATGCGGGATACAAAAACCTCCCGTTCAACATACTCTCTAACTGCTTGACTAAAACCCTCCCAGGGCTGGGGCAAGTGAATTTTGCAGTCCATCTGACACTTATCTGTAGCCCATAACTCTTGCTCACGAGAAGCTTCGACTAACTGTTTAGTTATGCTGGGGGAAATGCCCGCCACAATTAAAGCATCTATCCCATGATAGCGCTCGCTCTCACCACGGCCTGTAAGCAGACCCCAGCGAACTCTTAAATAATGACTTAAGTTTCCATTACAGGTCTGTACTGGATACTGATCGCTGCCTGCCATTTTTAGGTTATGCGCAATAAATTTTTTCAGGTAGCTTGGTATGTAACTGGTATCAGTACCATTGCGTTGACGAAATACCTCAGCCTCCTTCTGACCCAAGTTTTGCTTCAATAGCCGCCAGCGCTTCGCTTGAGGATAGTCAGACACCTCGGTCTTAAATCGCTGCCAATTCTGGTTGTCGGGATCCTGCTTGGCAATATATTCAAAGGGAGTTTGATTACCTTTTTGCTGATTCTCGGCGCTTAGCACTAACACCTTATTGCTCAGGCTATCATCAAAACTTCGGCTCCAGGGCAGGATATGATCGATATCCACATAGCCAGGCTCAATTAAACGCTCAGTGTCGATGGCCTGACCTGAATAGGGGCAATGACCCCGTTGTGTTTGGTGTAAGCGGAACTTGTGTAGTTCGTGCCCACTGGGGTGGTGGCCATAAACTGATACAAACTGCTCACAGCTATGCTCTTTTTGACGGCGGAACTGTTGCTGGGCATTTTCAATTCGCTTGCGCTGCTGGAAGGATTTAACCAGCTCATCAGACACTTCGATATGCACCCGATCCGGTGAACCATGTTTTCTAATAATTGCATTGATCACTTTGCGCGCTTGGGTCAGCGCTCGGAACACCACCGGATTACGAATATCGTCAAAGGGTATCAGTGGCAACAGTTGCTGGGTTTGGCTTGAGTCCGGTTTGCGATGATCAGGGTATAGTTCAGCGCAGGCCTGATGGTAGTGCATGCTCTGCTCCATCAATGGCAACAGCCGGTGAATTGCGGCGGCGGAGAGGTTGATAAACTGACTAAATATATTAAGGGGAATAAGCGCATCGATGAGAGTCTGAGGCAGGCCTTTGGCCAATAGTTCACGTTGACGATTAGTATCGGTTTTCCAGCAGGTTAATATCTCAGCTATAACATCGAGCTGTGCTGTATTTGCCGCCAATTCAGACCAAACGATCTTGCCACACTGTTTCTCAATGGCCTTTTTTAAGCTGTGGAATCCTTTCAACTGAATAAAAATCTGCTCTTCAGGATCCTTGCCTTGTTTTGCCGCTTTGGTGTAATTCAAGCCAACAAAACGGCAGGCATGTGGGATATTTAGCTTTTTTCTGATCTGCTTATAGCTAACCTTGTTTCGTTGAAATGCCAAGGCCGTCAACTGGCCTCTCTGTTTTAAGCTCAAGCGGTCTCGCGCCTTTCCCTCTTCCCCAAATCGTAGATTGTTGCATTTTGATGCTAGCACAAAGCGTTCGGCGCTATAACTCAGCTTGGCCGCACGGGGCTGTTTGGGTTCAAAGGCACAGAATCCGCGCATACGATTGATTTGATCGCCATCATCATAGGAGCGCTGAGAAGAAAATATCTCTAAAAACGCATGTTCTAAACATTTCGAAGCACTATCGTTTCCCAGCTGACGCTGACATTCAAATAGGACTCCAACTTCGCTCATTAAAAGTTCTCGCGCAACAGTATGCCCATAAAAACCCTGATGGTTGCGTTTCTTAGTGGCAAATTTGGGGTGCTTAAAGAACATCTCACCTAGGGTGGCATAACTACCCTGCTTTAATAACTTGGTGTTTTCTTCAACCCCTGCCAGCAGCTTGCCAGCCTCTCTATTGCCCAATTCACTCTTACGATTTGATTTAAAACCACGGCGCTGGGCGATATGAAATAGCGCCCGGGCCAACTCCCCAGCACTTAATTGTCGGCTCAGCCCCTCACTTCTCAGCTGCCAGGGGGATAGTGCATTTTGGGCGCTTTTAAAGGCTGTCTCTCGCCTTGCTTTGGCAATCAACTCATGGGTTATAAACAGATCTTTAAGGCGCTCAAGACGATGCTGACGGCGGCGACGACGCTTTCTTGTGGAGCGGGCCAATCGCCGAGGCTCGGCTAGCGATGCGCCGGTTTTAGGGGCCTCTGCCTTTGTAAAGACACGGACTCCAGCATCGACAATTCTCTGGGCATCGGTGTCTAAGACACCCCAGCCTACATATGCAATGCCAATCTCAAGTCCAATCGTTTTTGACACTATAAATTCCTTTTTATGTTGTCCTTTGGCGCTTCCTCTACTACTTTTAAAACACGGTTGTAGCCTGACGGAGTGGGATTCGTTGCTATAAAAAGGTTTTAGACCGTAAGGTATCCCCACCTCCGGGTGGGGTATCCTCTTTCCTCTAACAGCTCGTCATCTCACATTTTTTCTCTTTTTTAATGTCCTACTCTCCCAATTAATTTACGTTCAGGATGTTGGTGGCAACAGTGTCTAAAGGCACTGTACGACAATTTATTGGCACTTCTTTTGCGACCAGACTGTCGCTTGACAGTAAAACAAGGATTGCTTTGAGAGTTGTTCGGAAGGTCTGTAAGACGAGAGGCATAATCTATTCCTTGAGATTACTTTTTTACTACGCAGGTATTCATCGACTTAATAAAGTCTTCCATGACTCAAATTGTGGTATTACTTTGGTGTTGTTGACCCTAAACATAGTCAAAAAATAAACGGCTTGCTTTGGAGAGATTAGGTAATGGGAGTTGGATCAAGGCGTTTTTCGATTTAGCAGGGACAGAAACTCTGAGGCATTTCTTGAAGAGCCTTTACCGCTTAAGGGGTGGCCGCCAGAGTGGGGATGCCAATGTGCTCAATAGACACTTCTTAGGTTGCTGCAGTACCTCCTTTCATACCGCCTAACACCATCTAACACTATCTAAAACAAGCACACCGCCACCGAGTTTAGGGCCCTGCCCGAGGACCAATTTAATGGCATCTGGATTTATGCCGCAACAGGTGGGTAAATCTGGAGCTGCGCAGTTGGCATCTCGAAAGCATATGAGATATCTCGAGATCCCTCGTCGCTCCGCTAAGTCGGGATGACAAAGATGATGATTCTACTGAGAGAGTTGAGATGACAGCTAAGGTGATCTTAAAAAAAGATTGGGATGACAGCTATTATGATCCCATTAAGCGAGTTGGGATAACAAAGGAATATGATTGGAACAGTAGGCCTGCGATACAAGGCATTAGACTAAAAACTACAGACTATCGTTTACTCGAACACGCAGTTCTTTACCGGGCTTAAAATAGGGTACGTACTTACCGCTCAAATCAACGGCATCGCCAGTCTTGGGGTTGCGACCTACACGGGGAGCACGGTAGTGAAGTGAGAAACTGCCAAAACCTCGAATTTCGGTGCGTTGGTTAGTCACCAATGCGTGGGTCATGCGCTCTAATATCATCCGTACAGCAAGTTCAACATCCTTGGGCGGAAGCTGGTCTTGGCTGGCGGAGATTTTTTCAATTAGCTCAGATTTTGTCATGACGCCTTCAGAGGTTTTTACTCACTATTTTTGCTTTGCAAACTATACCAATGGATTGCCGAGATGGTATTGCGGATTACTCTTTGATTTTATTGAAGTTTTAGATTTATACAAGCAAAACATCGCCTAATATCATTTTGCAGACGAAAAAAAGGGTGGCAGAGCCACCCTTTTTCGATCTCAGCTGAACATTACTTGTCCATTTGCGCTTTGATCAGGTCTCCAATAGTTGCTGGAGATGAGGTGTCGGCTTCAACCTTGCGGTGAGCTTTAACCACTGCTTTCTCTTCTGCAACGTCTTTAGCCTTAACAGACAGGCTAATAGCACGGGTCTTGCGATCAACGTTGATGATCTTAGCTTCGATTTCTTGGCCTTCTTGCAGCTCGTGACGGGCATCTTCTACCTTGTCACGTGAGAGCTCAGAACCCTTCAGGTAAGCTTCGATATCGTTACCTAGATCAACGGTAGCGCCTTTAGCATCAACTTCTTTAACGATGCCTTTAACAATTGCGCCTTTGTCGTTCTCGGTTACATAGTTGTTGAACGGATCGTCAGACAACTGCTTGATACCCAGTGAGATGCGCTCGCGCTCTGCATCGATGCTGAGTACAACTGTTTCAACTTCTTCGCCTTTCTTGAAGTTGCGAACAGCTTCTTCGCCAGTTTCGTTCCAAGAGATATCAGACAGGTGAACCAGACCGTCGATGCCGCCGTCTAGGCCGATAAAGATACCGAAGTCAGTGATTGACTTGATCTTGCCTGAAATCTTGTCGCCTTTAACCATAGTAGTGGCAAAGTCATCCCAAGGGTTGGTGTGACACTGCTTGATACCCAGCGATATACGACGACGTTCTTCGTCGATATCCAGAACCATAACTTCAACTTCGTCGCCCAGATTAACGATCTTAGATGGGTGAACATTTTTGTTAGTCCAATCCATTTCAGAAACGTGAACCAGACCTTCAACGCCGTCTTCCAACTCAGCAAAACAACCGTAGTCAGTGAGGTTAGTGATCTTAGCTTTAGCACGTGCGCCCTCTGGGTAACGACCTTTGATGTCGCCCCAAGGATCTTCGCCCATCTGCTTCATACCCAGTGATACGCGGTTACGCTCGCGATCAAACTTAAGGACTTTAACGTCAATCTCGTCGCCGACATTGATCATCTCAGAAGGATGCTTGATGCGCTTCCAAGACATATCAGTGATGTGCAACAGGCCATCGATTCCACCCAGATCAACGAACGCGCCGTAATCAGTAAGGTTCTTAATAACACCTTTGAGTGATGCGCCCTCTTCGAGGTTGGCCAGCAGTTCTTCACGTTCTACAGAGTTTGCACTCTCCATTACGGCACGACGGCTAACAACAACGTTGTTGCGCTTAGGATCGAGTTTGATAACTTTAAATTCTAATTCGATGTTCTCAAGGTGAGTAATCTCACGCAGTGGACGAACATCAACCAGTGAACCTGGAAGGAACGCGCGCAAGCCGCGAACATCAACAGTAAATCCACCTTTAACCTTGCCGCTGATAACACCGATAACAACTTCGTCAGCTTTGTGAGCTGCTTCAAGTTCGATCCAGGATTCTGCACGACGGGCTTTTTCACGGGAAAGCTTAGTAGCACCGAAACCATCTTCAACGGCTTCGAGAGCAACCTGTACTTCGTCGCCAACGGCAACTTCGAGTACGCCTTTCTCGTCATAAAATTGGTCAATCGAAATAACACCTTCAGACTTCAGTCCAGCATGGACTGTTACCCAGTCTTTATCGATATCGATAATTACGCCAGTAATGATGGCGCCGGGATTCATCTCAACGGTTAATAGACTTTCTTCAAATAGATCTGCGAAATTTTCGCTCATGGTTTGTACCTGATTTTTGACAGAGATATGACAGAAGAACTGCTAGCGTCAGTCTCTTTTTTCCGCGCGGCCAGTTTACACGGGTCAGTTAAAATAAAGGCCTACAGCAATAAAAGCTGGCGATTGCTGCGTTGCCCATTTGGTGTTGAATTTCTAAATTCTGTACTGCAAATACTAAACGACTATCAACTACTTGATGCCTTTAACAGACAGGATATTAAGCACTGTATCTGTTACCTGCTGAATCGACATGGTCGAGGTGTCTAACTCAATTGCATCACCAGCTGGTCTCAGCGGTGAAGCATCGCGACTCATATCTCTTTCATCCCGAGAGCGCACCTGCTCCACGAGGGCGGGCAGACTAACATCTTCGCCCTTTTCAAGCAACTCTTTGTAGCGTCGATTGGCGCGCTCTTCAGCGCTTGCGGTGAGGTATATTTTTAACCCAGCAGCGGGGAAAACCTCAGTGCCCATATCGCGGCCATCAGCCACCAAACCTGGGGTTCTGGCGAACATCCGCTGGCGCTTTAATAGTGCCAAACGGACTCCTGGAAACTGAGCCACTTTGGAGGCCAACAGGCCGGTTTCCTCCGTGCGCAGTTCAAGGCTCACATCTTCCCCTTCGAGGTAGACTTTAAACTGGCCATTATTTTCTGTCTCGAAGCGAATATCCATATGCTCAGCCAGGGCCATCAGGCCCTTTTCACTGTCGACACTGATCTGGTGGCGCACAGCTGAAAGTCCCAAAAGACGGTAGAGTGCCCCACTATCCAGATAATAAAAACCGAGCTTCTTAGCCACTATGCGACTAATAGTGCCTTTACCGGCTCCACTGGGGCCGTCGATGGTGATGATCACAGGGTCGATAGCGGCGGCCATTTAGGACTCCTGAGTCTCAACGCCAATGCTCAAACCGATCGCCCTCGCCAGATCGACAAAGCCGGGGAATGATGTGGCAATATTGTTGCATTCGATAATTTCAATCTCACCCGCTGCACGCAATCCGGCAATGGCAAAGGCCATGGCTATACGGTGATCATCGTGGCTGTGGACAGTGCCACTGCCAAGCTGGCCGCCCTGAATACGAATGCCATCGGCTGTGGACTGGGCATCGATTCCCAATGTTACAAGGCCATCGGCCATGCTTTGGATACGGTCGCTCTCTTTTACCCGAAGTTCTTCGGCGCCTGTGAGCACTGTCTCGCCCTTGGCACAGGCCGCGGCGACAAACAGGACCGGGAATTCATCAATCGCCAGTGGCACCTGATCTTCTGGAATCACAATGCCGTTAAGTTCTGCATAACGGATTCTAATGTCGGCAACAGGTTCGCCCCCGACTTCCTTTTCATTGGACAGCTCAATGCGGGTGCCCATCTGACGCAAGATATTAATTACCCCAATCCGCGTTGGGTTAACGCCCACATGACGCAGGGTAATATCGGAATCTGGAGTAA
>MDSY01092433.1_pt1 | contig 12220 bp, 9 predicted proteins | sample 811131 | NCBI WGS metagenome assembly MDSY01 (sample SAMN05326643, study PRJNA326480) | marine metagenome | isolation source: seawater | place: Atlantic Ocean: South West | collected 2010
AAGACTTAATTTAAAAACTTTTTCTCTCAAGCCAAAGTAAAAAAAACAAGTAATTATAGGAAGTAAATATATAATTGCTTCTATTGGACGTATCGTAATACAAATAGCCATTGCTGTTAGCGCAAAATAAGAATCTTTTTTATTAATCAAATAATTTGATTGCATTAAGTGAAAAATTGTTGCTAAAACTGCAGGTGTAAGTATGGTTTCTGCAAATGCATGCATGCCACCTGGGAAGAAAGAATTTGAAAGAGTGCCAATAAAAATAGAACCAAGCAAACATATAGATTTCGATGAATCTGTCATTCTCAATATGAAATAACTGTATATAATAGTAATAAATAAAGCGATGGAATGAATTGCAGCGAAAGTAAATAGAATGCTATTTGCTGATACCAACATTAGTGGAAACAAAAATAAGTAAAAAGAAACTGGCCTCCAAGGTTTTTCAGCATAAAGCGAATAAAGCCCCTCACTAATATTGCCAGCATAAAAATTGTTTACAATCTTGCCAGCAGCCTGAAGAAAATCATGAGCATCTGCAAAAGGTAAGCCAACATTATTAACATGCCAACAGATCATTAAACCTAATGGAATTATTGTTGCAATTAAGGCAACTTTTATATCTGAGAGTTTTTCAATTATTTTCATTGGATTTGTAAGTATTTATAATGTTATTTTAAAAATTTTTCTTTCGATCTCGTTAATTGTTGGAATAACAAGTGTTATAGATGGTTTATTCTTTAACATTATTTTTCCACCATTTTAAAGTTTTAATTATACCTTTATCGATTTTAGTTTTTGGAGACCATCCTAGTTCTTTTTTAGCTTTCGCTGTATTTAAGAACATATTAAAAGGAATGGATGGTTTTGCTTTATTGAATTGAATTTTTATATCCTTGCCTGATAGTTTTATTATTTTTTCACATAGTTCTCTTACAGTAATTGGCGACCCTGAACCACAATTGTATATTTCATATTGTGATTTTTGTTTTCTAATCGCTGTTTTAATGAAATCAACAAGGTCGTCTGCATGTAGGAAATCTCGTATTTCTTTTCCCGTTCCCCATACTTCTAAAGTGTCTGTAGCTTTCATAACCTTTGTAATGGTTGCTCCAAACACATGGCTTTTTTCCAAGTCATACTTATCATGAGGGCCATATATATTTGAATGCCTAATAATTGTAAATTTTGTGTCACTTAACATTGAGTAAAATTTAGCTATTTTCTCAAGATATACTTTAGTTTCCCCGGCACCCTTGTATTTATCAATAATTTTCCCATTGTAATCACTTTCTTTCGTAGGTTTTTTTGACGAAGGGTACATAACTGTACAACTTGGAAAAATAAAATGTTTAATTTTGTGTGCGTAGCTAGATCTGAACATATATGAATTAATTACAGCATTATCTGTAACATGAATATATGGTTTTGAGACGATATCTTTGGATCCTGATGTTGTGGCAGCTGCCTGAATTACTATATCCATTCCTTTTATTAATTTATCTATAGAATTCGGATTTCTTAAATCTGCTTTATGCCATTTAACGTTATCAGAGGTTTTATAAGCAGGTCTTTTATACCTAACAGCGTGAATCTCATAATTTTTATTTCCTGATAACCCAAGTGTAATATTTTTACCTATAAACCCTGTTGCACCACAAATTAATACTTTTTTCATTAATTACCTCTAATTTATTGTATTATGACCACTAACTTTTTTACAACATAATACCATAGAGGACAATAGATTTAATAAAGAAATGCAAAGAAAATAATGGTAGTGTTATATCTGTTGATACGACAGTTGCTCTTTAAAACAGCTGAAGAATTAAGTCGGAAAAAAGAAAAATAAAATTTTTAGAGTAGAACCGTTTTTAATTAGGATAGATTCAATTATTTCACGAATATTAAATATAAAAATTCTTTGGGTCACAGCTATTGCTTTCTATTTTGTTACTCAATCATCTTTTGCAGACCCTTTGGTAATAGTAATAAACCCTCCAAAGGTTAATGCTACTCGAGTAGAAAAAAATATTATAGATATACCTGCGTCAGTTAGTCATATTGGTAAGGAGAAAATCCAACTAGGGACAGAACAAATTGGTTTGGATGAGTCTATGAGTCAGGTACCAGGTGTTTTCTTTCTTAATAGGTATAATTATGCACAAGATCTCCGGGTGTCTATTCGAGGTTTTGGAGCACGCTCCAGTTTTGGTATTCGTGGTGTCAAGATTATAGTTGATGGTATACCTGAAACTCTTCCTGATGGCCAAGGTTCTATTGATGGAGTTGATATTGGTTCGATTTATAAAATCAATGTTATTCGCGGGCCGTCATCTTCACTTTATGGTAATGCTTCTGGTGGAGCCATACTCATAGAAACTGAACGAGGCTCAAAATTACCTTTTATTGAACTTCGTAACACATACGGTGATTTTAACTTAAATAAACAACAGTTTAAAATTGGTGGAGAGACTGCAAATTTAAACTATTTACTAAATATCTCAAATACTTCAGTTGATGGCTATAGAGAGAACAGCGAGTTTGAGAATAAACAATTTAATGGCCGTTTTGAATATTCCCTCTCAGGCAAATCAAGTATTGTTTCGACCATACATCATACGGATCAGCCATTAGCAAATGATCCTGGTGGAATTACAGCAGGAGATGTGACAATTAACCCAAGACAAGCGCGTTCTCAAAACTTAAATTTTCAAGCAGGTGAGAAAGTAAAACAAACCCGATTAGGATTAGTATATAAAACCCAGCTTGATAAAAGTCGAGCTATAGAAGTGAGAACTTATAACACCAATCGAGACTTCAGTAATAAGCTGCCATTTCAAAATGGCGGTATAGTTAATTTAGACAGAAGTTTTTATGGTGGAGGCCTTAAATATACTGAAGAAGGTAATCTTGGTAAATACCAAAATCGACTTCTTTTAGGAATAGATTTTGACCGTCAAGATGACAATCGAAGTCGTTATAACAATTTATTGGGTGTAAAGGGGACCCAGACATTTCAACAAAATGAATTAATAACTTCACTGGGGGCATACTTTCAGAATGAGACTAAACTAAATGATATAGTAGAGATTACCCTAGGTATACGACATGATGATGTCGCATTTGATGTTACAGATAAATTTTTAGCTGATGGTGATGATTCAGGAAAAATTAATCTAAATGAGTTTAGTCCGATGGCTGGTATTAGTTTAAAAGCAAATAGTAATACAAATATTTATGCGACTGCATCTAAAGCATTTGAAACACCAACAACAACTGAGTTTGCTAATCCTTCTGGAGGTGGTTTCAATCAAACTATTAAGCCACAAAAATCAACTAGCTACGAAATAGGAATCAAGACCTTTAATAATAAATACAGTTTCGAGGCAGCTATCTTTCAAACTAATGTTAAGGATGAGCTGACACCTTTTGAGGACTCAGAACAACCTGGTCGAACTTTTTTTACAAATGCAGGCTCATCTGATCGGCACGGCTTGGAGCTTACAAGCATTAGAAGATTCTATGATCGATTAGAGTTTTCAACAACCTATACCTACTCAGATTTTAAGTTTAATCACTTTAGAAATGCTGATGGTGAAATATACGATGGAAAACGCATACCTGGAATACCAAAAAATCTACTAAATTTTAACTTATCTTGGTCTAACGAATCTGGAGCATACGCCAACTTAGACACAACGTTTACAGGAGAATTTTATGCTGATAATGGTAATCAGACGAAAGTTGATTCATATACAGTTTCAAACCTTCGCTTAGGAAAAAACTTCATTCGCAATGATTTAGATATTGGATTTTATCTTGGTGTGAATAATATCTTTAATGAGAAATATAATAGCAATATAAGAATTAATGCCTATGGAAATCGCTATTTTGAACCAGCACCAAAGCAAAATGTTTTTTTTGGCATAACAGTAAATAAAAAGTTCCCAGGCTAATTTCAATTACTACTTTTAAGATTTTCGTGCAATATGATAAGATAATTCTGTCTTTAAGGTAAACTAGCAACTTAGCAAAAGCATAGAATTTATGTTAAATTATGTCATAACTGATTTAGGAAATGAGTATTTCGAAAATAATTAACCTGATGAAAATATCCTTTAAATAACTATATTTATGAAACATATAAAAAAAATAATAATTGCTTTAATATTATTAGGATTATTGGCAGTTTTCTATAGTTATGAAGTTTGCAGGGTCAATATACATTGCAAAGCTTTTGTTAGAAGTATGATTCTAGAGAATTCTGTGCTATCAGTATTTCTTGATGATAAAAAATCTAAAGGTAATGTTATTGCACCTCAAGAAATTGTAGGTGATGTTGAGTCATTTAAAAATTCTTCTCAGTACAGAGAAACTTTGGAAATACATAGTGCTCATAATTCAATTTACGCTCATAAGTTTGAACTTCCTTCTCCTCACAGATATGGAGCTATAGCTACTTTTAAAGATACTTTTATTTTTTTAGATGCTGTTGGGAAATTATTTTTATTTGATAGAAATAATAAAAGCGTTCAGTTAAAAGAAACTTTAACACCAATACTAAATTTTAATAAAAAAGAGTTTGAGGAAAATTTTGGAGATAATGAAGATTTAAACACAGCATTTGCTGTAAAAGGACTTGTTGTTTTTAAAAAAAATAAAAAAAATTATTTAGTAGCAAGCACTCTTGCTTATGATGTAGATAATAATTGCCACACAGTGTCTGTTTATAAAAGTGAAATTTTTGAAGACGATAATAATTTTGTAATAAGCGATTGGAAGAACATTTATAAGTCAGTTCCATGCTTGGTATTTAAGCAGGGTGGAACTGCATCAGAGCCTGGTGCTGTATTCAATACTATATCCTCAGGCGGCAAAGTTCAGCAATATGATGATGACTCTATACTCTTAACAATTGGGGATTTAGAGAATAATGGCCTCCAATCTCCTGACTTAGTTCAAGATATGACAACTCACTACGGAAAAATAATAAAGATCAATGTCTTTAATAAGAAAAACAAAATTTTCTCAATCGGACATAGGAATCCTCAGGGTCTGTATATAAATAAAGATAAAAATGTAGTGTTTGAGACGGAGCATGGTCCGTGGGGTGGTGATGAGGTCAACATAATAAAAGAAAATAAAAACTATGGTTGGCCACTAAGAATATTTGGAGTTAATTATGACGTACACTTACATCGCTGGTTTTTTGACAAAAGCGATAGAACGCATTCAGGTTATGAAAAACCAATAATGAGTTGGGTACCATCAATTGCAATATCTAATCTTATTCAAATAAAAACAGATCATTTTAATTACTGGAAAGACGACCTTATAGTTTCATCGCTGAAAGATGTTTCATTGTATAGACTTCATCTTGATAATTATAAAGTTATAACTATAGAAACTATTTATATTGGCCAAAGAATTAGAGATATAATAGAGCTTGGCAATGGGGAAATTGTTTTATTAACAGAAGATCCTAAGGATTGGAATGACAAAAAACACTTTATAATTTTAAATTATTTTAAGCCACTTTAAAATATATTGTTAATTTTATTATATTGCTTGCAAGTAATATTTAGAACTATAAAACAAAATTTAATTATATAGCTATGTACTGGATAATTTCTATATTCAGCCATATTTTCTTTATATCTATTTTCTACACAATGTCTATTCAATTAGATATGAATTACATTAGTTTTTTTGGGAATATTGTAGTAGGGGCTTTAAGTTATATGTCCAATTTTGCCCCAATCACTCTTGGTGGTATTGGAGTTGGAGAAGCTTCCTATAATTATTTTTATAAAATTTTTTTAGAAAATCCTAGTACTGTAATTTGGCTTTTGGGAGTGTATTTTTTCATTGTATATCTTGTGTTATATACGTTTATTTGTATTCTATGTGGGTTTTCATTTATAATCTTAGGTAAGCCAAATATAAAATTCACTAATGATAGTTATACGAAACTTTAGGTTTGTAAACATATGTTAAGAAGTATAGATAAAAATTATTTGTCAAAAGCTATTAAAGATTTTTGTAAAGGTACCTCTGTAACAACTGGTAATTTCTCTTATGTAGCTCCAGGCTCGGTTCAAGATCTCGAGTGGAATCATATGGATCAATCTCACAGACCTTTTATTCACTCTACTTATAGTGACGAGCTAAGAATATCTATTGGTGAGAATTTTGCTAACTCACTTACTAAATGGGGTAATTGGCCTTTTTTTATTAATGTAATGGATATAAGAGTTAAAGAAGGACAATACTATCAAACTTTCACTATTGGCGGTCTAATATATCTGCATACAGTAATAGAAATGGGTTTTATTGATGACAAAAATAGTTCTCTAGAGATAGAATGGCATATTTCGTCACACTGGATTTTGAAACCAATTCATAGATTTTTGGACAGTAAAATTTACGACCTTAATGTAAGACTTCAGGACGAAGATTATGTGATTAGAAGTCAAAGAGCCTTGTTAAGAAAATACGGTTATAATTTTAAATCTGATCCACCTGATTTTTATAGCTCTAATAAGTTAACTAATAATACAGTCTATCCAATTTTAAAAAATCCTGTAAAAATTAAAGCAGAAGAATTTCCTGATGCCAATATAATTAATAATCAAGAATTAGGTCTATACAAGTTTGGAGAAAAAGAAATTTCTTTTCTAATTAAAAAAGTCTCTAGTAATGAATTTTATATCTGGCCTTCTGTGTGTCCTCATGAGGGAGCTTCACTTGAAGATGGTGATTTTTGTGAGGGTAGGGTAACTTGCCCATGGCATGGTTTAAATTTTACAGGCAGTAAATTATCAAGTGAAAAAAATATTATTTCAAAATACGGTTTTATTTACAAATTAGAAAATGGGTTAATTACAATATCTAACGACATAAGTTAAGATTATATAATTATTTTAAAAAATTTAAATATGTAAGTTCTTAGTATTGCCAAAAGAATGCAGCTTCCATTATAAAGCACTCTCATTTTACTCTCACCGCCTATACGATCTGGCTCATCTCCAGCAATTTCAAAAATCTTTAATTTTCTATTGCATGCGACCATTGATGTTAAGGGCTCAAAAACAGGACCCATTAAAAACTTTTTAAATTCAGGGTATTTGATAATTGATATATTAAAACCTCTGTACATTACTAGAGAGTCTGTTATCGGATAATTTCCCATTAACCTTATAAGCTTAGTAAATATAAAATTACCAAGTGCAGTAATTAAATTGTCATCATACGACTTTGCAGGTGGTAGATATCTTGAGACCACTACTAAATCATATCCTTTTTGCATTTCACTTACCAATTCAGGTAGTTTCTCAGGTATGCTATTTCCATCAAGGCTAAATTCAATAACAGTATCAGTATTAAGAGTTTCGATAGCGTCTATTACAGCCTCGCTCAAACCTTTTCTTATTTGAGACATAACTCTAATGTTCTGCGAATATGCGTATTCTACCGTACCATCATTTGAACCCCCATCTACGACTAATATGTCATCAAACAAATCTTTGTCTATTTGCGGATATATCTCTTTGAAGCCATCTATTTCATTAAATGTAGGTAATAGTAATGTAACGGTAATTTTATTTTTCATGAAATGATTGTATCATAGATTTTTATTTATCAGAATTACCTAGATAATTTTTATAGGTTTTTTCAAGTCCTTTTAAGAAGGCTTATTGATGGCTTCCAACCAAGTTTAAGTATTCTTGAAGAGTCTAAAATTTTTTTCATTTTACTCTCTAATAAATTTATTTGAAAACATTATTGAATTCTATCATATAATAAATTGTGTATTTAAATAAGTGTAGGTTAAAATAAAATTACCAAAATTTTTTAAAAGGTATAATTTACTTGAGTATTATAAAAAATGAATTAAGTTATATTTTGTTAATGATTGTTCCCATTATGTCCTTCATGTGGCATTTTGAGAATACACACCTGCCAATTTCAGATAGTGTTGATTATCTGAAATCAGCATATTCAATATATTTATACTATGAAAATAATGATCCATTAAATTTTTTAATTTCAATCTTTAATGAAAGAGGGTGGCGCCCAATAATATTTCAGATATTTTTAGTACCCTTTTTAATAATTACATCGGGAAATTTGTTGGCATCCGTTCTTTTAACACATTTATTTTTTAATACACTCACAACTTTATTTATTTTTAAAATAATTTCTTTATTTGCAAACAAGTTTTCATCATCGATTGCAACACTTATTTTATGCCTATCTTTTAATGTTTTTTTTGGTGGTGAAACAATGCCACTTTTTTCTGAAATATCATTTATTGCTTTCTTAACAGCGACTATATACTTTCTTTTAGACAGTGATTTATTTTTAAAGAAAAAAAACTCCATATGGTTCTCTGTATTTTTTACATTAACAATTATGACAAGACCAATCGAAGGTTTTTTATTTCTTTCAATACCTTTTATATTTTTAATCTTTAAAAGATATAAGATGTATGTAACTTATAATGAAATAATCAAAGGCACAACGTATTTAATATTTTTTCTATGGGTTTTATTTATCAGCAGAGTTTTTCCAGAAATATCTAGTTCAGTAGTTAAAATTGGACCACCACATTCAGAAGAATTATTTTTATATCTTACTTTCTTTATATCATTATTATTATCTGTTCAATTACTTTTATTATATAAATCAAAAAAAAATTATTTTAATACAGGTGTTAGTAAAAACACTTACTTTTCAAAATGTATGTTTTTCTCAGGTTTAAGTTTGTGGATATGGTACACACCAAGATTTGGTAGTTTATATGGTTGGGTTTATGCAACCTCAATTGGCGACCATCTTGACTATATGAAGTATAATAATCATTCAACTTTAGATCTATTACATAATTCTATAAAAAATAATGGCGATGTAATTATTTACCTTTGTTTATTAATATTACTAATTGTCTATATTGTAAATAAAATTAAATCTCATAAAAATATTCCTAAAATTAAAAATTATAACGAAAGATTTGTTAATTTAAATATAATTATTCTTACTGCGGTCCCCGTCCCTATACTATTATATTTATTTACTTTCCAAACAAGTTATAGAAAAATTTCTCCAGTAATAACTATCTTATTATTATTAATTTTTATCCATATATTTAAAAGCAATACATTAATTCGTTTTAATACCATTATCTTTACATTTTTTCTAATTTTGCAAACTTATTGCTTAACTGCTCATATATATCAGCATGATAATAATGAAACTTATGTTAATAAAAGTGGAGATTTTATTAGAAAAATTATTGGAGCAGGTTTTCCACAGCCTATAAATTCTAGAGAAAAACCATATCATAATTTAATAGATGCTATAAGTAGTCAGTATAGTAAAGGATATTATAAGGAGCTCACATTGCTTCTTGATGATTCTGCATACCCAGTAGAAAGATATCTGTTAAAATTTTTATGTGAGAAAAACTCGTTGAAGTGTAAATTTTTACATGCAGAAAATTATAAAGAAAATATTATAGAGTTTAATAATGATAATGAAGCATATTTAACGATTTTTAAAAAGAGCAACTATCCATTAGTATCAGAGGAAAATAAAATAGATTTAAATAAAAAACTTAAGCTTTATAGGGAAATAAGATCTCCAGCAGAGCTTTATTCTCTACATCTAAGTTATCTAATAGCAGGTAATAATTTAGATAGTCATGGATTGTATTTAAAAGAGTGTAAAAATTTCTATAAAGATTATTTTAGCTGTTTGGTTTTAAAAAAATAGAAAATTTAACTAAACTATTTTGCACAAATCTATACTCTATATTGTATTATGTTCGTTAATTTACAATTATAAAATAATGTCATGAATTTAGATAATTTTAATTTCTACTTACCAAAGAACTGTATCGCTCAAGAACCAATAAAAACTAGAAGTAATTCCAATCTTTTAGTTATAGATCGTAGCTCAAATAAGCTAACGGATGAAAAATTTATAAATCTAGATAAATATTTAAATAAAAATGATTTATTAATAATAAATGATACAAAGGTAATTCCAGCTAGAATTTTTGGAAATAGAAAAAAAACTAAAGGAAAAGTAGAGATATTTGTTGAAAGAATATTATCGGAAACCAGTTTTATATGTCAAATTAAATCTACTAGAAAACTTAATGTTAATGATATAATTCTTGTTGATAATAATGTGGAGCTAGAAATTAAAAAAAACGATGGTATCTTATGCCATATTGATATTTTGAATTACACAGTAAAAAATCTTTTAAATAACTTTGGGGAGGTTCCCTTGCCTCCATATATATCAAGAGAGCCAAATGCAGCAGATAAGTCTTCATACCAAACTATTTTTGCAACAGAGGACGGTTCTGTTGCTGCTCCTACAGCTGCGCTACACTTTGACAGTAATGTTATTAAAAAAATAAAAGATAAGAATGTTGGCATAGCAAATATAACATTGCATATAGGAATGGGAACTTTTTCTACAATAAAAACAGATGATATTAACAAGCATAAAATGCATTCAGAGCTTTTTTGTATACCAGAAAATACTTGTGATTTAATAAAGAAGTGCAAAGAAAATAATGGTAAAGTTATTGCGGTTGGCACAACAGTTGCTCGAGCATTAGAGAGTTTTTACTGCCATCACTATGAGTCAAATAAATTTTATGAAACCAATATATTTATTAAGCCAGGATATGATTTTAAAATTGTAGATAGTTTGATAACAAACTTTCACCTACCAAAATCTAGTTTACTAATTATGATATCTGCATTTTATAATACAGAGAAGGTTTTAAAAGCTTACAAGTATGCAATAGAAAAAAACTATAAATTTTTTAGCTATGGAGACTCAACCTTAATATTATAATGATTGATTTTAAAATTAAAAATACTTCAGGTAAATCGAGATCAGGAACTTTGATTGTCAACAATAATATTGTTGAAACTCCTTGTTTTATGCCAGTTGGAACGGCTGCAACGGTAAAAACCATGTCTGCATCTGAGGTAAGTAAGATAGGTTATAAAATGATTTTGGCAAACACTTTTCATTTGATGCTGAGACCTGGTGTAGAAATTATAAGTAAGCATGGTGGTATTCATGAATTTATGAACTGGAGTGGGGGAATAATTACTGACTCAGGCGGATATCAGGTTTTTAGTCTTGCTAAACTAAGAAAAATTACAAAGGAAGGCGTTTATTTTAATTCTCCGATAGATGGGGCGAAGGTTTTTTTAGATCCTAAAAAGTCAATCTGGCTTCAGGAGCAATTTAATTCTGACATAATAATGCAATTTGACGAATGTACACCCTATCCAGCTGATAAAAAAACAACAGAATCATCTTTAGATTTATCTTTAGTATGGGGAAAACTATCAAAATCTTCAATTTCAAAAGATAAGAGTAATTTATTTGGGATTATTCAGGGTGGAGTATATGATGATTTGCGTGATAAATCCTTAGAAGGGCTTACAGATATAGGATTTGATGGGTATGCAATTGGTGGATTATCAGTTGGGGAAACATCAATGGAAAGGAATGGCGTATTAGATAATATTGCGCATAAGATGCCTTCTGATAAACCTAGATATCTTATGGGAGTGGGTACTCCTGAAGACATTGTTGAGGCAGTAATTCGTGGAGTAGATATGTTTGATTGTGTAATTCCAACTAGAAATGCACGAACAGGATTTTTATATACAAATAATGGGATTTTAAAACTTAGAAATAGTCGCTATAAAGACGATATGAAGCCTATAGAAGAAGGCTGCCAGTGTTATACATGCAAAAATTTTACAAGGTCATATTTAAAACATTTAGATAATTGTAAAGAAATACTTGGATTAAGACTAAACACGATACATAATTTGTATTATTATCACAGCTTAATGGAAAGAATAAGAGAATCTATTCGGGCAAATAAATTTGATGATTTTGTTAAAGCATTTTATGCTGCAAGAAGTGAATAGAAGTGAATAGAAGTGAATAGAAGTGAATAGAAATGATAATAAAACGATTTAATTTAATTAAGGATAAATATGAATATAATTAATAACGCATATGCTCAATCAGCAGGCCCAGCAGACGGCGGTATGAGTATGTTAATAATGGTGGGTTTATTTTTTGTCATCATGTATTTTATGATAATTAGGCCTCAAAATAAGAGGGTTAAAGAACATAATAAGTTAATAGACTCGCTCTCAGTTGG
>MDSY01143988.1_pt1 | contig 12208 bp, 8 predicted proteins | sample 811131 | NCBI WGS metagenome assembly MDSY01 (sample SAMN05326643, study PRJNA326480) | marine metagenome | isolation source: seawater | place: Atlantic Ocean: South West | collected 2010
ATAAAGGCAATCTAAATAAAGAGCCATCTGGAATTGGTTTAGCAATAGCCACAAATAATCTCTCCTCATTCTTATTTTGAGTTGATTGCGTGAACCACAATGCACCAGTAGAATCTTGAATAGCGGTATTTACTCCATATTCATGTGAATAAATTATTTCCGTAGAATTACTTTCGATAGAAGTTCTATAAATGTGCCCAGAAAAAACATCTGCTGTAAAAATAAAGAGATTATCTGGAGATAAATGAACACCATTAGGTCCAGACTCTATCTCTGGAGGATTATGCTTGTATCCAATAGATTGAAAATTACCAAAAGGTTCTACCGTTCCAGATTCATCAATCTTCACTAGACCATATCGCTGATCTGCTACGATCAAAGTTCCATCAGAAAGCATTACTCCATCTTCTGCCCTAGCGAGAGGGCGATCTTTTGGAAACTCAACCCCATCCGATAAGCTCCAAGTAGATTTCTCACTGGATACACTCTCTTTGTCAGAAGAGCATGAAATACTGAATATTATTAAAAATGCTAATAATAATTTTCTTGAGCTGAAAGTGCTTATATTCATGATTTCTCCTAAAAGTAGATTAATTAATCCAATGGGACTAATTGATTTTTATATAGTCTAGTTGCAACTAATAGATCGCTGTTATATTCATTGATAGAAAGAATTTTTCCATCTTTAAATTTGTAAACAAACACATATTTATTATCATATTCACCATTAATACCTTCAGCATCTCCTTCCATGATGACAGCCACGCCATTTGCATCAGCAATCATATCTGTCGTAGTAAGAGTAATGCCGTTTGGCAATAATGCTCCAACCACATTCGGAATCCAGTCATCAAAATAAGCATCCCTATCAAATGGAATATTAGATATCTCTGTTTCACCCATAAAAGTAAAAGTGAAATCAGGGTGAGTGAGAGGTTGAGCAGACTTAGGATTTTCGGACAGAGCTAAATTTAAAAAATCACCAGCCATTTTTTTATTTTGTTCTATTTCATTTGAGTTGGTGCAACTGATTAAAAAAATTGTTGCAAGTATTAAAGATAAATTTCTTAGTTTCATAAAGACTCCTTTCTGAATAGAAATCTTAACTGAAATAAAGGATAAGAGTATTATTTTTTGTATCTTTACTGAAGCTGGCGGAGAGAGAGGGATTCGAACCCTCGATAGGGGTTTACCCTATACTCCCTTAGCAGGGGAGCGCTTTCAACCGCTCAGCCACCTCTCCGGGACGGTACATTCTAAGGCTATGTATGTAATTGTCTAATGGAATCTGCTTCCTTTTCAGCAATCATGATTGTTGGAGCATTGGTATTGCCACCAATCAAGGTAGGCATTATGGAAGCATCCACTACTCTTAACCCTTGAATTCCATGAACTTGAAGATTAGTGTTTACTACCGCTAAGTCATCATCACCCATTTTACAGGTGCCAACAGGATGATAGAGAGTTTCACCGGTCTGTCTTATCCAGTCATCAAGTTGTGCATCATCATCCACATCTATGTCCTTTCCAGGTTTAGTCTGATCCCCTCTATAAGGGTCAAAAGCTTTTTGAAGGAATACTCTTCTTGTCTCTCTCAAAGCATTTCTTGTATCGATCATATCCTGTTCTTCGGATAAATAATTAGGATACATAAGGGGTTCATCACTAGGATTTGAGCTTTTAAGAGCAATGTGACCTCTACTTTGAGGTCTACAAATATAAATCACTGCAGTAAATCCATGATTTTTGTCGATGCCTTCCCTTCCATGCAGGTCTGGTGTTTGTATAGATGTAAAATGCAGTTGTGTGTCAGGGATGTCTTTATCGGGACTCGACTTGAAAAATGCTCCTGCACTAGTAGGAGGATAAGCCGCATCTCCTGTACCAAAGAATAAATACTTCATTCCTGATAACCCTGTGTTAAGTAGACCAGCAGACCTATGAAGCGTTACTGGTTGTGTGGAGTAGAACGAATTCAAAACTCCGTAATGATCTTGAAGATTCTTTCCTACACCCTTAAGCTCATGGACTACATTGATGCCATGTTTATTTAACTCTTGCGCATCCCCTATTCCACTGTTCATAAGAATTTGAGGACTATTGATTGCTCCTGCTGAAACAACAACTTCTTTATTGGATTTGCACGTAAAAATTTGACCATTCTTTGAATATTCAACACCGACGGCTTTTTTACCTTCAAAAATAATTTTATTTACTTGTACATTTGTTTCTGTGGAAAGGTTTTTTCTTTTCAAGACCGGATGAAGGTAGGCTTTTGCAGAGCTCCATCGCCTAGGTCCTAATCGAGTGTCTTTCATAGTATGTTCATACCTTGAAAATCCCTCTTGTTCTTTACCATTAAAATCGTCCGTTAAAGGAAAGCCTGCTTGCTCTCCAGCTTCCAAGAATACATCAAGTAAAAGATCATCTTTTCTGGAAGATTTTTTTACGCTCAGTGGACCATCAAAGCCATGGAATTCTTCATCACCTTCGCCTTGAAAGCTTTCAGCCTTTTTAAAATAAGGTAATACGTCCTCGTAGGACCAACCTGTATTGCCTTGCTGTCTCCATAAATCATAGTCATAAGAATTTCCTCGAATATAGACCATGGCGTTTATAGATGAGGATCCGCCCCATACCCTTCCTCTTGGCCAGTAAAGCTTTCTGTTATTAGTAGTTGGCTCTGGTTCCGTTTCATATCCATAATTAAGATTACTTTTAGTAGGTACTATTTGAGAGTAACCAGAAGGCATATGGATAAAGAAGTTTTTATCCTTACCACCTGCTTCTAAAATTAGAACTGTATCTTTCTCGTTCTCAGAAAGCCTATTGGCCATAACACAACCAGCGCTTCCTGCACCTATAATGATGTAATCAAAATTTCTATCCATGTTTCTCCTTTGTAAGAATTAAGCAGATTAGCTACGTTAATAACAGTAATTTTAAGCTGAAAGTTTAGTGATTAGAAGAATAAATTTCAGTATCTAATTCGATCTATCACGAAAGATTATCCGCATAGGAATGATTAGCATTACTATGCTTTTGCTCGTCATTTCTTACAGCTTTGATTAAATCTGAAAGCTTAGCATTTCGGTCTAAATCATAATATTTAATAGCTAAAAGTGGGGCTTGGAAATTCTCTAGCTCACCATCCTCAACCATTTTTAAATATTCTGTATAGCTTTTCACTGCCTCATCTTCGAAATAACCGATCATGCGGTGTGCTGTTCTAGTAAAGAATAAGTAAATGATTAGGTAGAAAGTACCAAATACAATTTGAGCAAACGATACCAGAAATCTCTCAAACCGATTAGGTTTAGCGATCTCAATAAAAAACATAAGATGCATGCGCTCATTTTCTGCTTCTGCAAGCATTTCTCTGATATCTGCTCCATAACCAGTCTTCATGGATCTTAGGCTTTTGAAATGCATTAAGACTCCTGCAACCATTCCGGGCACACCAGCTACTGTCTCAAGAACTACAGCGCGGTGGCCATATCGATCAACAAAAAAGGTATCGGCAATGAATCGAAAAAATTTTGTCATAGATAAAGCAAATTTATCTGACAAAAGACCAGGTATAGTAGAAATTAGAGTTTTAATATAAACACCATTTATGATTTGATATAAATGATAATTATAACTTGGTAGATTTATTTAAGCAATGCTCCTAGAATCGTTTAAATGGTCAAAGATAGTTGAAGATATTTCATCGGCAAGCTCTTCTGGAATTTCATGACCTACTCCTTCCATGATTAATTTTTTAGCATTAGGAATATTTTCATATAGGGCCATACCATGATCTAAACCAAGGATAGCATCTTCTGTTCCGTGTATAACTAAGGTGGGTTTAGAAATTTGATTGAGTCTATGTTTTCTACTTGGAGAAGCTCCTGCAGCTTCACCATGTTTACAGTTAGGATTATGCCCATGTGCCATTATTGGTATAAGTTTTTCTCTAAATTTTTCTTCATTAAAAGGGAATCTAGAGCCTGTAAGTTCTCTATAAATCCTTGTGACTGAATCGGCATGATTTCCTTTGGCGTCCATAAAAGCAGATTCTTGCAATCCCATAACGAGGGCAGGAGTCATATTTGAGAGGTCTGGATCTCCCATGCCAGGAGAAGAGAAAATTAGAGTAATTGTTAGAGTGCGATCAGGATAATCAAGTGCAAGTAACTGAGTGATCATGCCTCCCATTGAAGCACCAATGATATGTGCTTTTTCTATCTTTAAATGATCCATCAAGCAAACTGCATCTTTAGCCATGTCATCTAAAGTATAGTCAGGATCTTTAATATCAAACTCTTGCATATAGCCATTCTCATCAATGATTGAATTGAAGGCTTTTTTTAGAAAAAACTTTAATAAGAACTTAGGTAAAAATAGTCGAACTAGCTTTGCAGAAAAAGATTCCTTACCAAACCAGGTGCTCTTGCCTACATCTCTATTATCAAATCTTACGACATGAAAACCAGCATCAACTAGAGGGTCAATGAACTCTGGACCCCATTGCATACAGTTTGCAGTTGCTCCCATGATAAGGAGAACGGAGGGATCGGAAGGATTGCCAAAGTCTTCCCACCAAATATTGATGTTATTTACTTCAGCAATTCCTTCAGACATACATATTAAAAATTTCTTCTATACTCTATACCATATCTTCTAGGTTGTCCCCAATAATCAGCAGTCATACCAAGGCTGAAGTTAGTGCCTCCAATTTCGATATCACCAGATTGGCTCAACATAGTATTGACATAATCTTCATCTGTTAGGTTAGTTCCCCATAGGGCAATAGACGATTGACCATCTGCAAGATTCCAAGTGATTCTTGCATCCACAAGCTCATAGTCATCAGCAACTGAAGATGGAACATCTTCAAGTGTATAGTTTTCTTCATCATGATAGCTGATTCCAATTGTGCTCTGGATATCAGATCCATTACCAAGGTCATAGGTATGCATTAAACTCAGATCCCATGTTAGGCGGTCATCGTTTCCACCAAACCCTGTTGAGCTGATGTCTCTTTCAACTACTTGAGTAGAAAGGGAACCATCGGCATTTGTAATGGTTGTATTATCTTGAATTACAAATTTGTCATATTCACCTTCAAAAGTAGCTACCATTGCGCTTAAAACCAATGAATCAGTTAACTGAGCTAGGATTTCAAATTCCATGCCTTCCAGGGTAGCTTCTTGTGCATTAACCAAATCAGCTATTGGAGTGCCATTAACAATTCTTCCTACAGTAACCTGTTGGTTTTCATAGGTAGTACTGAACATAGTAGCGTTGACTCTGAGCCTGTTATCTAAAAAGTCACCTTTCATACCAAACTCATAGTTATCTGATGTTTCAGGTAAGAAACGTCTCATTGCTACGTCTCCATTAAAACCGCCACTAGAATAACCTTTACTATAACTAGCATAGAAAAGAACATCATCTGTTTGCTGGTAACTTAGGATGGCTCTAGGAGTTGTCTCACTGTATTCTACGGTTCTAGTACATCTATCCGATGTAGCAAAACCAAAGGCATTTGTAACCATACCTGGGCAAGCATATAAAGGATTAAAAGTTCCTGGCATTCCAAGAACAGCTGATGCATCCTCATACAGTCTAGAAGTCCTAGTAAATTCTCTTTCATCCTCTGTGTATCTTGCACCTAGAGTCAAATCCAATTGGTCATTTATTGCATAAGTTCCTTCAAAAAATATAGCTTGGTTTTGCATATCTGTAATACTTCCTTGAACCTCACTTCCTAGTAATTTAGTTTGCAATGCAACTCCTGCAAGTGCAGCAGGCAGTAAAGGAGAAGGATTCACACCTCTAAATAAAGGCACACTTAGCACGTCTACAGCATCTTCTTCAAATGCATATAAACCAACTACCCAATCCATATTTTCTGATGATCCAGAAAGCCTTAGTTCTTGAGACCATTGTTTATGGCTCATATTGTCATCAAGAATCTCTATGAAGTTGACACCTGGTCCATTTCCCATGACCCATCCCCATGTTCCATTGAATGAATCTAATTCAGAATAATTAGAAATAGCCTCTATAGTTCCGAAGGCAGTTTCATATGATTGACTTAGGGTTATCGAATCTTTTTCAGCAGAAACATTCTCATTTGGCGTTGTATCCAGTGAAATATCTTTAGTTGTTGATCTACAATTAGCTTTTAAGGCATCGTAAATTCCAAAAATATTAGCAACAGCTCCTAGTCCACCACTCAAAGCACCATTTTCAGGACCAGTAAATCTGCAAGAACCAAGAGCGGCTCTTTCATCTTGCTCAAATTGACTAAAAGCCAAATTTGCAGAGTAAGCTTCATTATCATATCTAAGTTGTGCCCTAAAAGAGGTAGTGTCTTCGTTACCACGGTCTTTTCCTGTAATGGAATTGATCATAAATCCATCAGTCTCTTTTGTTAAAAAAGAAAACCTGAAAGATAGAGAATCATTTATCGGGGTATTGAACATACCTTCTATTAGTTGGTGACTATCAGAGCCCGCACCTAATCTGATTTTAGCTTCCCTTTCTTGAGAAGGCTTATTGGTGATAATATTTATTAGACCAGCAGTAGTATTTTTACCAAATAAAGTTCCTTGAGGACCTCTCAGGACTTCTACTCGTTGAATATCATACAAGTCTACTAAACCACCTTGTGGTCTAGCTGAGTAGACTCCATCTGTGTATAGACCAATTTTTGGATCATGAGAAACAGCCCAATTAGATTGCCCTATTCCTCTCATAAAAACTTCAAGAACAGTACTGTTTACTGCACCAAGTTGAATACTTAAGTTAGGCGCTAATTTTTCAATATCTGTTAGCTCAACAATATTCCTCATCTCTAGTTGCTCTTCGTTTAAAGCACTTATAGGTATTGGAACACTTTGAGATAATTCAGCTCTTTTACGTGCCGTGACTACTATCTCATCAAAGACAGATACGTCCTCATCGGCGCTAAAAGAAATTGATGGAATGGATATAAGTGATAAACACAAAAGTGTTAATTTAAGATTCATAAAACTCTCCTTGTTAAATGTAAACCTTCCATAAAACTTACTGGTTTTATGTAATTTGGCTGCACTTTATAAGATTTTTTGAGAATGGTTAAGTTTTTTTTATAAACCCAAAACAGAAAAAGGGCTTATTAACAAGCCCTTTTTACAGTGAACAGTCTTATTTCATACTAGAAATCTCTGGTATATTCTAAACCAAACCTTCTAGGCTGACCCCAGTAATCAGATGTGAAGCCTAAACTTGCGTCAGTTCCACCAATCTCAATATCACCCGCCTGACTAAGCATGGAATTGATATATACCTCATCACTTAAGTTAGTTGCCCAAAGAGACAATCTAGATTGTCCGTCGGCAAAATTCCATGTGATTCTTGCATCTTGTAGCGTATAGCCTGAAGCAAATGAAGAAGGTACGTTTGCGAGCGAATTATATGATTCGTCTCTATGGCTGATACCCCATGAGGTTTGTAAATCTCCGCCGCCAGAAAGGTCCATCGTATGAATGAAACTAATATCCCAAGTGAAAGGTTTCTCGTTTACTCCAAATCCAGTATCACTAAGATCTCTTGGAACTTGTTGAAAAGAAAGAGAGCCATCAGCAGCCGTAATAGTTACATTATCCTGGATAACAAACTCATCATAAGATCCATCATTAGTCGCAAGCATAGCAGTCATCACTAGAGAATCTGTTAGCTGCATTAGTGCTTCAATTTCTATACCTTGCAAGGTAGCTTCCTGAGCATTTACCAGATCTGCAGTTGGCTGACCATTAACAATTCTTCCTACTGTAACTTGTTGATTTTTATAAGACGTATTAAAAAACGTAGCATTCAATCTTAATCTTCCATCCATTAAGTCTGATTTCATACCTGCTTCAATGTTATCTGAAGTTTCAGGTAAGAAAGCTCTCATAGCTGTATCGCCATTAAAACCGCCGCTTGAATATCCCTTACTGTAACTAACATATAAGAGCACATCTTCGCTCTCTTGATAACTTAATATGGCACGTGGAGTTGTTTCGCTGTATTCGACACTTCGCGTACAAGAGGAAGTCGTTGCAAAGCCAAATGCATTTGTGACCATTCCTGGACATGCATAAAAAGGATCCCGGTCATCCGGGAGGCCAAAGGCAGCTGCACCACCGTAGTAAAGGTTTTGAAATCTTTCATAATCTCTTTCATCTTCGGTATATCGAGCACCTAAGGTGAGATCTAATTTGTCTGTTACAGCATAATTCGCTTCAATAAAGATCGCTTGGTTTTGCATTCTAGTGATGCCATCACCGATAGAACTTCCAAAAGTTTTAGTTTGATTAAAAATTGCCGCTACAGCAGGAGGTAGGTAACTCGGTGCGCTTACTCCTCTAAATAAAGGCACTGAAAGACCACCCTGGCCGTTTTCTTCAAAAAGGTAAAGGCCAGCAATCCAGTCTAGGGCACCTGAAGAACCTGAGATCCTCAACTCTTGTGACCATTGTCTGTGATTAAAATTGTCATCTAAGATCTCGAGATATCCTGGACCGACTCCTCCACCCCAACCCCAAGAACCATTAGATGATTGTAATTCTGAGTACCCAGTGACTGATTCAAGTTTTCCAATTCCTATTTCATAACTTTGAGTTAAAGTTAATGATTCTTTATTGGCACTGACACCTTCATTGTTCGTTATGTCTCTAGAAACATCTTTAGTCGTAGAATTACAATTGCTTCTAAGTTCATTATAGATACCAGCAATATTAGCTATAGCTCCAAAGCCTCCAGCTAAGTTTCCATTTTCAGGACCATTCCAACGACATGACCCCAATGGAGCCCTTTCGTCTTGATCAAAATTACTATAGGCAAGATTAGCCATATAGTCTTCATTTTCATAACGTAACTGTACCCTGAAAGAAGTAGAGTTTTCATTTCCTCTATCATTACCCGTTAATGAATTAACAATGAACCCATCAGTCTTCTTATCAAGAAAAGATAATCTAAAAGCTAAATTATCATTAATTGGCCTATTAACCATTCCTTCGAGGAGGTAGTGACCATCAGTGCCTACTCCAGCTCTAATTTTGGACTCAATTTCTTGAGAAGGTGAGTTGGTAATTATATGTATAAGACCAGCTGTTGTATTTTTGCCAAAGATAGTACCTTGGGGACCACGAAGAACCTCGACCCTGGCTAAGTCATATAAATCTACGAGACCACCTTGTGGTCTAGAGGCGTATACGCCGTCTGTATAAACTCCAATTTTAGGATCATGAGAGGACCCCCAGTTGCTTTGCCCTATTCCTCTCATAAAGACTTCAAGAACATTTCCATTTACAGCTGAATATTGAATACTTGTATTAGGTGCAATTTTTTCAATGTCTTGAATTTCTGTTATGTTCCTTATTTCGAGCTGCTCTTCGTTTAGAGCACTAATAGGTATGGGTACCGATTGAGAGGCCTCCGATTTTTTACGAGCCGTTACTACTACCTCGTCAAACACGGATGCTTCATCTGCAGCTATGCTGAAAGTAGGGATTGTTACTAATGAAATGATTAAAAATAACCTATACATAATTCTCTCCTAAACTTATAGAAAAATAAAAATCATATATAAACGATCCCTGTTAGATATATGAATCAATCCACACTATTCTATAAACACTAGATATGAAAGTGTTTTTTAGCTTTTTTTTTGATCAATTCCAGGTTTCTAAGAAATCTTTAGGGTCAAGATTTGGGATAGGTTTCTCTTTTCCAGAAGAAGTTCCTATATAGAGATAACCGATGACTTCAAAATTCGCTTCAAGACCTAAGGCTTCAGTTATTTCTGGGTTGAAGGCCATCTGTCCAGTTCTCCATACAGCCGAATACCCTATTTCATGTATGCCTAATAAAATATTCTGAGCGGCCGCCCCCATTGAGATAATTTGCTCTACTTTTGGGACTTTAGGATGATTTTTAATATCCGCAGCTAATATAATTAGCATCGGGGCACGATAAGGAGCTTGTTTTAATTTTTCAATCTCTGATTCACTTAAATCTTTGTTTAAGGAATGTGCAGTTTTAAGAAAGGCATTAGCGAGTTTTTCTCTAGAAGCCCCTCTTACTTCAATAAATTTCCATGGTCTCAACCGAGCATGATCCGGAGCTCTTAATGCGCCCTTATATACCTCAAACATTTCCTCAGAAGAAGGTGCAGGATCTTCTAAGCGCGGAATAGAGTTTCTAGTTTGAATGGCTTGTAAAGTGTCCAAAATTTTTCATCCTGTAAGTAAAGATTTATTTTACTACATAAGTAAATGATAAATTAGACTCTTCAATATGAAAGTTAATTTATAATTAACGCCATGAAAGGAATTCTTCTTATAAATTTAGGTTCTCCTAAAGATCTAGAGCTAGACTCTATTAAAAAGTACTTAAAGGAGTTCTTGTCCGATGATCTTGTTATAGATTACCCCAAACTTCTTCAGCAAATACTCGTCAATTGGATAATTATTCCTTCACGATATAAAAATACGCGAGAAGCTTACTCAGAAATATGGACAGATCAAGGCTCTCCACTAATAAATAACACTATTAGTTTGGGTGAAAAAATAAGCACTAAATCTGGTGTGCCTCTTGAAGTTGCCATGAGATATCAGTATCCAAGTATCGAAGAAGGATTAGTTAATCTTAGAGATAAGGGTTGTTCTGATATTTTTGTAGTGCCGCTTTACCCCCACTATGCCATGTCGACAACTCTTACTACCGAAAAGGAAGTTAAACGAATAGAACATGAACTCAGTTTAAATTTGAACTTAATATTTGCAGAACCATTTTATAAAGAGGAAGGCTATATCGAAAGCTTAAGTCAAACTATCGATTTAAATCGCCAAGAAAAAAGTGATTATCTTTTATTCAGTTATCATGGTATTCCTAATAGACACCTTACCAAGACTGATCCAACAAAAAGTCACTGTCTAAAAGTGCAAAACTGCTGTGATATTGAGTCTGAAGCAAAACCTTATTGTTATAAGGCCCAGGTTATCGAAACATCTAGGTTGTGCGCAAATAAATTACATCTAGACAATGATCAATGGGGTATTTCTTTTCAGTCTCGAATTGGTCCAGGATGGATTGAGCCGTTTACAGATAAAGAACTTGTAAAGCTTGTTGAGAAGGGAGTTAAAAGATTAGACGTTGTGTGTCCCGCTTTTGTCATAGATAACCTTGAAACTCTTGAAGAGATGAATATCAGAGGAAAGGAAACTTTTTTAGAAGCCGGAGGAGAGTCTTTTAACTACATTCCTTGTTTGAATGATAACAATACTTGGGTAGATTTTTTAATTGGACTATCAGAAAAGTGAAAGGGGCCTAGAAAAGTATCTAGACCCCTTCCTTAAACAACCATTGGGGAGGGTTGGTTAATCCGTTATTGTTTAAAGTCAGTAACGGATTCCGACTAAAATAGAGTGAGTCCACTGCGCTTGGGACTCACCCTAGGGCGCTTTTTAGCAATAACTAATCTTCTTAAGTATCACTAATTGCATTACTACCATTGTTACTTACAGTCTGTAACGGATTCCGACTATGAACGTACGAGGCTGTTGAGCTCTAGCACCGTTCTTAGGAGCTCTTGCGATAACATCAGTTTCGTCAGTTAGGTTAGCCGCAACTACATATACTGAAAGACTTTCATTAATCGCTTGGGTTAACGAAGCATCCATTACATTATAAGAATCAATTTCTGTTCCAGCTGCACAACTTGCTACTGAACAGGTGCTTCCATAAGAATATAGAGTAGCACTTCCGCGTAAACCATTTACAGTTTCAAAACCAGCGGTTAAGGCTAATTGGCTATCTGGAAGATCTGGTATATCCATTCCAGTAGTGACATCACCCCAGAAATCACTCTCAAAGGTATTTTCGAACTCAGCATCTGTTGAAGTGTAAACCAAGCTAAGAGGATAAGTAGTTCCAGAAGCAGAAGTCATTTCTGTTCTAGCAACTAGTTCTATTCCGCTTATTGACGCTTCACCCGCATTAAAAGAATCGCCTATTTCACAATATCCTGTTGCACCACCTGAAGCTGTACAATTTCCAAACATATTTTGATAATCAGTATCAAAATAAACTGCTTCTAGATATGTGTTGTCATTTGAGTATCTCACACCCATTTCAAGGTTATCAGCCTCTTCAGGATCTGCTCCTCCACCTGTTGGTGTGAAACCTTCAT
>MDSY01145581.1_pt1 | contig 12207 bp, 16 predicted proteins | sample 811131 | NCBI WGS metagenome assembly MDSY01 (sample SAMN05326643, study PRJNA326480) | marine metagenome | isolation source: seawater | place: Atlantic Ocean: South West | collected 2010
AGGCCAGAGTGTGGGTAGATTATATTTATTTGGATAAAGATGAAAGAGAAAGATTTATTAAAACGTCGAATGATTATCTAATAGATCAAGTTCAGTATTTAGAAAGTCCAATTAAATCGGAAACTGTAACTCCTACTAAAGCAAGTCTTAGTTTAAATTTTAAGCATCCCGTTAAGGAATTGATATGGGTAGTAAAAGATGAAGATGGTTATCCAACGTATGAACATGACAATATAAAGCTGTCTATTAACAATTCTGACCGGTTTTCTGAGAGATCTTCTGAGTATTTTACGGTATTACAGCCGTATTATTATCACACGGCTTTGATAGCTAGTGGTAATCAATATGGTATTCATGTATATTCTTTTGCTCTCAAGCCAGAGGAAATGCAGCCATCGGGTAGTTGTAATTTTAGTAGAATTCAAGATTCAAAATTATTAATAGGAACTTTAAATCCAAATCAGTCTCAATCTAATTGGAGTAACGGAGGAACAGGTTCGTGGTCTACCCCTGCTAAATCTGGAGGTATGATTCAAATTTACGCAATGAATTACAATATTCTTACGGTCAGAGACGGACTCGCGGGTCTACAATATTCTGATTAATTTATTTCATTTTTATTTATATTTTCATTTGTTATATGAATAAAACGCCAGAAAAAACCGAAGGCGGGTGGTACCACTTCGACGATTACCCCGAATTTAAACCAAATCTCAGCCCCCGTGAAGTATTTATTATGGGCGCATTCGGAGGAACATACTGGAGACCCATCTTCAGCGGCATAACAAACAAATTTTACAAAAATCAACATAAAAAATACCCAGAATCCTGGTGGAACGGAATACCAGAAGAGCGTCTCACCAGTCATTTAGAACAATACAATACAACTATCAACTCTTACAAAAGAAAAGTAGGCGAATCGTTAGAATTCTGCGAAACAAACGGCTGGGCCACCCCGCAACATCCATACGGGTGGTTTCAATGGTACTGCGACTTTTTTTCTGGAGAACGCTCACAATACGACCACAAAATGGTTCAAAGATGGGTTCGAAACGCAGGGCCTAGGGGTGGCACGAGAACGTGGCTTATCACTCTTATTAGGGATAATTCTGGGGATTATAAAGATGTCACTGTTGGTGTTAATTTAAGGCAATCGCTTTTAGAGTGGGGGTATCATCTTACGAATAAGGACTATGAAATGCGAATAAAAGAGTTGTAATGTAATATAAAAACAACTTCCTTTTAAAGGTAACTAAATACAAATATGAAGGAAGTGCGTTTATTTACGGCTAGTTGGTGTAAAAAATGTAAAGAATCTGATTTTTTGGAAGTTATGGAATCTGCCAAAAAACAAAATTCAGATTGGAATTTTACAACTTGGGATATAGACGAACTAGAGGACAAAGACGATTATGATGGAGAAATACCTACTAAAGTTCCTACAGTTCACATTGTTATAGAAGGTCAAAACGTTGAAATTTTAAATGGTAAAGAAGAAATTACGGGAAATATCGAAATGACCCTTACTGCCTATTGAGCGTTAAAATATACATTGCAGCTAATCTACTAGAATATTCTTGTTTTTTTTGTTTCTCTGAACCTTGCGTTCCTTTAAAAGCTAGACAATTTGGCCACGAATTTTCTATTGAACATATATATTTTACCAATGGATTATCTCCAGATGGTGATAAATACAACGCATTTTTGTATCTATCTCTTTCTTTTTTATTATTTTCAGCTGGGCATATAATCGGTATTCCTATTTTATTTATCAGTTTATCTGTTTCCTCTGCTAATGTTTTGTTCCCGTTATAATAACTTACTCCTACATAAATTGCGTCAAATGACTTATCTTCTTCAATATTATCAACAACATATCGCAACGCTTTATTTAAATTTTTATGGTTATTTATGCTTGTATACGGATCATCTAATTTATATTCTACTACGTTAGCAAATACAAGACTACCCACTCCTTTCAATATTGACAATATATCGTCTGCGTGTTCTATGTATTCACGTGAAGCTTCTTTTTTAGTGAAATTTATGCTTTTGTATTCGGTATTGCTTGTTACGGAATCAATTACGAGAACATTCATTTGGCTTTACTTGCTTTAAAAAGCAAGGTATCTTTATAATTTTTATACTCTAAAGTTATTAGAAGCTACCACCCAATCTTTATCATTTTCTTTTTTGCTTGTCTCATATATAATATCCCCACATTCCGTTATTTTTACGGTGAACTTCCAATTACAAAAACTGTCAAAGTTTGTTTCTTCAACAACGCACTCTCTCATGTGCCTATTTTCCATAAGAAAATCAACACCAGCTTCCCAGTGATGCTCCGCTATGGACCTTACCAGAGGAAGTGGATATGATAGTTTGCCGTCCATTGTAATATTATTTATTGTTGGGTTATTTTTTTAGTGTAAAATGGCCCTGGTATTTTTTACACCAAACCCCCTCTTAGCCTCAAAACAAGGTGAAGTGTCGACTCTTTTTGTATATTGTAATCAGAGAGACTTCTGCCATCTTCAAGCTGCTTACCAGCAAATATCAGTCTCTGCTGATCGGGGGGAATTCCTTCTTTGTCTTGTATCTTTTGTTTAACGTTGTCTATTGTATCGGACGGTTCAACGTCAAGGGTTATAGTCTTGCCGGTCAATGTCTTAACGAATATTTGCATTATTAATAATAGGTCGATAAATTTTTATTACTCTTTACATAATTTAAAAAAATACCGAGAATAATTGGTTTAGAGTTTTAACGGTGTATAGTGTATCTGATACAAACATGGCTTTGTTCGAAACTTCCATAGAGATAGACTGGGAAATTGCCGATGCTAAACTATGTAATGAAGTCGACGGACCCGTGATAAAACAAATAAAAGAACCTGAAATCGTGGCCGCACTTAAAAAGTGGATTATTTCCAACTGGAAAAACGTTAAGGACCCTAATAACTTTCCAGGCCCACAGCCCGTTTCTCTTGAACGGAAAAATATTACTAAATTAACCCGCTTTCCATACGCTGTTTGTGAAAAGACAGACGGTATGCGGTATCTATTGGTCGCATTGCGTATAAACGATGTTAATCTAACAGTACTGGTAGATCGCTCCTTTAGAATTTACAATGTCACGGGTTCTTGGTCTTGTATAGCTGTGTTCGAGGGAACCATGTTGGATGGTGAAGTTGTAAAGGAAAACGACGGAACTTACACTTATTATCCGCACGATTGTATTATGCGGGATGGAGTCTCTTATGGAAATGAACATTTCTGGGATAGATATCACCATTCAAAGGAAGTGTGCGTTCTTTGGAGGAGGATTTTTAGCACCAAATCCATAGAGGGAGTTTTGGAATTAAAATTCAAAAATATGTTCAAGTTTGAGAATTTACACCAGTTGCTAGCTGAGTGCGAGTCAGCGGGACATCCCACTGATGGGTTGGTATTTACACCAATAAGGCTACCCGTTCAAAGTGGCACCCAGCATAGCCTTATAAAGTGGAAGCATCCCGATAAGCATACGTTTGACCTTGAAATTGAAAGGAAGGGGCAAAGATATGAGATGTATTTGTTTGATAATATGAGTTTGTTTAAATATAAGACGCTGAATAAGAGAACCCCCATTGGAAAGAGGTTTGCTGATAAATTTGATAGTTTATTGATTGATAAAGGGATGGAGGACATGTCTGTAAGTGATTGTAAGAATCCTAAAGTAGGCGCTCGGCAAATAGTTGAATGTTTATTGCATGACGGGGAATATATTCCTATAAAATTGCGAACAGATAAGGTAAGGCCGAATAGTCTACGTACGGTGGAAAAAACTATGGTGAATATTCAGGAAAATATACAAATACGTGAACTCTTAGATATTTCTAAACAGAGAGATTCTACTCAAAAATAATGTATGTTAATAATAACAATTATGAAGACACTTTCTAAAAGCTTGGCATTAATATTGGTCGTGTGTATATTTGCTTTGTTTTATTGTATGCAAACGCCAATTATAAAAGAACCATTTTCCACAAAAGAACTCGAAGATTCATGTAATGGTGTAAATTCACTGACAGAACGAGACACATATCCCATATTAGACGAAGACGAGGATTTTACAGTATCACCTCAGAATATCACATCAGAAAATACAATATTACTAGGCCCAAAAATTTTGATATAATTAAAATAAAAAACTGACGCAGTCACAATAAAACCGTATCAGTTTTTTATTTGATAATTCGTTTATTTCAGTTATTTCAGTTATTTACTTAAAATGGGTAAGGTCCAGTCGCCAATGTGCTAGGGCGGCCGTGGCTCATACCGAAACGAGTCTTACGGACAACTTTAGGGCGACGAGTTACCTTCTTTCCAGCGGAGGCCTTGCGGACAGTCTTAGCGGGAGTCTTGCGGACAGTCTTGCGGACAGCCTTACGCTTTTTACCGAAAGCAGCGGGCTTAGGAGCTACAATCGCACTACCGTTAGCAGCACCAATGGGGGCTGGGCCGAAAGTCGCTGGCAAGCAAGTAGCGTTAACGTATCCAAAACGTGTCTTGCGGGCAACTTTAGGGCGGCGAGTTACCTTCTTTCCAGCGGAGGCCTTGCGGGTAGTCTTGCGGACAGTCTTGCGGGCAGTCTTGCGGACAGACTTGCGCTTTTTACCGAAAGCAGCGGGAGATCCAGCAGAGACGGCAGGGGCGGCAGGGGCAGCAGGGGCAGCAGGGGCGGCAGGGGCAGCAGGGGCAGCGGGTTTGGTGCTACCACCGGCACCGGTTAGAGGGAAGGGCCCCATAAGACCAGTTACACACTTTGAGCTAGCTCCGACGTAACCAAAAAGATTACGGCGAGGGCTGGTAACTTTGCGGACGGGTTTGCCGAGGTACATTCTGCGGGTCTTCCCGTTGATTACCTTTTTGTAGTATTTGGCGCCAGCTTTGCTCTTGTAAACAGTTCTGAGTTTACCGCCGATAAGTTTTTGTCCGAGTTTGGTGGATGCTTTGCGAGAAACTTTTTTGCCGACTGAAGATTTTTTGACTATCTTCTTGGGGGCGGTTGGTTTGCGTACTACCTTCTTTCCGGTAGCGGATTTGCGTACTACCTTTTTAGTTTTGGGAGTGGTAGTTTTCTTTGTGGAAGAAGCGGCACGGCGCTTTTTGGGGAGACCGAAAAGTTGGCGGAATTCTGAACGAGTAAGCATGTTTGTTAATTGTTAATAAAAGCTTCGATTTTTTTTTTATGTGGATTTTTGGAAAATGCGTTAAGAATTATATTTTATTCTGGCTGCTTTAATTTTTTTGATGGTTGACGATATTGTTTGTTTTTTCCAACTCCTTTTATCGAGAAATTCTGTTAATTGCCTTTCCTTTAAATTATCAAGTGCTATTGTATTTTCGGCACAAAATTCTTCAATTCCATTGTAATTATTCTTAAAAATCATCCGAGCCCTTGGGTATTTTATCAAAAAATCTTTATATTCGGTAGATTCTTTATTTATAATTGACGGATTGCTTTCTATCCATTTTTCTATGCTTTTATGCTTTATAATTGCATTATACGCACCAACACTACCAACTTTTGGTATTGTACCGCAATAATCACACCCAGACAATATGGCAAAATCAATAAATTCATCCATAGACATTTTGAATCCTTGAAGAATACTATCCAAAAATATATGTTGAACCCGACCCTTCCTTGAAGTTCGAATTACAGACGTTGCTCCAAAAACAAACGCATCTGTATCGTCACTTACAACATGATCTACTATTCCTCTTTTTTGCATTGTTGCGCATATATGTTCGGCTTCACCTTCCAACCCAAATTCGCCTGGATCAAAATACAGTACTCCTAGAAATGTTAGTATCGAACGAACATCATCAAAATGTTCTTTTTTAACATAAACTAAATTTTGCCGCAGAGTTGTTATTTGATTCTCTATCTCGGTTTTATTTTCTTCCTCATTCATTTCTTCTAGCTTTTTCTCCAGTGTTACTATCTGTTGTTCTGTCCGTTGCCTTATTTCTTTTCTCTCGTTTAATACCTCGCTCTTTTCTTTGGGGGGCTTACCGTCAAATATAAAAATTGGAAGTGTTTTGGAGTTCAAATAAAAAACAACTCTGTTTATAAATCCAACAATGTGTATATCTTTGCCTGTCTTTAGGCTCGCATGTATATATTTGTACAATAAAATCGTTGTATCAATTGCGACTATTGTGGTATTTTTACCTACAGGTCTTGGTAGTTCTTCTAGAGTTATACAATTCTCGTGAATTTCCTGGGAACAATATTTTTTAACGTTATTCATGAAATTTTTAATACCCATGCTGGATTTTAGATATTTATCACAAGTGTTATTTCTTTGAGTTAATTATCATCATCGCTAAAACAACACGGTTCCCGTGCTAACGTAACCTTTTTTTCTGAACGTTTTTGTTTTTCTTCGGTCCACGCATATTTTGAGTACTCTGGGTGGTTTTCAATTCCCACATTTCTATAATGCAAAACCAGATCCCAGAATTCCTTCAATTTTGGCACATTCGCTTTTAGCCATTCGTCGTTTCTTTCAAAATGGACCACATTCAACTCTATATTATCTATAGACCTCGCTGGTTTATACTCTATAAAATCACCCTTCTTTAAATTACAAATATACATATTCAGCTGAACTTGAGGATAATATTGTTCTGGACAATGCCCAAACACTATTTTTCGCCTATATGGACATTTCACCTCCAATAAAACTGGATCACACGTATAAGGCTCCTCGCAGGAAACCGCTATCCCATCAGGACTTCCAGCCAAAACCTCGGACCCTGGTATTAAAAGATCTCCTTCGTTGCGTTTTACTTCTGTAAACGGAATTAGACCGAATTCATTCTGCTTCATACCAAAAGCATTACAATACATTTCTACTGCTTCATCTTCGTATTTTTCGCCGTATCTGGTTGCAACATTTCCCGTAAATGGTTTTCCTGCTCCGCACTTTGAGAACAATAATTCTACAGGTTTTTGGTAATGGTTGAGACCAAGCGCCGTTCCTGCGTCCGAGCTCGTCAGATATTGTTTTCTTTGTTGTAGCCACGCTTGGCTTTTTTGTTCGGTTTGTGGTATTTTTTCTAGTAGTTCTATTTGGGGGTGTTTTTGCATTTTTGGCTTAATTGGGTATATTTTTTATTTTTAAATAAACATTTAAAGATTAATCTCTGATTATATTGATGGTAAAGGCTGTGTACACAGTATCTGTTTGCGGATAAATAGGCGCAAACAACCGTTTAACGACGGCTACAACCTATTTATTTATTTGTTCAATTGGCTACAATCTATTTAAAATTATTCTATTATAAATAGATTATGACCACGTCCATTCACTATACAAATACTAGAAACGTTAATACTACATACAACTTAACCGAAACCCGCCACCCTCTTACCAAATATTTGGAAACTAGAGACTTTACGCCTAGAGATAGGCCGCCATCTTTGGCTGGAAGATTTATACCCAGGGAAATTGGTAATACGTTTTGGGGTAGGATTAGAGCTTTTGACCACAAATCCGTAAAAAGAATGCTTCTAAAGGAACCCTTATTAATTAAAGCTAAATGGCAAGATTTGACTCCCATTACTTGTTTGCTTTCCTTACCAAATAGAATTATTAGGACTGATCTAGCAGATATGTATTGGGAAAACCACGCTAAACGCTTAATTAAGATGTTACGAATTTTGTGTAATAATGGGGCTGAAATTAATTCAGAAGTTTTATTGCCTTATATCGAGCGTTATCATTTTCATAATGAATTATTTGCCGTGAGAGTTTTTAATTTGCTTCTTCATAGGGGGTTAAATACCGATAAATACCGTCTTCTAGACGAAAATGAGGTTCAGTATTTAGAAGCTGTTAAGCACGCACGCCAAGAAACGTATGTTTTTTGGGGGAGAAAGGTTATCAGTGATAATATTAGATTGTCTTGTAGAAAATTGTTGCACGTTTATTTGAGGGATACTTCGTTAAAACCTCAACTTAATATAGATGTAATAGGAAATATAACTTCTTTTATTTAATTGTATTAAAAAAAGATACATTATCTTATAATGCTCGAACAACATCTAGTAAATACACTTGTTTTAAGCAATAAATTACATTGTAATAATTCACAACACTCTATAAGGTGTTTTGTCTGTTTATTTAATAGCCTCATCATGGCTAATCAAGTTAAAGAACACCAACAATTATACGAGATGTTTATGATGATTTATTTCATGTTGTTTTTTTATTTTAATAATCTCGTTTTATTGTAAATGGATTTAGAACCTAAATTTTTACCAATTTCACCGCAACATCTCCCGCCTTTAATACCACCACCTGTCCCAAGCAACCTTAATTTTGAAGAAACAGTAGACCATTTGATAGTTCTTCTGTTAAATAACAAAAAAAAGATATCAGCCAGGACCATTGAATATATTAAAACTATTCTTGAAACAGATATATTTAGATTTGAAACATGTTACATCAATAAATGCAACGACCATTTGTTAGTAGATAATCTTTCCAACGTTTCTCAGTAAAAAACTTCATGTCAAATATCTTAACCCACTTCCTTACTTCCTCTTTTGTAAGATCCCTTTCTATTCCATCGTAGAAAGGTATGTTATATGATTTAATTGTTATATTGTTGTTATTTCTATGGTGTATCGATGCTTTACAGAATACATTCCCGTGTTTTACAACGGTTCTCGTTATAAACGGCTTTTTTTTCCAATAATTCATAAAAAAACTCGTTATTGCTTCGTCTGGATTCGTTATTTCCGTTACCATGTACTCCCAACTCATTTCAGGCTGCTCGCCTCTTAAATTATCAGTATGTTTTGTTATTATCTCCCAGCCAACATAACTTGAACAATTTACAACGAAGGTATTTTTCTTTATTTTTTGATACTTGTTTAACTCCAAATCTTTTTCTAGAACGCTCAATCTTGTATAAAAATCCTCGGCATTGTTTTCTGTATTTGAGCTGTATATATTCGACATTTTAAACATCCCTGGGATAGACCACTTTCTTAAGTTAACTTTTATTGGTTTGAGAAAATAAAATGCTGGATCTGCTATGTAAAATACCCACGGTTTTGCCCCTGGTATTAACAATGCCACGTGGCTTATTTCTAAATAACCAGGTTTTTTAAAAGTGTCTGGAATTGTTGCTGGTATAAGATAGCTTTTTGCAGAGTATTTGTTTTTTAGTCTTTTCTTTAATGCGTAACTTAGTCCAATACAGTTTCCAGTATTGGTTTTATTTATTATTTGTTTTGATGTTTGTCTTTTTTTGTTGGGTTTTCTACAATAAGAATATGTAGAAAATGCTAAATTATCGTGGCACCACATCAATTCTTTTTTTATTTCTCTGGCTCCTATTTTGTTTTCCGTTTTGAACAGTTTTTTGGTTAAGTTTTGAGTTTTTAGCTTTTTATATTCCATTTACCATTATAAAATAATTTAAATCTCACCATTTTTATAATTGAATATCGTGGCTATTTCTCCACTTTATCCGTTTTATACATGAGATTTAACACCTTTTCTCAAGATTATATTCCCAAAACTAATTTTACACATTCAAAGATTTATAAATATGTTATATTAGAAATATGTTACAATTCTTTCGACGCTGTTTTTGCTTCTTTTCAACCAAAAATGATACAATACCCCTTCTAAAAGATACCGTACCTTGGACCCCTCCCATTAAAGAAGGCTTTGTTATTAAAGTTTACGACGCTGATACTATTACCGTTGCTTCTAAATTGCCTTATAATAACTCACCCATCTACAGGTGGTCTGTCAGGATAAAAGGCATAGATGCGCCCGAATTGAAATCTAAGAATAGTAAATTAGCGGAACTCGCTTTACAAGGTAAAGAAGAACTTTCTGAAAATATACTGGGTAAAAAGGTTTTTATTAAAAATATAGCCACTGAAAAATACGGCCGCATACTTGCTGACGTATTTTTAAATGATATTAATATTGGCGATTGGTTAATCGATCAAAAATATGCTTATCAATATGATGGTAAGACAAAATTAACGGAATCTGAACAATGTGATTTATTGATTTATAATATATAATATCTTAACATTTATCTTAACAGTTATCTTCTATCGATTTGTTTGTAAGCTTTTTTTAAGAACCTAAAATATTTTATTTTGTACTAATAATAATGAGAATATTCCCATTTTTATTTGGTGCAATGGCGTTAAATGTGCCTCTTAAGAAAAACATTATTAAAAACATCGAATACAAAAATTATATGCCACCAAAACTTTTGGCAAAAAACAACGATGACCAAGAAGAAAACGAACCATTCCCAGATCCCGTAGAAATGTACGCTTCATTTGTTGGGTTTGAAAAAGAAGAAAAGTGGAAATCAGTGCGATATACAGCATACTACTTTGCTGCGTTTAGTTTATTGGGAGATCTATTAAACAAAATTCAGCAAGATATGAATAATCCATTTAATTAAACAGTAATAAAAAAAAGTTTTTTAAAATAAAATTATGTACAATCCCCTACCGGATATTGTTACTATTAAAAACTCAAATATAAATGGGTTGGGACTATTTTCTACAAAAACAATACCAGAAAATACAGTATTAGGAATTTCCCATGTGAAAAATGATAATTATCAACATGGCCTTATTAGAACGCCGTTGGGTGGTTTTTTAAATCACGACGGCGAAAATCCAAATTGTATTAGAGAAGACAAAGGACCCCATTTTGAAATTAGAACTTTGAGACGAATAAAATCAAATGAAGAATTAACACTTAGATACAGCTTGTATACACCTTAGATACTGCCTTTAAAATCTATCGGATAGTACTCGTCATTATTAATTCTTAAAAGTACATTCCAATTGAGAGAACTATCTTTACGTATAAATAAATTATCACTTAAATACAACGCATTGAATGATTCATTTTTGAATGGGTTGTATATTTCTGTTTTATCTGACGAAACACGTTCTTGTTGTGTTGTGTTAATTATATCTATTCTAACAGCGGAATTGTTGATGGCTCGAAAAGTTCCAGTTGCTGTTATTAAAGAACCATTGGATTTTTTTGTTATTTCTTTTGTCAAATGTTCTGTATATTCTTCTATTAATACGTCATTACCGAAGTTGTGTTTGAGGTTGAGCCATTTTGTATTTTTAATCAATGAGATAAAATCTGAATTTGAGTTATTGTAGTATAATAGTTGGTTTGCTATTCTATTTATTTCGAAAACATTTGAAGCTGTTTGTATTTCGGATTCTAGTATTTCGGCTTTTTTTTTGTTCATGACGCTTCGTAATGCTGTTGGGCATTCTTCGAGGCCGCAGTTGCCATTTACACATCTTTTCATCATATCCCAACCGTCGTTAATTAGCCCTTTTCTAAGAAGAAATTTATCGCTTAGATACATTATTTTGAATTTATGTTCTTTGAAGGGCATCTTAGACACAGGTATTTCGGGGCTATCTTTTGTGGGTTTTAGTTTTCCGGTTAAATTTCCAACTAAAAATATATTACTTGATAATTTTTTCAAAAACCCCGAAGATTTGAATATCGTTCCGTTTTTCAAAATTGTAATTTCAGACGCAGTATCTTGATCGAATACGTCAATAACCCGTGTTCCCTTAAAAAGATGAGGCGAATTGAAAGCTATCCATTCCGTATTTTGCAAATGCGGATTAAAATCTACACTCGAATTGTAAACCAACAACTTTTCTGCTATAATTGCCATGGCATCTTTATCCGTTTCTCCTTCTAATTTTTCTTCCAAATACTCTGCCGTTTCATACTTCTTATTCCAACCGGCATAAATCGTATCTAACGGCAAAGTAAATTTAAAAGCATGCTTCTCTTTATCTTTATCACTTGCCATTTTTGAAAGCTGTTTCCCGTCTTCTTCTATTGCTACTTTTTTTGCCATTCTTTCTAGTATGGCTCTTCCAATAGGACCACTTGGCACAAAGTTACTCGATGCCGTGACAAACCACTTTGTTTTTTCTGTTGTTATCGCTCTCATTGCTGCGTGGATTACCATGAATTTGTCGTCTTTTCCATTTACAATATTATACGTAGTTGACGGTTCACAGTATACATGGGATTTTTTAGTTCCCCCGCCAGTATACTGCGCATAAACGTCATTAGAACCGTATAAAAAGTTACCTTCGAGTTCGCCTTTA
>MDSY01151479.1_pt1 | contig 12203 bp, 13 predicted proteins | sample 811131 | NCBI WGS metagenome assembly MDSY01 (sample SAMN05326643, study PRJNA326480) | marine metagenome | isolation source: seawater | place: Atlantic Ocean: South West | collected 2010
AAGTCTATATTTTCAAATAAACTTAAACCACTTTCAAAAAATTTAATTCATAAAGTTCAGGATAAAATAAGTTATGGATCAACCGTTTTTGATTTTTTCAAAAAAATAAATTTTGATCATTATGATATTGTTATAGATACTCAAAAAAGATTCCTAACTACATTACTTCTAAAAAAAATTCCTACAGATCTTTTTATTTCTCCATCAGGTAATTTTTTTTTTTCAGACATACCATTGGCTGCAAAACCAAAGAAAAATCTTAGTTTAAATTTAATTCAGTTAATAGGATTATTATCTAATAAGGAATATGAAAATTACAGTCCAAATAAAAGTAAAACAAAAAAAATAGCGATCTGTCCAGGAGCAGCGGTTAAAGCTAAACAATGGAAACTAAATAATTTTCTTGAAGTAGCAAAATTTTTAAAGACTAAAAGGTTAGATCCAGTTTTTATTTTAGGTCCTAATGAAAAAGAAATGCGTTTAATTATTCAGAAGGCAGCAGGTAATTTTAAAATTTTTGAAAGTAATGATCCATTAAAAACCATTGCTTTATCGAGAAAATGTTCTTTTGGCTTATCAAATGATACTGGCTGTGGTCATCTTATTTCAGCATCTGGAATTCCTACATTAACAATTTTTGGACCCACTGATGCTAAAAAATTCTTACCAATTGGTAATGAAAAAAATACGGCGTTATCATCACAGTTAATTTACAATGATCAAAATATCAACAAAATAACCCCTACGGAAGTTATAGAAAGAATATCAAAATGGTTAAAATAAAGGAGAGTGAAATGTCTAAGATTAAATGGGTAGGTACCGTATTTGTTTTAATTGGAATTTTATTAACTAATATAAACATTTATCCACTGAATATTTTTATTCACGGCTTAGGTGTTATGTTTTGGACGGCTTTTGGTTTTATGAGCAAAGATAAAGCGGTTATGACAAATTTTGGTTTTCAGATCCCTATTTTTGGATTTGGAATAATCAACTACTTTGTTTAATTAAATTAAGAAAGTCGTCCGTTGGTCTTGCCCCGTATTGAGTGACTATTCTTGAAGCAGCAAGACAACCAAATTCAGCAGATTCTTTAATGCTATAATCATTCAAAATCTTGAAAAGAAAACCAGCTGCAAACATATCTCCAGCGCCTGTTGAATCCAAAATTTTATCTACTTTATTTGCCTCAATATTAATTGTTTCATTATTATGAATTATTTTTGCTCCGTTTTTTCCAAGAGTTATGGCCGCAATATCCACTGAATCTGTAATTTTTTTTAAAACTTCGTCATTATTTTTAGACAGTTCATTAAATTCACTTTCATTACCAATTAATATGTCAACATTGTTTGTTATAAACTCCTCAAATTCATTCTTAAACATATTTACCAGTCCTGGATCAGATAAAGAAAAAACAATTTTAATTTTTTTATCTTTTGAAATATCAACAGCTTTTTTAATTGCCTCTCTCGCAGATGGTGAACTCCACAAGTAACCCTCAATTAAAACATAATCAGTATTATCAAAGAAAGAGTTTATTAAATCATCTTTTTCTAAGGTTGTACTTGCTCCAAGAAACGTTTGCATAGTTCTTTCTCCGTCTGAAGTTACCATGACTATGCATCTAGCTGTTGGTAATCCATTATTTGCCATTTGACATAAAAATTTTGTTCCCACTTTTTCCATACTTTGAACAAATACTTTTCCTAAATCATCATTCTTAACTTTACCGCAAAAACAAGAGTTACCTCCAAAGAGTGAAATCGCAGCAAGAGTATTGGCAACTGACCCTCCAGAATCTTTTTTTATAAAGTTTATTTCATTTAATAGTTTATCAGAATCTTCTTGTTCAACTAAAGCCATGGTTCCTTTTTTAAGATTATTTTTTGTGAGATCTTCTTCATTAGCCTCAGCCAAAATATCAAGAACTGCATTCCCCATTCCTAAAATTTTTTTACTCACAAATATTTTCCTCTTTAAAAAACTCGCAAAATTTATTTATCCCGCATTCACTGCATAATGGGTTTCTTGCTTTACAAATATACCTACCATGAAGTATTAACCAGTGATGTGCGTTTTTCATAGCCCATTTAGGAATAATTTTCAAATAGTTATTTTCAACTTCTAGTGTTGTTTTTCCCTTAGCAATTCCAATTCTATTTCCCAGTCTAAATAAATGTGTATCTACAGCTATATATGGTTTGTTAAAAAATGTATTCAGCACCACATTTGCCGTTTTTCTTCCCACACCGGGAAGCTTAACAAGAGAATCTCTGTCTGAAGGAACCTCCCCATTAAATTTCTCAATTAAAATTTTACTTAATAAAAAAACATTCTTTGATTTAGTGTTAAACAGACCAATCTTATTAATCAGTTTTTTTATCTTCTTTTCACCCAAGTTAACCATTTTTTCTGGAGTACTAGCTTCTTTAAAAAGCTTTCTCGTTACTGCATTAACTCCTTTATCGGTTGATTGGGCTGATAGTACAACAGCAACAAGTAATGTAAAAACAGACGAGTACTCAAGTTCTGTTTTTGGATTTGGATTTTTTGCCTTTAATGCTTTAAATATATTATCTACTTTATTTTTTACACTCATTATTAAATTATAGCTTTAAAAAATTTAAAAAGAATTTTATATAATAGTATGACTAATATATTTTTAGATTTAACAGTCCTACCTTACAGAAGTCTATCAAAAAAAGGATTTAAATATTTGATGATTTGGGTTACCTCCATTTTTCTTGGAATTGGAATATTCTTTTGGAAAATTGGAGCCTGGCCAGTTTTTGGTTTTTTAGGATTAGATGTTCTAATGCTGTATTACGCGTTTAAGATTAATTACAAAAGTGGAGAAATCTTTGAAAACCTTAAACTTTTTGACAAATCTTTTGAAATCACCAGGATTTTTCCTTCTGGGAAAAAACAAAAATGGGCTCTAGAGCCATATTGGGCAAAAGCAGAAATAACCGGATTACGAAATAATAAAAATCTAGTTATAAAATCAAAAGAGAAAATGGTGCTTATTGGCTCTTTTTTAAATATAAATGATAAAAAAAAACTTTTAGAAAAGATTGAAGAGGCTTTAGATAAATACAAATTAAGAAATAATTTAGAAAGTTAGTTCTGAAAAAAAATTCCATCCTAAATTACACTAGCTATATATCTCTAATTTTCCTTTCTGCAGTTTGGGGTAGCTCATTTATTTTTATTAAACTTAGTGTAGAGAGCATTCAGCCAATTTTATTAACTTTTTACCGTCTAGCAATTGCTTCTGTTTTTCTTTTTTTTTTTTGTGAAATTAGCAAGATTAAACTTCTTTTTTTAAATAATAAAAAAGACCTATTTATAATTGCACTAATTGGGAATGTCATTCCGTTTAACTTAATAAGTTGGAGCGAGCTTTATGTAGATAGTCTGGTGGCTTCAACCTTAATTGGGACAATGCCTCTTTTTACCTTTTTAATTTCACTCTTTTTTTTTAAAGAAAATTTTAAGAAAGTTAAAGTTCTTTCAGGATTATCAATTGGTTTTTTTGGAATGTATATTTTTATGAATCCTCAAGATTCTATTTCCAAAAATTTAAATTTGTTCTTTTCACTGCTAATTATACTATCCTCGATATTTTATGCTTTTTCTGCAAATTGGGTAAAAACTTTGAAGAATAAATCCTCACTTGAGCTGGCCTTTTCTTCTATAGCAGTAGCTACAATAATTTGTTTTTTAATGATTTTAGTGAGTTTTTCAATTCAAAGCGATTCAGTAAATTTATCCATAACCAAATTAACATTTAGTAGCATAGTAAGTGCTACGATTCTTGGTGTCCTCTGTACTGGCTTAGCTATTTGGGTTTTTTTTAAATTGATAGAAAAAGAAAGTGCAATATTCGCGAGCCAAAGTAATTATTTAATTCCTTGCTTTGGTTTTTTGTGGTCCTTTATATTCTTGGACGAGAGATTAACTCTAAATTTATTTATAGGTTTAATTTTTATTGTTTTGGGAGCTTTCTTAGTGAACAACAAATAAAATTATTGTTTGAACTGAAATTTTTCTGGCTTATCTCCTACTTCATATTCTTTGTATTCCATTTCTGGTTTAATTTTCTTGTTATCCTGAATTGCATAAACAGTTTTTACAGCTTTTTGGAAGGCAACTCTTGCTGTTTCTAAATTTCTTTCTGCAAAAGAAACTGACCCACCTAACCATGCATTATCCTCAAGTGCATTTCCTGCTGATAATAATAGCTCAGAAGCCTCAATCAATGAGTTATGAATTTCTCTTAACTTTCTTGAGTTAGGTATTTTTAAGTTTCTTAATTCATCTGATCTGCCGAATGACTCTAAGTTAGATTTAACGAGTTCCTCAGCTTCTTTGAAATGGTCCTCATCAGCTCTTTCATTACTTAAGTTAAAAGAATCCAGCAACCTACCTTGCATTATAATTGCATTTCCCAAATGACCTAGTCTTATATCCATTAAGCTTTTATATTCCTCAAGATCGTCTGTCGATATCTTTTCTTCACAAGAGAAAAGAAAAAAACCAAAGAGCAAACTGACTATAATTTTTAGTTTAATCATATTATCAACTTATCATATCTAGCATCGTGTATAAACCAGGTTTTTTTTTATAAACCCATTTAGCTGCCTTTAATGCTCCTACTGAAAAAATTTTTCTATCATCGGCTTTGTGCGTAAGTTCAATCCTTTCTCCATCCATGAAGAAAAAAACTGTGTGCTCTCCTACCACGTTTCCACCTCTAATACTCGAAAATCCAACTTCGTTTGACTTTCTAACTCTATCTGCCGTTTGAGTTCGAAAAACTGATTTTTTTATATGGTTGTTTCCTTCTTTGATTGAATCCAAAAGTGTAATAGCTGTACCAGAGGGGATATCCCTTTTTTTATTATGGTGAAACTCTAGAATTTCTATGTCTGAAATATTTGACAAATTTTTTGAGGAAGTACTGACGAGTGTTTTTAGCAAATTAACACCGATACTCATATTGAACGACCTCAAAACAATTAAATTTTTTGAAAGTTTTAGAAACTTCTCATCTTCAATCTTACTGTATCCTGTTGTTCCTGAAACTATAGCTGTTGAATTATTATTTTTTTTTATACTTTCTAACAAATTCAAAGAAGCTTTTGGTGAAGTAAAATCTATTATCACATCAGATAGATTAATTAAACTTTTAATATCTGAATTTATTTTTACGCTATTTATTACCTTATTTATATTTCTGTGATCTTTTTTTTCACATAAAGCAACTAAATCAAAATCATTAAAACTGTTCAGCTGTTTTAATATGTCTTGACCCATTCTTCCACTAGGACCATAAATTCCTAATTTTATTTTTTTCATCAAACAATTTTAAGTTAAACCATCCCAAAAGTCTTTGACTTTAGAAAAAAATCCTGAACTCTCAGGATTATTTTTTTGTGAAGATTCTTCATCAAATTCCCTTAACAATCTCTTTTGATTTTCAGACAAATTTTTTGGAACTTCTACTGACAAGGAAATAATCATATCACCAAAAGATGTAGAACGTATTGTTGGCATGCCTTTTCCATTAAGTCTGAATTGGTCTCCATTTTGAGAACCAGCTGGAATCTTAACTTTAACCTTCCCACCAGAGACTGTAGGAACATCTACTGATCCACCGAGTGATGCATCAACAATAGATATAGGTACATTGCAAAATATATTAATAGCTTCTCTTTCAAATATGGGATGAGGAACCATACTTATAAAAAGGTAAAGGTCACCTGGAGACGAACCATGAGGGCCAACAGCGCCTTCTCCTGATAATCTTATTCTACTTCCCTCTTCAACTCCTGCCGGAATATTTACCTCAAGTTTTCGATTTTTACGCCTTCTTCCTTCTCCGTTACACGTAGTACAAGGATCTGTTATAACTTGTCCAGCACCACCACAACTTGAACAGGTTCTTTCTACAGTAAAAAAGCCTTGTGAGGCTCTTGTTCTTCCTGAACCACCGCATGCATTACAATTTTTTAAACCGTTTCCTTTTTCTGAGCCTGATCCATTGCAGTTATCACATCTAACTAAAGTGTCAAAAGATATTTCTTTTTTTAGACCGGTGTAAGCTTCTCTTAAATCAACATCGACTTCATACTTAAGGTCTTGTCCACGCTGTTCTCTTTGTCTTGTTTGCCTTCCACCCATGTCGCCAAAGAAGTCTTCAAATATATCTGAAAAACTTCCAAACCCACTAAAGCCGTCAGTAAAACCAGAACCTCCTCCTTGATTAAAAGCATCGTGACCGTATGCATCGTAAGCTTGTCTTTTTTCTGAATTTGAGAGAACTTCATAAGCTTCAGAGACTTCTTTGAATTTTTTTTCAGCTTTGGTATCACCAGGATTTTTATCAGGGTGATACTTCATTGCTAGTTTTCTATATGCCGATTTAAGTAAACTTGAGTCAGCATCTTTGGAAACACCTAGAACATCATAGTAATCTTGCTTTGACATGTCTTTCTAAAAAATTAAGCTGATTTTTCTTTATTGTCATCATCTGAATCTTTTTTCTCAGTAACGTCTTCAAAATCGGCATCTACCACTTTAGAGTCTTTTTTCCCTTTTTTGGTTTTTTTAGGGTCTGCACCAGATTTAGGTTTTGTATCGGCTTTTCCACCAGGTGAATCTTTTTTTTCTTTTTCAGCTTTTTCTTGTGCCTCTTTATACATAATTTCACCTAGTTTCATTGAATTTTGAACCAATGCGTCTGTTTTTTCTTTAAGTGCAGTAACCTCAGCTTTTTCATCCTTAAGGGTTACCTTTAATTCTTCTAAAGACTTTTCAATTTTGTCCTTATCTTCTTTTGGAATTTTTGAACCATGTTCTTTTAGGCTTTTTTCAGTACTGTGAACAATCGAATCAGCGTTATTCCTTGCCTCGATTTCTTCAAGTTTTTTCTTATCTGAATCAGCGTTTGCTTCAGCATCTTTCACCATCTTCTCAATCTCGTCGTCTGAAAGACCTCCAGAGGCTTTAATTTGAATCTGGTGTTCTTTACCTGTAGCTTTGTCCTTTGCTGAGACTTTAACTATTCCATTTGCATCAATATCAAAAGTTACTTCAATTTGTGGGGTACCTTTTGGTGCAGGTGGAATACCAACTAAGTCAAATTGTCCTAGCAATTTATTATCAGCTGCAATTTGTCTTTCACCCTGAAAAACTCGTATAGTCACAGCTGATTGATTATCATCTGCGGTTGAAAACGTTTGACTCTTATTTGTAGGTATAGTTGTGTTCTTTTCAATTAGCTTCGTAAATACTCCCCCTAAAGTTTCAATACCTAAAGATAAAGGCGTTACGTCTAGCAATAAAACATCTTTTACATCACCTGATAAAACGCCACCTTGCACAGCAGCTCCTAATGCAACCACTTCGTCAGGGTTAACACTTCTATTTGGTTCTTTACCAAAAAAAGTTTTCACTGCCTCTATAACTTTTGGCATTCTAGTCATTCCACCGACCAGAATAACGTCATTAATTTCACCTGCGCTCAAACCAGCATCTTTCAAAGCTTGTTTACATGGCTCTATTGACCTATCGATTAAATCTGATACCAATGTTTCAAACTTTGACCTTGATAATTTAATATTCAAGTGCTTAGGTCCTGATGCGTCTGCAGTAATAAATGGTAAGTTTACCTCTGTTTGAGGAGTTGTTGACAATTCTATTTTTGCCTTTTCAGCGGCTTCTTTTAATCTTTGTAAAGCCAGCTTGTCATTTTTTAAATCTATCGATTGCTCTTTTTTAAATTCAGAAGCAAAATAATCAATCAACACATTATCAAAATCTTCACCACCAAGTTTCGTATCACCATTTGTTGCTTTAACTTCAAAAACTCCGTCACCTATTTCCAAAATCGATATATCAAATGTACCCCCACCTAGGTCATAAACAGCTACAGTTCCTGTTTTTTTTTTGTCTAGGCCGTATGCTAATGCAGCAGCCGTTGGTTCATTAATAATTCTCTTAACGTCAAGCCCAGCAATTTTACCAGCATCTTTGGTCGCTTGCCTTTGAGCATCATTAAAATAAGCAGGGGTGGTTATTACTGCTTCCTTAACAGGCTTACCAAGAAATTTCTCAGCTGTTTCCTTCATTTTTTGAAGAATCATTGCACTTATTTGACTTGGTGAATATTTCTTGCCAGAAATATCTACCCATGCATCTTGATTGTCACCGGCTGTTATTTTATATGGTAAAACTTCTGTATCCTTTTTTACTGAAGGATCATCCATTCTCCTTCCAATTAATCTCTTAATAGCAAATAATGTTTTTTCTGGATTTGTAACAGCTTGTCTTTTAGCGGATTGACCGACCAGATTTTCGTCATTATCAGTGAATGCAACCATTGAAGGAGTTGTTCGTGATCCTTCTACATTCTCAATTACCTTTGGTTCTTTACCATCCATTATGGCAACACAAGAATTTGTGGTACCTAAATCTATGCCAATAATAGTCATTATAGCTCCTTTTCTTCCTAATTAATATTGGACAGAATTCCAAAATAGCCCAATAAGGCACTATTTAGAAATGTGTTTAAAGCAACTTATATATAGTATAGAATTACTTAATAGATCAAGAGAAAAATGAAAATTCTTTTAAATGTTCTTGAAAATAATATTCAGAAAAAGTTAATTGAAGAAGTAGAGTTTTTAATCTCAAAAGCTCCCCTAATCCAACCAATAATGCCGAAATGGAATAAACCATTCAAAACTCTTATAACAAATGCAGGTGATTGGGGGTGGATATCGGATAAATTTAATTATAAGTATGTTAATATTCATCCAATAACTAAGAAAAAATGGCCAAGGATCCCCTCTCTGTTTTATGAAATTTGGAACCAATTTTCAGAATATAAAAAATTACCTGACTGCTCTTTGATAAATGTTTTTCCAGATCAAAGCTCTAAGCTAGGTCTACATCAAGATAAAGATGAAAAATGTTTTAAAGCCCCAGTTCTTTCTATTTCGCTTGGAAATGCTGCAGTATTTAAATACGGTAAAGATAAAAAAAATCTAAAAAAAACTATTCTTCCCTCTGGCTCAATAGTGGTTTTAAAAGGTCACTCCAGACTATATTATCACTCCGTATCAAGAGTTTTTTCTAATAAAAATCTTTTTGAAAAAGATAATTCAATTTTTTTGTCAAAATTTACTAATGCTAGGGTTAGTATAACCTTGAGAAGGGTTTCATAATGGATTATTTATTTTTTTTCCGGGCCCATAGAAACAACTACCATTGCTGCTCTTAATAGTCTATCTCCAATCATAAAACCTTTTTGAAGCTCCTCGACGACTAAACCATCTGGCTTTTCACTATGTATTTTTGAAACCGCTTGATGGAGTTCTGGATTAAATTTTTGGTCTAAGGACTCAAACTTTTTTATACCATTTTTTTCAAGAGCATCTCCAAGTTCCTTCTCAATGGCTTGTATTCCAATTACAAGATTTTTTAAGACTTTATTTTCTTCTATTTTTTCATTTTGAACAGACTGCATTGCTCTCTGAAAATTATCTGTAACTGGCAAAAGAGAAGAGGCAAAATTTTTTGTTGCATATTTTAGATTATCTTCTGTTTCTTTTTCGTGTCTTTTTCTTAAGTTATCATTTTCTGCTAGTGATCTTAGAAGTTTATCTTCTACATCCTTAAGTTTTTGTTTTAACTCAACAATGATTTTTTCTAATTCATCATTTTTTTTTTCATTGGAAGTATTGGCCTCTTTACCTTTTGTAGTATGTATATTTTTCTGTCGAGTATTTTTGTTTTTTTCAATCTTATCTTTTGGATTCATTTAACCTCCTAATTAGTAATTTGGAATTTTTTTCCTATCAGTTTAGCTGTATAGTCTACTACGGGAATGATTTTAGCATAGTTAATTCTCATCGGGCCAATTACACCAATAGCACCTATTATTTCTTTATCTTTATTTCTAAAAGGACTTATTATGGTCGAACATCCGGTAAAACCAAAAAGATTATTTTCTGAACCGATAAAAATCTGTAAACCTTCTGCCTGCTGTGTTTCATCGAGTATACCTATTAGATTTTTTTTACTTTCAAGCTTTTCAATTAAAACTCTAGCATCTTCTAATTGTTCAATTGCATTCACATCGTCTAATAGTTTAGATGTCCCAGTAACTATTAATTTGTTTTTTCTACTAGCATCATCCCAACAGGCAATTCCTTCGTTAATCAATTTTTCAGCGACTTTATCTATACTTAACTTATCGTTTTGTATTTCTTCATTAATTATTTTTTTACTTTCTTTTAAAGTTCTACCCTTTATTACAGAATTTAAATAGTTAGTAGTTTCAATTAAAAGTGAGCTAGGCAAACCTTTGGGTATTTTAATAATTCTATTTTCAATAATACCATCTCCTGTAATTAAAATTACTAAGGCCCGGTCTTCACTTAATGGAACGAATTCGATGTGTTTTAAAAAACCATCAAGTTTTGGTGCTAGCACAATTCCAGCACAATCTAGAAGGCCAGATAGTAAAGAGCCAGCCTCACTACACATTTGATCAAGGTTTACTGAATTTGTATTAATATTATGTTTAATTTCGCTACTTTCAGAACTTGAAATTTTTTTTACTTGTAACAAACCATCAACAAAAAACCTTAAACCTAAATCAGTTGGAATTCTTCCAGATGAAGTGTGATTTGATTTTAAGAGACCTGCTTCTTGAAGATCATACATTACATTTCTAACTGAAGCTGGAGATAATTTTTCACCCATTTTTATTGAAAGTTTTCTTGAACCTACAGGTTTTCCATCTTTCAAAAAATCATCAACGATCAATTTGAAAATTTTCCTTGACCTTTGGTCCATATCAAGAATTTTATTTGACTCGTTCTTAGTCAAAAGTGAATTAGTGAATTTAAGATTGTTTTTTTGTTCCATATCTGTTTAATAATTCAAACTATATTTAAGTATGAGAAAATTCAACAGAAAAAAAGATGAGATCAGAGATATCTCAATAGAAACCAACGTAAATAAAAATGCTGACGGTTCATGTATTATCAGACTTGGAAATACTCATGTGATATGTACAGCGTCATTTGAAAATGATGTTCCTCAATGGCTTAAAAATAAAAATTATGGATGGATCACCGCAGAATATGGGATGTTGCCAGGTTCGACATCAACTAGGAATAAAAGAGAAGCTACAAGAGGAAAACAATCTGGAAGAACGGTTGAAATTCAAAGATTAATTGGACGATCTCTAAGAACCGTTGTGAACCTAAAAAAAATTCAAGGTACGCAATTTATTGTTGACTGTGATGTAATTCAAGCAGATGGTGGAACACGAACTGCTTCAATTTCAGGGGCATTTGTAGCTCTTTCGCTGGCTGTAAAAAAATTACTAAAAAATAAATCTTTAAAATATGATCCAATCAAAGATTATCTCTCGGCTATATCGTGTGGTATAATAAATGATGAAATATATGTGGACTTAGATTATAGTGAAGATTCAAATGCAAGCGTTGATGCTAATTTTATTTTTTCTAAAAAGTTAGGTATTGCGGAAGTTCAAGTTTCTGGCGAAGGTTCCACTTTTAGTCCTGAAGAATTGAATCAGATGATAAATATGAGTAAAAATTCGGTAAAAAAAATTTTTGAAATACAAGAAAAAGTTTTAAGTTGAACAAAAATTTATTAAATAAAAAAACTGTCGTTATAGCCTCATATAATTCAGGAAAAATTTTAGAATTTAAAACGCTTTTATCAAAATATAATGTGAATGTAATAACTGCATCTGATATCAATGCTTCTGACGTTGAAGAAGTTGGTAAAACTTTCAGAGAAAACTCAATTTTGAAGGCTAAAAATATATCAGATAAATATATTTGTATTTCTGATGATTCAGGATTGTGCATAGATGCTTTAGATGGTTATCCAGGAATATTTTCAGCTAGGTTTGCTAAGAAAAATGGTGGATGGAATAAAGCAATGGATAAACTTTATAAAAAAATATTGGAAAAAAAACAGAAGAATTTTCAAGCATCCTTTTACTGCGTAATTACACTAAAATGGTATGGACAATGGTTAAAAACCTTTTCAGGGGAAATTAGCGGAAAGATTGTTTGGCCTCCAAGAGGCAATAATGGTTTTGGCTATGATCCTTTTTTTGTGCCATCAGACTTTAAAGAAACTTTTGG
>MDSY01083476.1_pt1 | contig 12200 bp, 10 predicted proteins | sample 811131 | NCBI WGS metagenome assembly MDSY01 (sample SAMN05326643, study PRJNA326480) | marine metagenome | isolation source: seawater | place: Atlantic Ocean: South West | collected 2010
GACGCCATCGATATTCTAGAATTACGTGAGGTGTTGGAAACCGCAGCTGTGCGCAAAATCGCGACAGACGCCGACCCAATCGACCTTGCGGCGCTAGACGAATTTCGCAAAGCGGATCTGTCATCGCTGCGCGAATTTGCCCGATATAACCGCAATTTCCATGCCAAAATAAACGCGCTTTCAGGAAATGCGCGCCAAGCAGACGTAATGCAGTCGTTAATGGACAACTATGAACGTCTTTGCATCGTGTCCTTGTCATCGCGCCGCCAAGAGGCGCAAGAAATGCACGCGGCACTCGACGATCATAATAAAATTATTGACGCGCTGCAGGCCCGTGATGGTCGTGCAGCTGCCCGACTTTGCGCCAAACATATTCGCAAGTCCCACGTTCAAATCATGCGCGGTTTGGAAAACCGTCCGGTGGTTGCCTAACGATTAGACCCACTCCTGATATCTCACCAGATTCGTTAATCCATTTAGAAGAAAGCACATTATAATGCCTGATCCGACAATCGCCCAATCCAGTACGCATGATATTGTTGTGTCCGGGCAAGGTGTTGGCAAAACGTTTGCCGACGGATCTGTGATTGCCCTGCAGGACGCACATTTCAACATCAAACGCGGGTCTTTTGTGTCGCTTGTTGGCCCATCGGGATGTGGTAAATCTACTTTGCTGCGGCTGATATCCGGGCTCATTCCACCCACATCCGGTGAAATTGCTGTCCACGGCACACCTGTAACGGGTCCGCGCGCTGACATCAGCATGATGTTTCAAAAGGCGACACTGCTTGATTGGCGCACCGCGATCGAGAACGTTTTGCTGCCTACCGAAATCAACGGCACCCCGACCAAGGCGGACAAGAACCGCGCGTTTGATCTGCTGAAACTCGTCGGGCTTGAGGACTTTGCGTTTTCGTTCCCTGCGCAACTATCCGGCGGGATGCAGCAACGGGTTGCCCTCGCACGGCTTTTGCAAACTGGCGCTGATATTCTTTTGTTGGACGAACCGTTTGGCGCGCTTGATGAATTTACCCGCGAACACCTGAATATGGAATTGATGCGCATTGTTCAGGAGGTCGGGGCAACTGCGTTTTTCGTGACCCATAACATCGCCGAGGCAATTTTCCTCGCGGATCAGGTTGTCGTCATGACATCGCGCCCGGGTCGCATGGCAAAGATCGTCGATGTAGACCTTGAACGCCCCCGCCCCTTGTCCATTCAAACGTCAGTCGAGTTCAACAAACTGGTTGAAGACGTGCGCGAAACGTTGGGCGAAATGTAATGGCAGTGCAAGACGCCATTCCGGCCCCGCAGGCCGTCGAGGACACCGCAGGCACAGTGCGCCGCAAACGGATTTTGCGTCATGCAGGAATTTTCCTCACCCTCATATTGATGTGGGAATTCGGATCACGGATTGGCTGGCTTGACCCGCTGTTTTACCCGCGCCCGTCCAATATTATGCGGTCATTCTGGTTGATCTACTTTCAAAACGGGAACGTCTGGTACCATCTTTACGCAACGATGAGCCTTGTTTTTCTGGGCTGGATCGGCGGATCAATCCTTGGGATTGGCCTTGGCTCATTGGTCGGGTTCAATTCAGTGTTGCGCCGTTTCCTAAAGCCTTACGTGATCGTTCTAGAGGCAACGCCTCGGATCGCGGTTGCGCCGTTGTTGATTGCAGCCCTCGGGTTTGGGGCGAGTTCCAAGATCGCGATCATTGTACTAGTTTGCTTTTTTGCGCCTTTTGTTAACACCCTGTCTGGTGTCATGAATGTGGACGAAGACCGCCTTGAACTGTTCCGGTCCATGCGCGCTTCAAAGATGCAGGTGCTGCGCAAACTGGTTTTACCGGATGCGGTTCCGATCATCATGGCGGGCGAACGCCTGGCCCTGACTGCGGCGCTATCAGGTGCACTGGTGGCCGAATTTATCCAGCGCGACGAAGGCATCGGCTCGCTGATCCTAGTCTACACGCGCAACCTTAATATGGCGTCAGCATTTGCTTGCATCTTCACGCTTACGATCCTTGGGTTCCTGATTTTCAAAGGGATGGAAAAAATTGATTTCTACGTGGCCTTCTGGAAATACGAGGGTGGTCGCGAACGAGTCAGTGCCAAGCGGCGCGCTGCGATGGAAGGGCCAGATCATGCATAATAAAAACTCAACCGCCACATTCTGGGTTTTCGAATTCATCTTTCGGGTCTTGCCGCATCTGGTGTTGTTCGCAGTGCTGATCTGGCTTTGGGAGCTGGCCGTCGCCACAGGGTTCATAACGTCCATCATCATCCCCCGCCCCAGCAAAATTGGCGGCGCGATTGTTGAACTCTATATCACTGAGGGCACGATCTATCACCACTTCTTCATCACCCTGACTGAAGCGGTGGTCGGCTTTCTAATCGGGGCAACAATCGCAATTAGCTTGGCCGTAAGTTCGTCGCTGTCCGAGACATTCAAACGCTACGTGATCCCCTATGCAATCGTGTTGAACGTGACGCCGGGCATCGCCCTAACCCCCGTTATCATTGCGTGGTTTGGGTACGGCATGGGATCGAAAATCGCACTGGCTGCGATTATCTCGTTCTTTCCAATCTTCGTGAACACCCTGACCGGACTTGTGCAGGTCGATGAGGACCGTGAAGAATTGTTTCAATCCTTGGGCGCCACCAACTATCAGGTATTTCGCAAATTCCGCGTGCCAGCCGCACTACCGTTGATGTTTGCCGGCCTCAAGATTGGTCTGACGACCGCCCTCATCGGGGCCGTCGTCGCCGAATTTGCCCAAGCCACTGACGGCGTTGGTGTTCTGATGAGCCGCTTTTCGTTCCAACTCAACATGGCTGCTTCGCTCGCGACATTGATGAGCATGACGACCATCGGCCTTATCCTATTTTACACAATGGAATTTCTAGACGACCGGATCGTGTTCTGGCGTCGAGAGAACCGTCGCGCGGCTGCGTCACGCGCGCGGGCAAGAGCCTGGAAGAACCAGCTTTGAGAGTGACGCGAAAATCTTTTCCTGGGAGGAAATTAAAATGAAGATGTTTAAAGCAATGATGTTATCGACGGCCCTCGTCGTGACGGCCATGCCAAGCGTAAGTTTTGCGCAGGACGTTACGATTAGTGTAATCAAACCTACGCCGCGCTCGGCAGTGTTCTTTCCGCTCGTCGTCGGTGAGGCACTCGGCTATTTCGAAGACGAAGGCATTACGGTTAATCTGCTGCCATCAGATACGTCGATCCCTTACGTCGCATTTGTTCAGAATGGTCAAGCCGATCTTGCGATGCTTGATCCGAACGAAACCATCAACGCGCGTATTGCGGGTGCAAACATTAACACCGTCTACGAAGTAATGCAGAACGCGCCCGAAGGTATCGCGGTGCTGGCGGGTGGTGATTTCACTTCAATGGACGATCTTGTCGGCACGACGGTCGGCCTGGTGTCTGACCGTGACCGTGCGTTCCTTCAGGCCGCGCTGGATATCTCGGGTTACTCGATCGATGATGTTCAAACAGTTGTACTGGGCGAAAGTGGCCCGACCCTTGCGGCCGCGATCCGTGATGGCAACGTATCCGCAATTTCGGGATCTGTGTTTGACTGGGCCGCGCTTGTGGCCAACGGGATTGAGATTGATACCGTGACACCCGAGGAACTGCTTGCCAGCCCTGCAAACACTCTGGCCATGAATGCCGACATGATCGAAGAAAGTCGCGATGCCATGGAAGGGTTCTTTCGCGCGTGGTCCAAGGGCATGCACGTAGGCGCAACCAACCCTGACGCGGTTGAGGCGATGCTGCGCAAAGCTGTCCCAGAAGAATGGGAAGTCGAAGCCGCTGGTATGGGTCTGTTTCAGGGCGTTCTGCCGATGAACATTTCCACGACCGAACGCATGGGCGATATGCAAGCTGACGTTTGGACCAGCGTGCAGCCGCGCATGGTGTCATCTGGTGCCATTGCAGAGGCGGTTGATGTGTCAACGTTCCTGAATGACACCTACATCGAAGCAGCCAATAATTTTGACAAGGCCGAAGTCGAAGCCGATGCCGCCGCGTGGCTTGCTGCGAACCAGTAAGCAGTAGCGACACGATGCACGATCGCCGCCGCCAGATTCATCTGGCGGCGGCATTCATCACCAACCCCATTTAATAGGACGAACATTCATGACCCATTCCACAATTGACACCCGCAAAATGGGTGATGCCGTGAACCGCTACGGACCAACTTCTGCGCGCCCTGCCCCTGCTAACCCCGGCCGTCTGTCGACATTGACGGTAGATAGCCACGCCCATGTCGTCATTCCTGCAGCCGCCAAATACATGATGCCTCATGTCGATCCACAACGGATTGCGATGGTGAAATATGCCAATGACGAAACCAATATGGTCAATAACCAGCAGGAAAAAGATCGCGGCCCTGTCGCCATGCAGGATGTCGAAGACCGGATGCGTGTGCTGGATGCCCAAGGCATCAATATGCAAATCGTCGCCCCGCCCCCGCCGCAGTGTTACTATCAATCCCCGATTGACCATGCCGCCGTCGCCAGCCGCATTGTCAACGATGGAATGGCAGAATGGGTTGGTCATAATCCTGATCGGTTCGCTGGATTGGGCACGGTGCCCCTGCAAGACCCCGAGGAATCCGCCACAGAACTTGAACGTCTTATGGGTCTTGGCCTCAAGGGCGTAATGCTTCTGACCAACATGGACAGCGAAGAAATTAGCGCGGATCGGTTCCGGCCTTTTTGGAAGAAAGCGGAAGAACTTGGCGCGATCGTTATGATCCACCCGAATGGCTTTACCGAAGGTGCGCGGTTCTCTGAGTATTATTTCCAGAATGTGATCGGCAACCCGCTCGAGACAACGACAGCACTACACTACATCATTTTCAACGGTCTTCTACGCGACATGCCCGGCCTCAAGATTTTTGCAGTGCATGGCGGCGGGTATCTTCCATCATATGCGGGCCGGATCGATCACGCATGGGGAGCGCGCAAAGATTGCGAAGCGTCTTTGCCCGAAAAGCCATCTACGTATCTTAAGAAGGTCTGGATCGACAGCGTCGTCTTTACCGGTCACCAGCTTGAATATCTTGTAGCGCAATACGGCGCCGACAAAGTCATTATGGGCAGTGATTATCCCTTCGACATGGCAGACTATGACCCCGTTGAACATATTGTCAGCTCAAATCTATCAGACGAAGATAAGGCGAAGGTTGCAGGCCTGACGGCCAAGAAACTTTTTGGTCTAGGCTGAACGTAGAAAAGGACGCGCTATGACAGTTGGCATTATCGGTCTTGGAATTATGGGCAGTGCCTATGCAGCAAACCTACTATCAGCTGGAATCAAGGTTGTGGGGGCGGACCCCGCAACCTTGGGCCGCGAACGGCTTGAGGCTGCGGGCGGTGAAACACGCGAAACAGTCGGCCCTTGGGTGGCCGATTGTGACCTGATCATAATCGCTGTCGCCTCAACCACGGCGCTGGCAGCAGTGTCTTGGACTTTGGCCGAATTTCTTAAACCCGATCAGGTGGTGATGGAAACCGGAACCTTCGCCATGGCGGATAAACTGGCGGCAAAAGAAGCGGTTGAAACGGGTGGCGCGATCTTGCTGGATACACCGGTAAGTGGCACGGGTATTCAGGCGGCAAAGGCCGACCTTGTCATCATGGCATCGGGCCCTGAAACCGCAATAGAACACGCGCGCCCTTTTATGGAACACCTGTGCCACACGATCATGATCGCAGGTGAATTTGGCGCAGGGTCAAAGCTAAAATATGTCGCCAACCACGCTGTCGCGCTGCACAATTGTGCCGCTGCTGAAACGCTGCATTATGCAGATGCGTTGGAATTGGATCGCAACGTGGTATATCAACTACTGTCCAAAGGTGCGGGCCAATCCAAAATGCTGGACTTGCGGATGCCCCTGATGATTGCGGGGGAATACACCCCTGCAACGGCCCACATGGCGATGTTTGAGAAAGATCTTTCGATCATTGGCGCTGATATCCGTGCGCAAGGAATCTTAACGCCGATGTTTGATGCGGTGTCCGCGATGTATAACAAGTGTTGGACGACACTGCCGCAGAACTATGACACCGCCGCTGTGTTCGAAGTGTATCGCGATTTAGACAACAAAAAATGACCCCCGTTTCGGGTTCAATGCGCGTGCTAGGTGCCTCGTTTTGCTAACCACTTTGACGAAACTTAACACAGCGCAAACCTTTGCCGCCCTCGTCTGTCTTGTGGCGGCAATTATTGTGGCTTTAACATCTGATGCGTCCTTACAGGTCCTCGCGATATCTGTGGCGGGGATCACATTGTTCGCCACCCGCAGCCTACCTGAAGCAACAACGGCCCTCATTATCTTTCTGGCCTTCCTCGCGATTGGCGCGGCCCCACCAGAGGTCATATTCTCTGGCTTTGCGGCAAGTGGGTTTTGGTTATTGGTTGGGGGGTTGGTGATCGGAACCGCCATTACATCTTCGGGGTTGGGCGATCAAATTGCACAGCGGGCCTTTGCACGCACGGGCAGGTCATACACACGTGCCGTTTGGGTTTTATCAGTGTCGGGGCTGGCAATGGGCGCCTTGGTGCCCTCGGCCATTCCACGGGTAATTGTGATGATGCCCATAACGCTGGCATTAGCCAAAGCAATGGGGCTGACCCCCGGATCGCGCGGGCATACGGGTTTGTTGATGACCTCTGCGATGATGATACTGGTGCCCACTTATGCCTTTCTGACGGCCAACCTGCCTACGATTGTAGAAATGGGTGCGATTGAAATCTTGTACGGCGAACACATGACTTACGGCGCGTATTTCGTGCAAAATGCGCCGATCAATATCCTTCGATTTTTCGTATTGGTGGCTTTGCTTTTGGCCTTTGGGCGTGGAACGGATGGGGTGAACAACGACGCCCAGCCTTTTGTAAAGGAACAGGAATTAACACGCGAACAATGGCGCCTTTTGGGTGTGCTGATCTGTGCCATTGCACTATGGGCCACGGACGTCTGGCATGGGATCCCTCCAGCATGGGTAGCCCTCAGTGCGGCGATGGTCCTTCTTTTACCGTCGCTCAAGGTCTTTCCACCGCAAGCAATGAAAACCGAAATCGACTTTTCAGTCGCGTTCTTGATTGCCGCCGTTTTCTGTATCAGCGCTGTCATGAACGAGGTCGGGCTTGGCGGACAAATTGCTGAAATTGTGGCGCCCGCACTCCTCCTTGGACAGGGCAGTAGCCTCTGGGATTTGGCGGCCATCACTGGATTCTCATCTGCGCTGTCACACCTGACCATCGCCCCCGCGACACCAATCGTGCTGGCACCCCTCGCCGCCTCCATCAGTGAGGCCACGGGTTGGTCCATCACAACAGTCGCGATGGCCCATAACATCGGGTTCTCCACCACGATCTTGCCCTTTCAATCCCCTCCATTGCTGATCGGCATCGCTTTGGCGCAGATTCCGGTTGGCGCGCTCACCCGTTTATGTGTTGTATCAGCCATCTTAACATCCTTTCTGGGTATCCCTCTCACTTGGGTTTGCTGGGTCTGGTTGGGTTTGATTTAGGGACACAGGGCGAGAGGTCATTTTGCAATGTTGACAGATGCAACGCTGTTCTGGGTCGTGGCTTTGGTTGCGTCGTTATGCGTGGGCGCAGGCAAAGGCGGCTTGCCAATGGTCGCCATCCTGAGCGTACCTATATTGTCGTTAGTCATGTCCCCTATGCAGGGCGCCGCGTTGTTATTGCCCGTTTATTTGATCAGCGATGTTTATGGCATCTGGCTCTATAGCAGGTCATTTTCACGTCGTAACCTTGCCATTCTCATCCCCGCTGGTGCCATTGGGATTTTTGCAGCCTGGTTCTTGGCGGGCGACACGGACGAAAACGTGGTTCGTGTCATAATTGGCTGCGTCGGTTTGACGTTTTTGGCAATGCGCCAACGCCAGCGTTTCATGGGCACCACGACCGTTGCCAAACGCGCCGATGTCCCGCGCGGCATAATCTGGGGCAGCCTGTCCGGGTTTACCAGTTTTGTCTCCCACGCGGGCGGTCCGGCGTTCCAGCTGTATGTCTTGCCACAACAGCTTCCAAAAATGGTGTTTGCTGGAACATCGACCATCCTGTTTGCAACCATCAACCTGATGAAAGTACCTCCCTACTTCGCGCTGGGTTTGATCGATTGGGGCGATACACGTACCATGATGATCCTGTCCTGCGTGGCGATTTTGGGGGTATGGGTCGGTTACAATTTGACGAAGCTCATCCCGCAGCGCGCCTTTTTCATCATCGTCGAAATCGCCTTATTCTTGATCTCGCTCAACCTGATCCGCGTGGGGTTGAGCAATCTGTGAGCTTAGTCCAAATCAGCTCAGCAACGTCACCAATGCGTGACGACTAAGCGGCAAACGGTCCGGCACAACGCCAAGCGCATTTCGGACAGCATTAACCACAGCCGCACCCGCCGGACCGGATGAGATTTCACCGGCTCCAAGCGGCATTTCATCTTGCGGTCCGATCAATCGGGTGTGCATTTCTGGCACCTCGGAGAATTTCAAAATCGGATAATCATCCCAGCTTTCAGTTAGGTTTTGCCCACCCGCAAAGCGAACTTCTTCTTTTAATGCCCAACTTATGGCTTGAACAATTCCGCCCTCAAGTTGATTGATCGTGCCATTTGGGTTGATCGCTTCGCCAACGTCCGCGACGCACCAAACATCACTGACGCGCACCTCGTCTTCGACAATAACCCGTGCGATGCAACCCAGATAGCCCGCCGAATTTTTATAGCGCGCATAACCAAATCCATACCCGACACCATCCGCCATATCCCGCGGCTCTACCATATCACGTAGTGCTTCGATCACACTGATAGCGCGCGGATCTGTCAGATGCGCCAATCGATATTCTATTGCGTCCATGCCTGCCGCCTCAGCGCAGCTTTCCATCAGGGATTCCAGCGCAATAACATTGGTGAATGCACCCAGTCCGCGCATGGCACTGGTGCGATATGGCACCACGGCGGGACGGTTGCGCACCACGCGCACGGCGGCAATCTCATAGCCGGGAACAGCGTTGCGATCCGCGCCGCCCATGGGTTGGGGTGCATCATTGCCAGGCCCCATTGGCATAGGGTCGAATAGGAATTGCTGCGCACGCAAGTTTGGTTCGTCCATGCCAGCGGGCCGCGTCGAGTGTGGCGGGCTGATGACATCGGCGTCAAAGGACACGATCTTGCCATCCTCATCCAGTCGCGCCGTCATGGCGGTCCGCATCGCAGGGTTAAATGGCGCATGCAAAAACTCATCCTGCCGCTGCCAAAGCGCGCGAACAGGCCGCCCCGCTCCGCGCGCCATAAGGGCGGCATCAAGCGCCACATCATCAGAACTATTGTGCCCGTAACACCCCGCCCCAGGTGCGAAAATCACTGTGATTTTCTCAACCAGGTGGTTCAACACACGCGCAAGCGATGCTTTGAGCGCAAAGACATTCTGGCTATGCGCCCAAACCGTCAGAGCGTCGCCGTCCCACTGTGCAACCGCGCAGGATGGGCCGATCGATGCATGGCTCAAGACGGGTTTGGTTAGGGTAATGCTGACTTCGGTGCTTCCGGCATCCAGATTTTCGGCGTCATACAAGGTTTCGCTTTCGACAATTGGGCCATCCAGCCCCTCAATTGGGTGGGTATTACTAACCGGAATATCTTTCCAAGTGATAACGTTTGCCAGACGGTTGGCCTCACTCAGCGCAATGTATTCGTCCTGCGCTACCACTGATAAAAACTGACCATCGCGCACCAAAACGGCCCCATCGCGCAGGTCGGGCACATCTGTGGCAATCGCCGTCAGGGAGGGTGGTTGAATGACACGGCCATGCCACATGCCCTCAACCATCATATCGTGCAACAAATATCCTGCGCCCAGGCGTGCGGCCAAATCGACGCGTGGTGCTGCTTTTCCTGCAACCCGCCGCTCGTCAGACAGTTTTGGGGTTGCATACTCGAGCGCCGCAACAGCCAAATTCACGGATTGCGATAGGCTGGCATAACTCATCCCTGTCTCTTGCCCATCTTTAAGGATGTCCCCGTCTTGAACCGACAGATCGTCTGGCGTCGCCTGTAAAAGGTCAGCGGCATGCCGCAACATGACGATCCGCGCAGCTGACGTCGCAAGGCGGATAGACTGCCCGCCAAAAGTTACCGAAAGGCTGCCGACAGTCGGGCCCTCAGCCGGTGAGATCTCTGTATGGCCTTGAGTGAGGCAGATAGCCCCCATGTCAACATCAAGCTCGTCAGCAGCAATCTGGATCAACGCGGTTGTGATCCCCTGTCCCAGTTCAACCCGTCCCGATAACAAATGAACCTCGCCATCGGACGCGAAAGACACCCAATCACTGATCAGCGGAAACGCGATCAACGGGGGCGGAATAAACGGCGCGCTCATTGCGTATCACGCTGCGCGACTACATCGGTAATCGCGGCCAGAATCCGGCCTTGCGCACCGCATCGACATAGGTTGGCGTCCAGCCCGTCGCGGATTGTGTCGACCGTATCGCCTGCATCAATCATTGTGGCTGCGCGGGTCAGAATGCCTGGCAGGCAATAGCCGCATTGCCCCGCCTGATGGGTTAACAGGGCGGCAATCAACGGATGCCCAGCGTCCAATATCCCCTCAACCGTGGCAATATTCTTCCCTTCAACGGCCGAGAGAGGCAAATTGCAGGAGGTAACTGGAAAACCGTCTAAAACCACTGTGCAGGCACCACAATGCCCCTCACCACATCCTAGCCGCGTGCCTTTGTGATCCAGTGTGTTGCGTAGCGCGAACAGCAATGGCGTGGTGGGTTTGGCCGACGCAGAAACTAGCGTTCCGTTCAAGGTAAACGTGATTTTGCCGCTCATCCGAAAATCCCCAAATAATTCCACCACAGGTATGTCAGTGGCATCCCAACAAATGCCACCGCGGCTGCCAGCCACAAACACACGCGAAACAAGGCCGCCATTGGGATATGCCCCAAGGCCATCGCGATAATCAAAGGCGGGGCCTGATACGGTATAATCGGCGTGCTGATGCCAATGACCTGCACCATGGCGATTGTCTCAATGGTCCATCCAGTTTCAGTCGCGATGGACTGTGCCAAGGGTGCAAGGATCGCGGGGGCCGCGGGCGCGGTTGTCAGATGTGACAGGACTGTCGAAAGCCCCGTCACTGCGTAAAGATCACGAAGATCACCGCCCTGCCCAAGCCCCAATAAAGGGATCAATCGATCCGCTGCAAACGCCCCAAGCCCTGTGTATTGTGCAACCGCGCTGATCGCGAAAAGTGCGGCCAAAAAGAACGCCGGCGACATGTCGACTTTCGTTTTCATCACGCCAGTATCCAGCATACCGAAGCCGGGCACGAGCAACACAGCCGCCAATGACAGCGCCACCCAAGCAGGCGAAATGCCGTGCACGGTGTCTGTGGCCCAGAACAAGATCGCGATACCCAACAGCGCCAGAAGTCGCTTTTGCACGCTGGTGAATGGAGTCGGAGCGTCCAACGATGATACCGCGTCTGCGCGCGGGGCGGCGAACGGCAGCATAATTGCCAAAAGCGTCAGGAAACGGATCAAGTTAATCGGGGCCTGTTCGACGAAATAAAGGGCATAGGACGGGCGAACATCGTAGAGGGTTTCGAAAGCACCAAAATGAATAATCGTTGGCAGATTAGCCGTCAGAATTGCGTAGGTCGGCAATAACGTGGCCGCCGCACCCGTCACTGTCAGCCCAACATGTCCGCGCGATCCAACCGCGTAACCCATTGTTTTTGATAAAGACATCGCAATCGGCATCAATACGATAATACGTGGCAACGTGGCCGGGACCAACAACCCTAGCCCCAAGCCGCTGAACGCCATCAACAACGCGGCATTGCGGTAGGAATCTCCGGTCCGTTGAAAAATGCGCAATGCGATTTGCATGCCCAGCCCTGTCACCGAAATTGCCGTTCCGATGATCAGCCCCGAAAACAGCAACCAGAAGCCGCCACTGGAAAATCCCGAAAAAATAACGTCGTTGGGCGCGGCTGATATTGCGATAAATGCCAGGAAACAGCCAATCGCTGTGACGACCTCGGGCAACAAACGCGTTGCAAACATGGCGATCGCCAGGCCAGAAATCGCGCCTACCCTTAACAGCACATCCGCCTGAGTGGTTGTGGCGAAAA
>MDSY01139890.1_pt1 | contig 12199 bp, 8 predicted proteins | sample 811131 | NCBI WGS metagenome assembly MDSY01 (sample SAMN05326643, study PRJNA326480) | marine metagenome | isolation source: seawater | place: Atlantic Ocean: South West | collected 2010
ATATTCTCATTAAACTATTTAATATTTAACGCAAGTAATTTACTAAATGGACTTACTTTATTTTTGTTTGGAACTATTTTATTCTTATTTTTTTTATTATTAGATAAAAAATAATATGTATCACTATCTTTTGATTTTCTATAGCTCATTAAACTCATTAATTTTAAAAAATTTTCTTTCGTACAACCTAATAGATTCATCATCTCTGGTGATATTTTAAATTTTCGATCTACAGTTGCGTCAATTATATTAATAAATAATTTTTCAAGTATATCAATACGAATAAAGTAATCTTTAAACTTCTCAAATCCACATAATAGTAAAAATTTCTCATTAAAATTGTTGTTTATTACAAAATTTAAGCCAAATTTAGGGGCAACTAAATTAGATGAAATATTATTATAGATTTTCCACAACGATGTTCTTAGTGTTACTGCTTTTGGTTTTAACATTTTAGGTAGAAAAATATGATAACGACCAATCTTAATACCCATACTCCAAAGTTTTTTTCTTTCATCTTTTGAAATGAGTTTAATAATTTCATCAATATCTTTTCTTTTTAGAACCCCATTATTTTCATATAATTGGTAAGCTAAAGCTCTTAAGTATTGATTTTCAATTTTTATTTTTGTTAAATTAATTAGATCTCCCAAATTTTCATTAATATGTGTATCTATCCAATCCTTTATATGTTGTTCCAGTTTTTGTTCTTCTTCAAGGGGCAGCGCATCATCTGCTATAACTTCTATTTCTGGCGTTAGATAATTTTCACCTTTTTTAATCTTTGCTACAGGGTTATTTTTCCATAAAATTTTATTTTCTAAATCAATAGATAAGTTTCCCTCTTCTATTATAGTTTTTACTCTCTTAATTAATTCCTCTTCAACACCTTTACGAGCTGCTTTTTTTATTGATTTAAGGTCTGCATCTAGATTTTTTGAGGTAAAATCTATTATGAATTTTAGTCCCTTTAAAGCACCCACATACTGTTTATCAATTAAAACTTTATGATTTGCATCAACTTCTGTTTCTAAAATTATGTCCTGCTTTAAGCCTCTTGCTAAAATACTAATTTTTTTATCTATAAAACTCTTAGTAAGTTCTTCATGCAACCTGTCAGATAAAGTATCTTCAATACTTTTTGTTAATTGAATCCAATAATCACTATTTTCTACCCAATCCTTTTTATTGGCAACATACGACCAAGTTCTTACGTTGGAAATTCTATTTGCCAAAACATCGATATTGCCGTGTTGTCTATCTAAACCACTTAATTGCGTTTTCATATACTCATTTGGAATTCTTTTTTTTTTTAAAGCTAAAAACTTAAAAACTGTTTCTACTATATTGACATGTTGTCCATATGCTTTTTTTTCAAAATCTGGAATTTGACAACATTCCCACAACAATTTCAGATTATTTCTATATATATTATTTTCTTTATTTTTTTTAAGTAAAAATCTTAATACAATTTCATCAATAGATTCATTTGCTCTAATAAGGTTTTTATTAGTTGGTTTTTCTTCAAGAGATAGTATTAATTTTTCTTCAGACTTAAAATTTAAATTTCCACTTCTCCAATAAAGCATCTTTGTGTCTGGAAGATCATGATTTTCTATTTTATCTATTTCATCAGAGTTTAAGGTTTCGCAATCACCAGTCGTTCCAAAACTTCCATTATTTTTATAGCGTCCAGCTCTACCTGCTATTTGTGACATCTCTACTAGATTTAATCTTCTTGTTTTTTTACCATCAAATTTTTTTAAATTAGAAAAATAAATTTCGTTGATATCCATATTTAACCCCATACCAATCGCATCTGTAGCCACTAAATAATCAACATCTCCTGATTGATATAATTCAACTTGTGAATTTCTAGTTTTAGGACTCAATGAACCCATTATAACAGCTGCCCCACCTTTTTGACGTCTCACTAATTCTGCGATGGCGTAAACTTCTTCTATTGAAAAAGCAATTATTGCAGTTTTTCCATCTAATCGTGAAATTTTTTTGTATCCGTTATAAGATAATTTTGAAAATCTTTCTTTTTTTAAAAACTCTACATCTTTAACTAAGTCATGGATAATGTTTTTCATAACTTGAGAACCTAAAAACATTGTTAACTTTTCACCTCTTGCATACAGAAGCCTATCTGTAAAAATATGACCTCGTTCCTTATCGGCACACATTTGTATTTCATCGATAGCAACAAAGTCTACAATTTTGTCTTTTGGCATGGACTCAACAGTACAAATAAAATAATCAGCAGAGTTTGGTATTATTTTTTCTTCACCTGTAATTAAAGCTACTTTATTTACACCAATTTTTTTTACACACTTTTCATAAACTTCACGCGCTAGCAGTCTAAGCGGTAATCCAAAAATTCCAGTTTGAAACTCTAACATTTTTTCAATAGCGTCGTGAGTTTTACCAGTATTTGTAGGACCTAAAAGCGCAATAATTTTTTTTGTCGAGTTTTGCATTTTGTGTTTAGAATATTTTTTTATACTATATATAGACCTAGAATGAGAACAAAGTAAGATTAAAACATGACCGAATCATTTTGTCAAATGTTCTAATTTCTATTTTTATAATATTTTCCAAACTCCTGAAGCAGTCACAACAACTCCTTCAGAGTTAAATATTTCACAGTTTATAAAAACTAGAGATTTAGTTTTTTTTTGAATTTTAACTTTTCCATTTAAAGTTTGGTTTAAAAGCCCCGCTGAAATAAATTTAATTTCAAGAGATATAGTCACACATCTTTTTTTACTTACTAAATGAGCCGCAGTTCCCATGCCAGTATCTGCAATAGTTGATAAATACCCACCATGTGCAATTTTTCCATTATTAAGATGAATACTTTTAACAACCGATGAAAAAGAGTAATTATTTTCATCAATTTTTTTAAGATTTAAACTACCGTTATGTTCCATAAAACCTACATTAGTTTCATTCATATTTTTTTTTACCATAAATTGGTATAATTTGTGAGAGTATAACCGCAAACAATATTAAAAATATTCCTAGTATTTTTACTTCATTTAAGAACTGGTCTAAAATTAACCAAGCAAAAATTGCTGCAAACATACCCTCCAGAGAGAATATTATCGCTGCGGGAGCTGGAGTAAGGTTTTGCAAAGTATAAGTCTGAAGCAAAAATGCTAAACCGCTAGATAAAACTCCCACGTAAAGTATTTCGTATGAGTCTTTAAATACATTGCTGAAAGAAGGTTCTTCGTAAACAAACATTGGCACGACCGTAAATAGGAACGCAACAAAACATTGTGACATTGCTATAGTAATTGGAAAGTTAAAAAATTTAACTGTTTTACTTATATAAATTATGTGAAAAGCCCAACAAAAAGCACTTAATATACCAAGCGTATCCCCGTATCTAACTGAGATATTTTGTAATTCACTTAAAAGCAACCCACCTACAACACAAAAAAAAGCAGCTGGCCAAACCGACCAGTGTATTTTTTTTGAAAAAATAAAATAAGATATGAAAGGTACTATCAATACATACATAACAGTAAAAACTCCTGTGTTCGCAACATCAGTGTATATTAAAGAAATTTGCTGAAGTGCTTGACCTATGCCTAAAATAAATCCTAAAATAATTAAATAAAAAAAAGCTTTTTTATTAAAGCTATTTTTTTTCTTTATTTTTTTAAATTCAAAATAAAAAAAAAGGGGGAGTAAGGTTAAGAACCCAACTAAAAATCTTCCAACATTAAAAGTGTGGGGGCCAATAAAATCCATACCCATATCTTGAGCAACAAAAGCTGAACCCCACAAAACAGAAGTAAGGATTGCACAAGCAAGAGAGAAAGAATATTTATTCACAAAGAGTAGGTATTTTAAATTAGATTAAACAGCAAGTTTGAATGCAAAATCTTTTCCTAGACTTTGTGATAAATTAACACTGAATCTTGCTGCTTCAGCGCCGTCAATTATTCTATGGTCGTAAGACAAAGATACAGGTAGAATTTTTCTTGTAACAAACTGGCTATCAATTTTTACAACTTTATCGTAGGATTTTCCTACACCAAGTATAGAGACTTCTGGAGGGTTAATAATTGGGGTAAAAAAAGTAACGCCTCCTATTCCTCCTAAACTTGAAATAGTCATAGAGCCTCCAAAAAATTCTTTTTTATCAATCTTAAGTTCTTTGCATAGCTTACTAATTTTTCTCAACTGTTGACCAGTTTCTTTCACACCTAATCTGTCAACATCTCTAATCTTTGGAACCATTAGTCCATGAGGGGTGTCTACTGCTACACCAATATGAATATATTTTTTGTAAATTACTTTTCCATTTTCAGGATCTAGCGAGGTATTGAAGTTTGGGTATGCTTTTAAGGCATTAACCATTGCTCTTATAATGAACGCCAAAGGTGTCACTGATATTTTTTGACCAGTATGCAAATCTCGAAGAGAGCTTCTAAACTTTTCCATTTCAGTAATATCTATTTCATCGTGATGGGTAACGTGGGGAATTTCTGTCCAAGACCTCACAAGGTGAGGACCTGATAATCTTTTAACCCTAGGTATATCTTTTATCTCAACTTCACCAAACTCATGGTGTTCATATTCATTTTTAATATTTTTTATATTAGGTTTTGATATAGCTATGCTATTATTAAGCTCGTCTTTAATATAAATTTTAACATCCTCTTTTGTAATTCTTCCAGCTCGTTCAGATCCGGGTATCTTATCAATATCAGCTCCTAATTCTCGAACAAACTTTCTTACATTTGGGCTCGATGGTTTTAGTTTACCCCCTGATGAGGAGGTATCTTTTTTCAACGTATTTAACTTTTCACTTGAAGGAAAACTTATTATTTCACTATTTTTTTCATCTTTAACAAACGTTGTATCCTCAGCTTTAGCAGATTTTATACCTTCAGCTTGAGCACTTTCACTATTTTCAATTATTAAGATAATACTTCCCTCTGATACTTTGTCTCCGACTTTAATATTTATTTTTTTAATCTTTCCGTCATAATTTGACGGAACCTCAACGCTAGATTTATCACTTTCAAGAGTAATTACAGATTCATTTTCTTTAATTTCTTGTCCTTCTTTCACTAAAACTTCAATAACTTCTACTTCTTTAAAATCACCTATGTTTGGGACTGTAATTTTTTGTTCAGACATGAATTAAAGTTTGGTTGGAAAAGCTTTACTTTTATTAATATTATACCTCTTGATAGATTGTTCAGCGCTATCAGAGCCCATCAGCTGTTCTTTTGCTAAAGCACTGAGTGTATAAGCAACAATATGTTCTTTATCGACTTCAAAGAATTTTCTTAAATTTTTTCTTGTATCGCTTCTGCCAAAACCATCTGTGCCCAGAGAATAAAAAGATTTTCCTGTATAAGGTCTAATTTGATCAGAAAAAGACCTAACATAGTCAGAAACTGCTATTACAGGACCATCTCTCTTATCTAAACATTTCTCTATGTATGTTTTTTCTTTTTTTTTATCAGGATTTAAAAGATTTTTCCTTTCAACTTCCATGCCGTCTTTTCTTAATTCATTAAAACTAGTAACACTCCAGATATCTGAGTCCACACCGTATTCTTCTGACAATATTTTTGCAGCTGCTATTGCCTCTCTAAGTATTGTGCCAGAACCTAATAGTTGAATCTTGATTTTTCCTTTATTTTTATATTCCTTGAATAAATACATACCTTTTAAGATTCCTTCATCTGCCCCTTCTGGCTTTTCAGGGTGAGAGTAATTCTCGTTCATTGCTGTTATATAGTAAAAAACATTTTCATTCTTTTCATGCATTCTTCTAAGCCCCTCTCTAAAAATTACTGCCATCTCATAGGAAAAGGTAGGGTCATAAGAAACACAATTAGGAATCATGGAAGCCAGAATATGACTATGACCATCCTGGTGTTGTAAACCTTCACCTGCTAGCGTTGTTCTACCTGCTGTCGCGCCAATTAAAAAACCTCGAGCTTGAGCATCGCCTGCTGCCCATGCAAAATCTCCAACTCTTTGAAATCCAAACATCGAATAAAAAATATAAACAGGTATCATTTCTATGTCGTGATTAGTGTAAGCAGTTGCAGCTGCTATCCAAGATGACATTGCACCCGCTTCTGTAATTCCTTCTTCTAGAACTTGTCCACTTTTTTCCTCTTTATAAGAACTTAATTGTTCAAAGTCCTCAGGTTCATATTTTTGACCTTCATGAGCATATATACCTATCTTTCTAAAAAAACCCTCCATACCAAAAGTTCTTGCTTCATCAGGAATAATTGGCACCAATCTAGGCGCAACATTCTTATCTCTTAAAAGATTGGTTAACATTCGTACAAGAGCCATTGTTGTCGACATTTCTTTATCACCAGTAGATTTCATAAAACTTTCAAAAATATCCTTAGGTGGGGCCTTAATAGGCTTTGACAGAGACGATCTTTCAGGAATAAATCCACCAAGTTGTTTTCGTCTTTCTTTCAAATACTTTATTTCTTCAGAATGTTCTTCAGGTTTATAATATTCAATGTTCTTTACTTGTTCATCAGTTATAGGAACATTGAAGCGATCTCTATAATACAATAAATCTTTTTCATCTAATTTTTTTTGTTGGTGAGTTGTATTTATACTTTCGCCAGACTTACCCATACCATAACCTTTAACAGTCTTTGCAATAACTACAGTTGGAGAGCCTTGATTTTGCATAGCAGAATGATAAGCAGCATAAACTTTGTGTGGATCATGGCCCCCTCTATTTAGTTTCCAGATATCGTTATCAGTCATAGAAGAAACCAGTTCTTTTAATTCAGGATATTTACCAAAAAATTTTTCTCTTACGTAAGCTCCACCCTTAGCTTTCATTGCTTGATATTCACCGTCTACAACTTCATTCATTCGTTGCATTAGTAGTCCAGTTTTATCAGCTTTTAAAAGAGGGTCCCAATAAGAACCCCAGATAACTTTCAAAACATTCCAGCCGGCACCTCTGAAACTTCCTTCAAGTTCTTGAATAATTTTTCCATTTCCTCTAACAGGACCATCTAGCCTTTGCAGATTACAGTTAATCACAAAAATTAGATTGTCTAACTTTTCTCTTGCCGCCAAACCGATAGCTCCCATTGATTCAGGCTCGTCCATTTCACCGTCACCTAAGAACACCCAAATTTTTCTACCTTCATCTTTTAATAAACCTCTATTAATTAAATATTTAAGAAATCTTGCTTGATAGATCCCCATAATAGGGCCTAGTCCCATCGAGACAGTTGGAAACTGCCAAAATTTTGGCATTAACCAAGGGTGAGGATAGGATGATAATCCACCAGGTTCCACCTCTTGTCTAAAACGATTTAACTGTTTTTCATTAATTCTTCCTTCTAGGAAAGCACGAGCATACATTCCTGGAGCAGAATGACCTTGAAAGTAAACTAAATCACCACCAAAATTTTTATTTTTAGCTCTCCAAAAATGATTCATTCCAACATCGTAAAGTGTTGCAGCAGATGCAAACGTTCCAATATGCCCTCCAAGTTCACTGCTAATTTTATTAGCTTTAACAACCATCGCCGCTGCATTCCATCTTATGTATGCACGAATTTTTTTTTCTATATTTTGATCACCTGGTGATTTAGTTTCTAGTTCTGGAGGTATGGTATTTATATAAGGAGTTGTCCTTGTATCAGGTAAGACTAATCCAGCAGTGTAAGCTTTTGATATTACTTTATTTAATAAATAACTTGCACGAGATGACCCATCATTATCAATTACTGCATTAAGAGAATCAATCCACTCTTGTGTCTCAACTGGATCAATATCATCAGTAGAAGAAGGTTGAGTGATGATTTTTTTTACAACTTTATTAGAGGTAATATTTTTTGATTCTTCTTTTTTTGTTTCTATTTGTTTTTGATTTGTTGTGCTTGTTTCTTTTTTCACATTATCATTTGTACTATTTTCAAGCTTGGCTAATAAACTTCCTTTTGAGACTTTGTCACCAATCTTCACATTTAATGTAAGTATTTTTCCAGAATACGGGGCTGGTACCTCAACACTAGATTTATCACTTTCAAGCGTGACGATAGGATCATTTTTGTTAATTTGATCTCCTACTTTTACTAGTACTTCAATAATCTCAACACTTTCAAAATCACCAATATCAGGAACAGTTATGTTTAGAGTCATAAATTATTAAAAATGTGTTTAATATACACCTATAAAAGATTAGTAAAATAAAAAAAAACCTAAAAAACTATAATAAATATTAGCTAAATCAGCATAAATTATTTTATGTTTTTCTTTGTGAAATTATAGAAACTGTAATAGCTAGCATTAAAAATATTATTGAGGCATTGCCCGTAGAAAAAAAACTACCAGATGTTCTCACTGGAAAAAACTCAATAAATAAAACTAAAAAAAAGGGCATATATTCGGCATTCAAAAAATTCAAATCTAAATTAAATAAATTATTTTTTTTCTTAAAAATTTTCTTTATAAAGACAAGTAGAAAGCTCATTATCAAGATTAGGCCAACAAGACCAAGTTCTGTTAAAATTTCAAAATAATAATTATGAGGATGTGTAGTACAACCTTTTGTAGCCCTGTACGATTTGATGCCACCACCAAAATAAAGATTTTTTTTCCAAACAATTTTAAAGCAAGTAAATTCTGTAACATAAGGGTTATACCATATTCCCATCGGTAACTTTTTAACGTCTTCTGAAAAAAAAGAAGTAGCCAAAGTTTTTGCATTTACCAAAAAAACAGCAGAAGTTAATTTAAACTTTTTGTTTAGACTTAAATTTAAGGCTAAAAATAGTAAACTAATCACTAAAATAGTTATTAGATATTTTCGTAAATTTTTATCTAAAAAAAGATAAGTGAAAAAAGAAAGAAAAAATAAAATTAAAGGCATTCTATTTCCAGACAGTATTATTGCAAAAGAAAAAAAGAAAAAAATTAAAAGTTGAATTGAAATTTTTTTATATATATTTTGTTTTAAAATTAATGGAAGAAAGATAACAAATAATGAAAATTTTTGTAAATATCCACCAGCCACAAGTTCCTCCCCAAAAACTCCAGATAAATGCCTAGCATGAATAGCCTCAAAACCAAAAAGATTTTTTCCAAAAGAAAATTGAATTAAAATATCTAGAGAGACAAAACATACGCAGAAAGCACAAGCCAAAGAAAACCACTTTAAGATTAAAATTTTTTCGGTTAATAAAAATCTTAACACTAAGTAGAAAGCAAGATATCTAGAAAAAAGCAATGTTTTATAAATAATAAAGTCTGGAAATTTTTGACCATCAAAATAACTACCTAAAAAGTTTATAATTAATGTTAGAAAAGTGTATAGAAAAAAAATTAGTATAATTTTATCTAATAAATTTATTTCAAACTTTATTATTTTTTCTCTGTAAATAATGAGTGCAAAAAAGCATAGAAATACAATATTTAGATTGATAAAAAAGTTTCCCAATATTATTGACAATGGAAACATTGAAAATAAAACATTAATTATTATAAAATTATATCTGTTTATATTTTCCATATATGTTGATAATTATATATTTATTAGTTTATTTATAGTTATCAAGAGATAACTGTTGTAAAATTATATAATTTTTATATGCGCTTGTAGCTCAACTGGATAGAGCGCTTGGCTACGGACCAGGAGGTTCTGGGTTCAAATCCTAGCAAGCGCGCCAATAAATTTGACACAAAACCATGAAAATAACGCTACAAAAATCTGCAATTTACTTCTTAATAGTAATTTTTATTTTTTTATTAATCTTAACTTTTATTTTATAGAAAATAAGAATAATATAAAATTAGGATACCTAGAAAAACTCTATAAATTACAAAGTAAGTTAAACTAAATTTTTTTAAGAAATTTAAAAAAAAATTAATGGTCAAGTAAGAAAAAATAAAAGAAAAAATAACGCTCATTAAATTCAAAATTGATAACTCTAAATTATTTTCACTTACTAAATTTTTTAAATTAAAAATACTTACTGCTCCCAAAGTTGGAATTGACATTAAAAAAGAGATTTTTACTGCGTCTATTCTATTAAAATTAAAAATTCTTGCACCAGTTATGGTTATACCTGATCTACTTACACCTGGAATTAATGATAAGATTTGAAAAAAACCGATATATAAAGCTGTTTTTAAATTATAATTAATTTTAATTGATTTTGTTGTTTTTTTTTGGTCGCTAAAATAAAGTAAAATACCGAAAATAATTGTAGTCCATCCTATTATCTTATAATTTCTCAAGTAATCTATTAAGGAAAAATGAACCAATAAATAACCAACAATCATAGTTGGTATAGAGCTGATTAATATTTTGATAAATACATTTTTATTTTTTATGAAATTAAAAATATCTTTTCTAAAATAGGTAATTATTGCTAGAAAAGAACCTAAGTGAAGACTCATGTCTAAATTTAAATTTGAATTTTCAAAACTCAAATATTTTGAAATTAAAATTAAGTGTGCAGATGAACTAACTGGAATAAATTCAGAGATCCCCTGAATTGCGGAAAGTATTATTACTTCAAGCATCTTAGTTTTATAATCTTTTTAAATTTTATTGATATGCATATTTGATATGCACAAATAGCATGAAATAAATATGACATTTTCCAATTTTAAGTCAATAATATTTACCTTTTATAATTCATTAGACCTCGATTATGAGGTAAGTTGAACTTCTATATGAAAAAAAAAATGCTTAAATTTGTTAGCCTAGAACAAACTACTCCTTACAAAAGAACTACTGGAGAGAGGAAAGGGGACTTTCATGAAATTTACAAAGATTACATTAAAGAAAAAGCAGAAGAGCAATCAAGCAGATGCTCCCAATGTGGTGTCCCATTTTGCCAAGTCCATTGTCCACTCCATAACAACATACCAGATTGGTTAAAACTTACAGCTGAAGGTAGATTGAAAGAGGCTTATGAAATTTCTCAGAGCACAAATAATATGCCAGAGGTTTGTGGAAGAATATGTCCACAGGACAGACTCTGCGAAGGAAATTGTGTCATAGAACAATCTGGGCACGGTACAGTCACAATCGGTTCAATTGAAAAGCATATCACAGACACTGCCTGGGAAAACGATTGGGTCAAACCGATAAAGGTAGAAAAAGAAATGAATCAATCTATAGGAATTATAGGTGCTGGACCGGCTGGACTTGCATGTGCAGAGGAACTAAGAAAAATTGGCTACCAAGTCACCATATATGACAGATATGATAGGCCAGGTGGTTTGTTAATTTATGGAATACCAAATTTTAAATTAGAAAAATTTGTTGTTGAAAGGCGCACTAAGCTTTTAAAGGAAAGTGGTATTAAATTTATTCAAAATTTTGAAGTAGGCAAAGATAAAAGCTTGAAAGAATTAAAAAAAGATCATGATGCTATTTTAATTGCAACCGGAGTCTACAAATCAAGAGAAATAGAAATTACAGGAGATAATTTAAAAAATATATTTCCTGCAATGGAATTTTTAACCGCTTCAAACAGAAAAGGCTTAGGAGACAAAGTTGAACTATTTGATGACGGCACTTTAAACGCACAGGGCAAAGATGTAGTTGTGATTGGTGGCGGGGACACAGCAATGGATTGCGTAAGAACAGCGGTTCGTCAAAAAGCTAAATCAGTTAAATGTCTATATAGAAGAGATAGAGAAAATATGCCTGGTTCTGCACGAGAAGTAGCAAATGCAATAGAAGAGGGAGTTGAATTTATTTGGCAAACTGCACCAAAAAAATTTCTGGGAGATAAAATAATAAAAGAAGTTCAAGTAAATAAAATGAAACTTGGTGCAGCAGATGCGTCTGGTAGAAAAAAACCTGAGATTGAAGAAAATTCTGAGTATAATATTAAAACTGATATTGTGATTAAATCTTTAGGCTTTGATCCTGAAAATCTACCAAAGTTATTTTCTACACCAGAGCTACTAGTCTCTAGATGGGGAACGATAAAAATAGATTTAGATACTATGCAAACTAATATCAGTGGAATATTTGCAGCAGGTGATATTGTAAGAGGAGCCTCTTTGGTTGTTTGGGCTATTAAAGATGGAAGAGATGCTGCAGAAAATATTAAAAAATATTTAAACCAAAAAATTCTTGAAAAAAACAGAATAAAGGCTGCATAAATAAGATGGACAATTATAAAAAATATTTAAAAAATAAAAA
>MDSY01060880.1_pt1 | contig 12196 bp, 12 predicted proteins | sample 811131 | NCBI WGS metagenome assembly MDSY01 (sample SAMN05326643, study PRJNA326480) | marine metagenome | isolation source: seawater | place: Atlantic Ocean: South West | collected 2010
AATTGATCAATGGTTTCATATGAAATACGATACATCTCAAGATCATAGAGAATATCAGGAGCTATGGGAAGAAAAGAGTCAACAACATTCTGGGCAGTAGCTTTATCAATATCGTCTAGAAAATCATATGAAATCAAATCCCCTCTTTCAGCATACAAAACCATAACCATTAATATTGATACTAATATTTTCATCTTTATTTTTTAAATTTTTTTAAATTTTCCAATCTATCAGGATTATCTAATGTTTTCAAATATTGTTTTCTCTCAAACGAAAGCCCTTCTTCTAATGAGTTTCCATAAGCGTAATTTATTGCTTTTTTTGATAAAGATACAGCACTTTGAGAATTGCACTTAATATCAGAGGCAAACTTATCAATAAAATCATCCATTTGTTCTGAAGCATTAAATAATTTATCAATAACGCCATCTTCTAGAGCTTTAACTGCATCAAATCTCTTTGCAGTAAAAATCCACTTCTTTGCCTTGCTCAAGCCAATCAATCTAACAAGCCTCTGTGTTCCTCCTGCTCCAGGTATAATCCCAAGGCTGGTTTCTGGCAAACCTAAAACTGAATCATTAGTAGCAAACCTAAAATCGCAGGACAATGCCAGTTCTAACCCTCCGCCTAGCGCGAACCCTTCAATCCTAGCTATTGTCGGACAAGGTACAGACTCTATCTTTTGAAACAATTCTCCAATATCGCTCACTGTATTTATAGCACTTTTATCATCCATATAGGCGCGTTCTTTAAGGTCAGCTCCTGCAGAAAAACCTTTGACTAAACTTTTAAATACAACTACTTTAGCGTCTGCAGGTATTTTATCTAAAGCCTTTGAGAAGTCACTCAAAAAACAAGTAGAAAGAGCATTTACAGGAGGGTTATTCATCTCTATAAAAGTGATATTGTTTACATATTTACTATTTATTTTTATTTCATCCATTTTATTTAATTAGATTTTCAGGAATATCAACTTCCATTCTCAATATTGCCTGGCCATGTGTTTTTCCTTGAGCGTCATTTAAGAGAGATTCACTTCCACCGCCATCCAAGCTATCATTCAGGATATAGTTAATCGCATTAATATTGTCCATAAGATATCTTTTAACTCCCCCTAAGGCAATTTCTTTAAAATATTTTTCAACGACAATCTCGGTCAAATTAATAACAGCCCAATCATAACAGTCTTTATTCTTAAAAATAACACCAACATTAGACGAAGATCCTTTATCTCCAGATCTTGCATATGCAATATCTCCTAATCTAACTTTCAAAATAGTTCCACTTTAGTTTTTATTAATTTTTTGCTTATAAGGCTAGGCCAATAAGCTATCACATTCTGTGCCTTTGGACGCCCTCCTGAAAAACCTGTAACGCCTGGGGGGCCATTAGTGATAAGAGGCGCTATTTCTTTTCCAAATTCATTGACCTTATCTTTATCTTTATCCATAACACCTATTCTAAGTACAATTTCAGAAGGGTCTTGACTTTCATTGTAGATACCTCTATGGCATGAGTTATAACCTATAAATTCTGCTTTTTTCTTATGATAATCAAGTCCTTTCCTTGAAAGTCTATCCCATATAACTTGCTCGATAAGATTTCCTTTTTTAATTGCTTCTGGCCCTGATACAGTAAGTTGTCCAATAGCTTTGTAGCCTTTTTGATAATTAATAGAAACTTTAAAGGTATCTGTTGGTTTTTTACCAACAACACCATCAACAAAAACACAATTATCTCCCAAATCCTTTATCAATATGCTTGTAAAGTCAACAACTACATCTGGAGAGATATAGTTCTGAGGATCTCCTAATTCATACAATATTTGCTCAGATACAGTAAACTGATTAACCAAGCCTCCAAATTTACTATCCTTAGTAACGATAAAACTACCATTCGAATTCATTTCTACAATAGGATATCCAATATTTGAAATATCCTCCACTTCATGCCATCTACTGAAATTTCCTCCTGAACATTGCGCTCCACATTCAATAATATGCCCTGCTACTGTACCCGATGCTAGCAAATCATAATCTTCTTCAGACCAACCAAATTCATATATACAAGGACCAAGAACAAGCCCAGGGTCAGAAACTCTTCCAGCAAGAACAATATCAGCTCCCATGCTTAAGGCTTCCGAAATACTAAACGAGTCAATGTAAACATTAGCTGAACATACATCATTTAAAATATCATTGATTTTATCTGTTGTATCTAGATTTTTAAAATCTACACCTTTTGATATAAAAGAATTTAATTCATGAAATATATCATCTCCTGTTATTGTAGCTACCTTAATATCAATGCCAAGTGTTTTTGCTATTTTTAAAATCTCTATCCGACATTCAGCAGGATTTACGCCTCCAGCATTTGTGACAATTTTGATTTTTCTTTTCTTGATTGTGGATAGCGAACCCTCTAAAAACTTTATAAAATCAGTAGCATAGCCAGCTTTAGGATTTTTATTTTTCTGTTTTTGCATAATAGATAGCGTCACCTCTGCCAAATAGTCCATTGTTAGATAGTCTATATTGCTGTTTGTCACCAAATCAATTGGTGCCTGAGGAGAATCTCCCCAAAAACCTTGGCCATTAGCAATTCTTATTTTTTTATCATCTAACATTGAAATACACTAAACTTAGGTTCAGGAAGATTCGGTTGATTATTGATGATTTCTAAAGATCTTATGATTACATTTCTGGTTTCTGTAGGTTCTATAATTTCATCTACCCACATACGTGCAGCACCGTATTCAGGTTTGGTTTGTTTATCATAATCAAATTTTATTTTATTATAAATTTTTTGCTTTTCTTCTTCTGAAACATCGCTCATTTTTGATAATTTTATTTGCATAAGAGTTTTTGCAGCCTGATCTCCTCCCATAACTGCTAATTTAGCAGATGGCCAAGAGTACATAAAGCGCGGCTCATATGCTCTCCCAGACATAGCATAATTTCCAGCGCCATAGCTACCTCCAATAACTAGTGTTATCTTAGGAACAACTGAATTCGATACTGCATTTACCATTTTAGCTCCATCTTTTGCTATTCCACCCCACTCAGAATCCTTGCCAACCATAAAGCCATTGACATCATGAATGAAAATAATAGGAACTCTATCTTGATTGCAATTCATTATAAAACGCGCTCCTTTATCTGATGAATCAGAATATATAACCCCTCCTAATTGCATGGCACCCTTGTCATCCTTGATAACTAAGCGCTGGTTAGCAACAATTCCTACATTATAACCATTTATCTTAGCATTTCCACATATCAGAGTTTTTCCAAAATCTTTTTTAAATTCATAAAACTTACTTCCATCTACCACTCTTGAAATGACTTCGTACATATCATATTGACCTGGCTGCGCAGGATTAAAAAGTTTAGTTAAATCCTCGATAGGATATAAAGGGTCAGAGGATTCTTTTTTATCAAACAACTTATCTTTTTTGTGATTAATGTTGCTAATCATCACCTTAATATGTTCTAAAGCATCAACGTCATCTTTTGCACGATAATCTGCTGTTCCACTTATCGCTGTATGAGTATGAGATCCTCCTAAATCCTCTTGACTAATCTCTTGCCCTATAGCTGCTTTAACTAAAGCTGGACCCGCTAAAAACATACTTGCTCCATCAACAATTATGTACTTGTCGCACATGACAGGTAAATAAGCACCTCCAGCAATACATGGCCCCATAACAGATGCAATTTGAGGAATACCAAAACTAGATAATTTTGCATTATGGTAAAAAATTCTTCCAAAATGGCCTTCATCTGGAAAAACCTGATCTTGTAATGGAAGAAAAACTCCAGCAGAATCAACAAGATATATTACAGGCAAATTATTTTCTAGAGCAATTTTTTGAGCGCGAAGTGTCTTTTTTAAAGAAATCTCAAAGTAGGCGCCCGCCTTGACGGTAGCATCATTTGCTATAACCATACAATCTAATCCTGATATTTTTACAATGGAGGCAATTACCCCTCCTGCAGGAGGACTACCATACTCCTCATACATTTCATAGCCTGCAAATGTACCAAATTCTAATATTTTAGACTGACTATCTTTTAAATAATCAATTCTTTCACGAGCTGTAAGGCGCCCTTTCTTATGCTGCCTTTGAATAGCGACTTCCCCGCCACACTTTAAGATATTATGTTGATTTTCTTTTAGATTGTTAATAATTCTAGAGAATTCAGATCCATTTAATTCTGTGTCTATATTATTCCAATCTTTTAATTCTTTACCAATAACTGACATTTAAGACAACCACTCTCCTATACTATTATACTTTTCCATCCTTTTAACTATAAGATCTTCTGTTGAATTTATTTTTATTTCATTATAAACTCTTAGAATTATTTTTTTTAATTCATTAGATGCGGACAGAGGGTCAATATGAGCAGCTCCATTAGGCTCATCTATAATCTCATCAACAATTTTCATATCTAATAAGTCCTGAGAAGTAACTTTCATAGCATTAGCCGCATCACTAGCCCTATTAGAATCTCTAAATAAAATAGAAGCACAGCCCTCAGGAGATATCACTGAATACCATGTATTTTTAAAGCACAATATCTTATCAGATAGACCTATAGCAAGCGCTCCTCCTGAAGCCCCTTCTCCAATAACAACTGAAATAATAGGAACCTTTAACTTTGACATTAATATGAGATTGCTAGCTATTGCTTGACCTTGACCTCTTTCTTCTGCTCCAATCCCAGGATACGCACCAGGCGTATCTATAATAGTTATAATAGGTAAATTAAATTTTTCTGCTAATTTCATAATTCTGGCAGCTTTCCTATAGCCCTCTGGCTTAGGCATTCCAAAATTTCTAAATAACTTTTCTTTAGTGCCTCTTCCCTTTTCTTGTGCGACAATAATAAATTTTATTCCTTCAATTACAGCTATGCCAGACAAAATTGAAGGATCGTCAAAAAACAGCCTATCTCCATGAAGCTCAAACCAATAATCCGTTATCATTTTAATATAATCACTAGCATGCGGTCTGCTAGGATGTCTAGCTAGCTGAACGACTTCCCACCTATTTAAATTATTGTATATCTGCTCTGTTTTTACCATCAGCTCATCTTTAAGTGCTTCAATCTGACTATCTACATCTATTCCCGTATTTGAGGATGTTGATACTAATAGGTTTATTTTATCTTCAATTTCTTTTAATGGAAGCTCAAAGTCTAATATGTATTTTTTACTCATTTTCTTTTAATAATTTTCTTTATTACTAGATTAAGGTAAGATAAATATTTTTTAACTATAATACTAAAAACAATAATAGGTTTGAGAATTTTCCAAAACCTATAATTATCTTGATGTTTATTATAATATTTTATCATCGATGTATGAAAGAAGTTGATAACTTCAAAAGGTCTAGATTTCGCACTTTTTCCTCTGTAATGAATAGCCTTAAATAATGGGCAATATATAATCTTTCCACCTACATTGTTTATTCTAATACAGTAATCTGTATCCTCACAATACATATAAAATCTCTCATCAAAATATCCCACCTTATCAATAATGCTGTTTCTTAAAAACATGAAAGCCCCACTTATAACCTCGATCTGCTCTATTTCATCTTCATCTAAGTAAAGTAAATGAAAGTTTCCAAAATATTTATTATTAGGAAATATCCTATCAAGGCCAATTATTTTATACATTGAATTCAATATGCCGGGAGCAGCTCTTTTACAGCTTTTTTGCAATGATCCATCAGAATTTAAAATCTTAGGAGTGACGGCATCAACATCTAAATTGTTATCCATATAATCTCTTAATCCACCTAAACAATTCGGCTCTATGTATGTATCCGGATTTAAAATGCATACATATTTAGCATTTGATTCTTTAATACCAATATTGACTGATTTAGAAAAACCTAAATTACTTTCATTTTTAATAATTTTTATTGAAACATCACTCTTATCTAAGGCGATAAATTTTTCTAATTGAAGAACTGAGGAATCGGAAGAAGCATTATCAATAACAATAATCTCTATATCGCTCAACAAAATATCCGAATCAATTATCGATTTAACGCTATCTTTTAAATATTTTACTGCATTATAATTTACAATTACAATAGATATGCTTACCATAATCTAAATAATCGCTTTAACGCTAGCTTAGGAACCATAAAAATAGCCTCTAAAATAATTTTTTTCGACATTTTAGATTCACCGATGGTTCTATCATGAAAAATAATAGGAATTTCTTTAATTTTAAATTTTTGAACTGATGCTAAAAAATTAATTTCTATCTGAAAAGAATATCCCTGAGATTTAACTTTTTTTAAATTTATTTCTTTAAGGACTTGAACATTGATACATTTATAGCCACTAGTGGAGTCATTGATTTTAAGCCTAGTAAATAATTTAACGTACTTGTTTGCAAAATAACTAAGTAGTAGCCTCGACATAGGCCAATTAACAACATTAATTCCGCTAATATATCTACTACCAATCACCATATCATATTTTTCAGATTCTGCAATTAAGTCTGGAATTGTTTTAGGATTGTGTGATAAATCTGCATCTATTTGAATAATTTTTTCATAATTATGATTAATAGCCCACTCAAAGCCCTTTTTATATGCTGTTCCAAGCCCTGCTTTCTTTTTTTGAATAATTAGATTAACATTATTTTTATTGATTTTTTTAACAATATCCGAAGTTCCATCAGGAGAGCTATCATCAACAATTAAAAAGTCTAATTTTAAATCTAAGTTATCGATGATAGTAATGATTTTGGCAATATTTTCAGCCTCATTATATGTTGGAATAATCACTAAATACTTATTCATTAATCTTATCTCTAATATTTTTTAAATAATAATCTAAACTATATATATCAATATCTAGAGTCTTAGATGTTTTTTCAATATCCAAGAAAGTGTTTCTAGGTCTCTTTGCTAATTGATTTAAATTACTAGACTTTATTTTTTTTAATAACAATTTATCAAAATTAAAACAATTACATATTTTTAATGCAAAACTATAACGACTGATAGGGTCCGGTGTTCCAACATTATAAATTCCATTAGATTTTAAAATAATAGACGCCTCTATTACTTTAGCTAACAATTCAACTGGTGTAGGGTTAGATATTTGGTCATCTACTACAGAGATCTCTTTATTGTTCTCTAAATTTTTGTACACCCATGCAAAAAAATTACTTTTATTATCAAGGATATGACTAAATACCACATTGCATCTTAAAATTAAATATTCTCTATTTGAACTGCGAAGTAAATTCTCAGACTCTAATTTTAATCTACCGTAATAATTTAATGGATCCGGACTATCTGACTCTAAATATCTATCCTTATCTCCTTTAAAAATGTAATCTGAAGAAATATGCACCAAAATTGAATCCTTGCTAGAATTTAATATGAGATTTTGCAATCCTTCAAAAATAACAGATCTCGCCTTCTTTTTATTACTCTCACAACCATCAACATTATTAAAAGAGGCGCAATTAATAATAATATCAGGGTTATATTTTTCAAGAACTCTGGCAACCTCTAGCTTATTAGATACATCTAACTGAACTGATTGCCCAGATCCTAACCTCGATGTATTGATTACATTATAAGATCTTTTAAAAAATGAATAGAGGCTTGAACCTAATTGGCCACAGCCTCCAGTAATTAACATTTTTTTTGACAACTAAATTTTAGCCCCATTTTCTTTAAAACTATCTAGTTTAGCACTTAATTCAGGATCATTAATTGAGAAAAATTCAGCGCATAATATAGCCGCATTAATAAAGCCTGCCTTTCCAACAGTCATCGTAGCAACAGGTACGCCTTTTGGCATCTGAAGCGTGGCTAACAAAGAATCTAGACCGTCGAGTATGCCTCCAGGAAGAGGAACGCCTAATACGGGTAGAGTTGAATGGGCTTTAAGGGCTCCAGCAAGATGAGCAGCCATCCCTGCAGCACCAATTAATATAGAATAACCATTTTCACGCGCATTGCCTGCAAATTCAGCTACTTTATGAGGGGTTCTGTGTGCTGATAAAATATGAATCTCATAATTAACTCCAAAATGATCAAAATATTCCTTTGAAGCCTCTACGTACTTTAAATCACTATCACTACCAAGTAATATTGCAACTTTTTTCTCCATAACAATCTCCCTTTATCTTAGTTTATTTAATATTTCTAAATACTTCTTCCATTTGTTTAATATATATCATTTTATTTCTGTCTGGCATATTAATGAGGCCAATAAATAGTATGCTCTTATCTTCCAGCTTATGAATATAGCTAATATATGGACCTCCTGCATTTGGAATTGTGTCTACAGCAGAATCCCAAACACCGTTACCCAAATCTACGAAATATTCACCTTGATCAAATAATCCATTATTATTCCCATCTTTATAGTACTCACTGTTATCCCACTTTCCATTTCTATTTCTATCATCAAAGTCTTCGCCTAAATCATACTTGTCATTATCATTGTAGTCTGTATATGATTCATATCTATCCCATTTTGAATTACCATCTACAAACTGTTCTCCAAAATCATATTTATCATTATTATTTGAATCTATATAAAACTCACTATTATCAAATATATTAGACTGAACATATGAACCGCCAATAATATAATTACTTTTATACATATATTTATAGGATTCAGGTTGATTAATATCGCTTATAGATATGTAACTAGAATCCTTACTTTCATAAATACTATTGAAGGTTTCTTGAATATAAAAATGACATTCTTTAGGACTATCACAAGAATCAATTTCACGTATTATAATCCACCTGTATGGATCTCCCCAAGCAGGATATCCTCTCCCTATCCATAAAATATCATCAATCTCTTTAATATTTTCATACTCATGATGTATATACATATCTGCTCCATATTTATCCTTTATTTTATCTGCAATCTCCTTATTTAAAGGTTTTTGACTATACCTGTCAAAGATTAATTTATTAATATTCAGATTAATTTGTTTTCTTATTGCGCTATCATATTTAAAAAGTATTTCACTTAATTCAATTCTATCTTCTGACTCTACTCCTATTATAGATTGATTGTTTGAATAAAAATTATTTACAAAATTAACTTTACTATCTTGACTTCTATTTTGAAAAATTCTATCAAACAGCTTGTCGCCTGTACTATCTTTAGGATTTTTTAATTTAAAAAAAATAATGGAAGGGTGATGCAAATATTCTTTAAATTGATGCGGCTGAATCCATTTTATATTATAATAGTCTTCCTTCACCGGAAGGTATCTATTGTTTTGATTTAAAAATTTTGTTACTAAACCATCTAAGTCTGAATAAAGGCTATCTTGTTTAGAAGAAATAACAATCAATTCATTTAGTGATAGGTCATCATTTTCTTTTGAACATGATACAAATATTATCAAAAAGGCTAGAAAATATAAAAAAATATTAATTTTCATCTTTATTACAAACAAACATTATGCTAGAAGCTTTATTTTTATTCATATAAATTTGAACTAAACTATTTAAAATTAAAAATGGTGCTCTAAATATATAACTGATTTTAGAGTCAAAGCTCATCAAAATATTATAAATTGTATCGATATATACAGGCTTATACTCTATTACTTTAAAGCCATTTTTATTTAAGATTTCCTCAATTGATTTTATAGTAAAGTGGTAAAGGTGCCTTGGAGCATCGTAAGCTATCCATTTTTTTTTAAAAATAGATCTTTCAAATGCATCATGATTAGGTACAGATATAACAAGTATACCCTTTTGTTTTAAAGCCCTATCTATATCTTTTAGCGCTTTTTCAGAATCATGAACATGTTCCAAGCTATGAAACATTGATATAGCATCATAATAATTATCTTTTATTGTTTTTATTTTTTTTTCATTACCATCTACTTTTAAGTATGGCTCATAAATATCAGCTTTCCAATTATTCTTAGACATATATCTCTGAAATTGTCCATTACCTCCACCATAGTCAAGAAAATAGCCTTTATTAAAATATTTTTGAATCAATTTTCTTTTACTTCGATTATTAAAAATTTGAGCCACTCTATAAAAAAAACTAACTACTTTATTTATACGATTTTTAGGATGATAGTTTTGATTCTGATAATGCTTTGATATTTCTTTTAAATCTGGACGAGGATTTGTCAGTACCATTCCACACCTACACTCTTGAATTCTATATTCTTCATTAGGATTAAAACGATCTCTGACCAACTCTATTGTATTAAAATGCTCTTTAGAGTTACATAGTATACAATTGACATATTCCATATAAAGTGTATTTTATTTTTTAAATCTTAAATAGTAATGAAATCCAATCCCAGCAATAATCATGATTAACGATATATGCTGCGCTCCATAAAGACCAAACATATTGAAAGATTCAACTAATTGACCTTGACTATTTAAATACTGATGCTCTCTAATAAACTCAATCAAAAATCTAGATATTCCAACTAAGAATAGATATTCAAAAAACAACTCTCCTTTAAAATTAACTCTATGTCTATAGCTATATAAGTACAAAAATATTGCAAGATAAGCTAGCATTTCATATATCTGTGTAGGATATAAGTGCACGTGCATATCTGGAAATTTAACTGCTAATGGAAAAAAATCATACTTGGATTCAACCCCATCACAATCATGAACAAGAAAACATCCCAATCTTCCTATTGAATGTCCTAATGCTAATAATGGAGCAACTATATCAGCATATTCTAGCCATGATAATTTCTTTATATAAATATATAAAGTTACTGCAAAAAAACCTCCAATAAGTCCCCCATAAAAAACTAATCCTGAACCAAAATTTTGAATAATATCCCAAACACCTGCACCTTCAGGCAATTCAGAAAATCCAAACTCAATATAATAATATAATTTAGCGCCTATAATACCACCGATAGCAGCCCAAAAAACAATATCATCTCCTATTTTTGTATCAATTTTTTTTTCTTTAAGAGTTTTTCTAATAAAAATATTGCAAGAAACGAATGCTAGAAACATCATGATTCCAAAGCTCGATATAATTACCCCACTTTCATTTTCAAAACCTGGCCACATACTCCTATCTTCCTTTATTTAGCGATTTAAAATTATTCTAATATAGCAAGAACCACTCTTGCCAATTAACTACTTTTCTTCATTTCTCAAAACAGCAAGGAAAGCAGCTTGAGGAATTTCAACATTTCCGATTTGCTTCATTCTCTTCTTACCTTTTTTCTGTTTTTCAAGTAGTTTTCTTTTTCTAGTTATATCTCCACCATAACATCTAGCTGTCACATTCTTTCTTAGCGCACTAATTGTTTCTCTAGCTATAATTTTACTACCAATTGAGGCTTGAATAGCTATGACAAACTGATGTTTCTTAATTTCATTTTTTAATTTTTTGCATAACTGAGATCCTTGCTTATATGCATTATCTTTATGAACAATAATACTTAAAGCATCTACTTGCTCTCCAGATATCAATATATCTAATTTTTGCAATTTAGACTCTTTTTCTCCAATAATCTCATAGTCAAAAGAGGCATATCCTCTTGAAATGGATTTAAGTTTTTCAAAAAAGTCAAATATTATTTCACCTAGAGGTATTTCAAAAACTAACTGAGCTTTATCAGTCGTAATATATTTAGTTTCTTTATAGACGCCTCTCTTATCTAAAGCTAATTTCATAATACCACCAATATGCTCTGATGGAGTTATTATTTCGGCCTTTATAATAGGCTCGCTAATTGACTTTATATCTGATGGGTCCGGCATTTCTGATGGGTTGTTTATATATATTTTTGAAAGATCATACTTTTCAATCACATAATGGACATTAGGCGCAGTACTAATTAAATCTAAATCATATTCTCTTTCCAATCTTTCTTGAATTATTTCTAGATGAAGAGGCCCCAAAAAACCACAGCGAAAACCAAAGCCTAAAGCAGTTGACGAATTGGGCTCAAACATAAGGGATGCATCATTAATTTTTAATTTCTCTAAACTTTGTCTCAAATTATCATAATCATTATTATCAATAGGATATATACCGCTAAAAACCATTGGCTTAATATCTTGATAACCCTCTAAAGGAGTGCTCGCCTCATCCTCTTCGACAGTAATAGTATCACCTACTTTAATATCAGAGACATCCTTATTATTTGTAATAATATATCCTACCTC
>MDSY01033706.1_pt1 | contig 12195 bp, 11 predicted proteins | sample 811131 | NCBI WGS metagenome assembly MDSY01 (sample SAMN05326643, study PRJNA326480) | marine metagenome | isolation source: seawater | place: Atlantic Ocean: South West | collected 2010
GTAATACAAATATTATCAAGTCCTGTTTTAGCATGCAAATGATTTAGCATATGAAAAATAACATTTTCAGTAAACCTTTGTACAGAAGTAGCTAAATCAATATGAAACTGTTCTAGCTCAGCTCCACTTACCCTTTCTTTCCAAAATAATGAAATCCATTCATTCGTAAAAAGAGCATCAATATTAGGAGATCCATTCTCCCAATCCATATCTACCCCTTCTTTAAAATGCTTGAAGTATTCAGCATTTAATTTGAAAAAACCATCATCAGTTAAAGATAAAATTTCTTCTAGTTCTTTTAGGTATTTAGGCTCACCATAAGGAGCTAGACCCATTACCTTATACTCATCACCATAATTAGGAAATCCTAAAAACTGAGTAACTGCAGTATAAAACACTCCCAAAGAATGGGGGTAATTTACAGTTTCTAGAACTTTAAAACTATTACCATTTCCAATTGCAGACATAGTTGAAGTAAAATCACCAAAACCATCAATAGACAGAATAGCTGACTTTTCAAACCTTGAAGCAAAAAAGGAAGAAGCAATATGACTTCTATGGTGTTCAACATTATGAATTTTCGCTTTGATATTAGTTTCTTTTACGCCAAATACACTTGCTAATTCTCCTTTGATAGAACTCACTTTCTTTGAGTTTATCAACCTGTCCCAAATAGTAGAAATACTGATGGTATAACTTAAACTATGTAAAACCTTTTTGTAAAAATTAGCCTTAGGGTCTCGTGAAATAGTAACATGATCAATTTCCGATAATGTGATACCCGCATCTTCCAAACAAAATAGAATGGCTTGAGAAGGAAATCCTGCCCAGTGTTTAATCCTTCTAAATCTTTCTTCTTCAGTTGCACAAATAACAATTCCATCTTTTAAAAGACAAGCTGAAGAATCACCATGATATGCGTTAATACCTAATATATACATTTACTTATTTTTAATTAGATTTATAAACTTTTCTACAATAACCAACCAATCATAGTTGTTTTTTACATAATTCTTAATTAGGCTACTTTCATATTTCTCATTTATGATTTTACTGAACGCATCACTAAAACTATTCTTTTCGTTATCGGCTAGAATACCACAATTATTTATTTGAATATCCTTCCACGGTGTTTTATTAGAAATTACAACAGGCTTTCCACATGATAGAGCCTCAGCAATAACAATTCCAAAACTTTCAAATTCAGATGCCAAAGTAAAATAATCGCAATTATTAAATAACAGTTTTTTATCATCAAAATTAACAGCCCCAATTAAAAAAACTGAAGAACCAAGATTTAATTCGTTAATCTGATTTTTTAATTTTCTCCATACTCCATCATCCGCTCCAGCAATAATTAATTTAGCATACTTATCTTTCTCTAATAACAAATTAAAGGCATCAATAAGTACATCAAAACCCTTTATTTTATGTAGGCGGCCCATTGAAAAAAAAATATTAGAAACATCATTAAAAGTAATTCCAGTAAATTTATTTAATAATTCATTTCGAGAAACTAAAATTGAGTTTTGAAAGGCTTCATAATCAATCCCATCATTTATAACTTTAACATCAGCATTTGGAAACTTATTTAAAATATCTTTTTCTTCTAAATAAGAACATGCTTGCCAAATAATCTTTTTTAAAAATGGTCTTACAAAAAAATTAAGCCAAAGTAATTTTATGAGTATAAATTTATTATTTAAAGTGAAAAATGAAAAACTTCCTCTAGGACAAACTACTATTTTCTTTTTCTGAAATACACTAAATAACAAAGAAAAAAGCACCGTATAATGAAAAAGGTATTGAATGTAAACAATATCTGATTTTTTAATATCAAACCAAATTCCAAAAAGGAAAGAAAAAGAGAATTTATTTATTATTTGCTCATTATAATATTTTACAAAAACATGATTTTCTTTTTCTAAAAAATGATTAGACTCTACAGATAATTTCTCATCTCCATTAGCATTAGTTGTCGATACATAAATTTCATATCCATTTTCAGCAAGTTTCTTAGATAAACCCCATGTTGCAGAAATAGGGCCGCCATAAAAAGTAGCAGGATGAAATGATGATGAAACCAGACAAATTCTCATTTTTTATAATGTTTAAATTTATACCAAAAAGCTAAAATATGATCTCCACCTTTTAGTATTGCCTTAAACTCATTTTCCCCTGCAAACTGAACTAAACTTCTTCTCTTAACATTAGGAAGAGAATCGTTAAAATAAAAACCTGGCAAAGAAGAATATTGTCTATCATAACCTACTCTATCAGCTAAGTCAACTACCCTATCGCTAAACATTCCTTCTGGATAGCAAATAGAATCTACAGAGTTATTTAATAAACTCTCAAGTAAATTTTTGGAATTCTCTAATTCATTTCTCAATAAAGATTCAGAAGCCAAATTTAAAACTTGATGAGTATGAGTATGAGAAGAAATTTTTATTTTTTTTAATTTATTTAATAATAGTAATTGCTCTTTATTTATATGGTTTTCTTTTCCTAAATAAGAAGAAATAACAAACAAATGAATTGAAATATTAAGCTCTTTAATAAAATCAATATTATCATACAATCCTAAAAAAGCATCATCAAAGCAAATTTCAATTTGACCAAAAGGTTTTGTTATTTCTGTAACAATTTCATAACCATTTTCTAGTATAATTTTAATATGCTTTTTGAAAAGTTCAACTGGAGTTGACATCTCAGTATATTTATCAATTGAATGAATATCATGATAATAAATTACTTTACTTTTTTTACTAAAATAAAAGAAAGAGAAAACCTCAATTAAAGTTGTTCTAATAAATGAAGTTATTGCCATTGCTTTACTTTTTTAATTGCATTATTCAAACAGTTATTATATAGTTCATAATTCCAATTGTTCTTCATTAAACCACTTGCATTTTCCGAATATCTTTTTAGTAATTCAGAATCATTAAACAAAGTTAACATCATTTTTCCTAAATCTAGCATATCTTCTGAAATAAAACCTGTTTCCTTATCTTTAATTAAATCAAAACACGCGCCAACCTCTTTTTTAACAATAACAGGCAATCCAGCTGAAAGAGCTTCATTAACAACCAAACCCCAAGGTTCAAATAAAGAAGGACAAACAAAACAAGAAGCACTAAAATATTCAACTATTAACTCTTGATTAAATTTCTTTCCCATAAAAATGACTTTTTCCGAAGTATACTTATCTGTTAAATATTTCCCTTGCTCTCCGTCTCCAATTATTTTTAATAATGCATCTTTTTCTGAAAAGTTAATATTAAATTGTTGTATTAAATGCTCAACATTTTTATGAGGCACTAATCTTCCCACAAATAAAAAGGTAAAAATATTAGGAGTCTTTTTTTTGTCAATATAAAATTTTGAATTATCAACCATCATAGGCATTAAAAAAATACGATCTTCATTCATTCCATAATGCCTGAACAAATCTTTATGAGAATTATTACCTCCAGCAAAACCCAAAACATATTTATTTTGAAATATAACAGATAGATACATCCATTTAACAAAGCGTTTTAAATAATTATTTGAAATAACTAGCTGAGTATCTGAATCAGTAGCTATAAACTTTTTTTTAATACTAAAAAAGTTAAAAATAAAAGTCAAAATAAAGGGGTAATTATTATATCCGTTTATAATTATAAAATCATTATTCTTAAAACAATTTAACATATAACTAAATCTTGAAATCCAAGGTTTTTTATCCAAAAAATCGTTGTTTGATTTAGAATCAGAGACTACTAACGTATTGGATTTAATAAAACAATAATCTATTTCGTTTTTATCATATACATTTACTGCTAAATCAAGCGTATATGATGCAGGCTCTACAAAAAAGCAAAATACCTTCATATTAAAACCTATAATTTATCAATTTCTTAAATATCCTGTTTAGTTTCATTTTTAATAATATGCTTAAAAAATTAAGGAGCTAACCTTTTCTTATTCCATTTTTTTCCATCAATTTCGTAAACTAGTCTATCGTGCAAACGAGAAGGTCTACCTTGCCAAAATTCAATTCTAATAGGGTAAATGCAGTAGCCTCCCCAATGTAAAGGACGTTCAACTTTTTTACCTTTAAACTTTCTTTCTAAAGAATTTAATGTGTCCATAAAATTATAGTCTAATTCAATAACTTTACTTTGGTCACTTAACCAAGCTCCCATTTGACTATCTCTTGGTCTACTTTTAAAATAGATATCAGATTCATTTATTGAAATTTTTTTTGCTAATCCTGTAATTCTAACTTGACGCTCTAGCTCTGGCCAATAAAAATTAAGAGCTACATTTGGATTTACATTAATATCCTTAGCTTTATCACTCTCATAATTAGTAAAAAAAGTAAATCCAGTGTCACTCACCTCTTTTAGTAAAACAACTCTTGATTTAGGGTAATTATCTGATGATACTGTAGATAAAACACAAGCATTAGCCTCACCCTTATTAGACTTTAAAGCATCAACAAACCAACGCCTAAAATATTGAAAAGGATCTTCAGTTAAATTCTTAAAATCAATGATTGATTTATTATAATTTAATCGCAAATTTTTTATATCCATAATAATATTAAGTTAGATTTTATATATTTACAAAAACAAAACAAAGATATCTTTTTATGTTGAAAGCAAAAAAAGGCAGAATATTAATTTCGGAACCTTCTTTTAACGATTCTATTTTTTTTAAAAGTGTGGTATTACTCACTCATCACAATAATGAGAAAAGTATAGGACTAATTCTTAATCAGCCAACAAAAATTAGCCTTAATGAGATATTAAACGATATTCCATTAAGCGATTTTCCCGTTTACATTGGAGGACCATTAGCAAAACAATCTCTTCAATTTATCCATACTTTAGGCAGTCTTATTCCTGAGTCAAAAAAAATAACTGAAAATATCTATTTTGGTGGCGATTTCAATACAGTACTAAAATTAATGCAGGATAAAAAGATTACTAAAAATGAAATTCGATTTTTTGTAGGATATTCTGGTTGGGAAGAAGATCAATTAAATAATGAGATTCGAGAAGAAAGCTGGCTAGTAAAAAGCACAAAAGATAATTTGTGTATGCAATACTCTACACCAAAACTTTGGGATAACATTATAAGAAAGTCAAAATCTGATTATGCAATCTGGGTTAATATGCCTAAAGATCCTAACTTAAACTAATTAGTTTTTTCTGTAATTTATTAGTGTAATTAAAATTATTAAAAATAACTTCCTCTATCATCATTACTCCTGTTATTCCAGTTAAAGAATTTGTAATAAAAACTTCATCTGACTCTTTAATATCAGCCAGAATTATTGATTTTTCAACTATCTCTTCTTCCTTTAACACCCAATTCCTCATAGTACCATCAATACAACCATCATCAAGGGGTGGCGTATAAATTATATTATTTTTAACGACAAAAAGTGACGAATTAGTTGCTTCAATATAATTTCCTTCAGTATTCCTTAATATAGCATTTTCAAAACCTAGATCTTTAGAATAAATTGCGCCAAGTACTGAAACCATAGCATTAAAAGACTTTATATTAGATAGTTTTCCCATAGTTTTTACTTCATCAGAAAATATACATAATGATACTGGAATATTTAGTTCAAATCCAAACCCTTTATATGTGAAAAGCATCATTTCGCAATCATTTGATTTAGGCTGATACCTACCACCTTCCTTCCTACAAACATGAACCTTAACACTTCCATTAATTAATTTATTTAGATTAATTAAATTATTAACAACTGATAGCAGACTAGTGATGGTCTCTTTATTATTTAGATTTAAAACTTTGCAGGCTAAAGAAAAACGAGTGTAATGTGCTAAAAAATTAAAAGGCTTTGAATTTATTATTTTAATCGTTTCAAAAAAACCATCTCCATAATTAAATGCTCTATTTGAACTTTTAATTAATAAATCTTCTTCATTTATAAATTTTGCGTTTCTAAAAACAACACCCATTTTACTTATTATTAGTATTTTGCTAATCTACTCAAAATTATTTTATGTATAAACGTTTAATTCTTACTTTTATCACTATTATTAAAATAGTTGGCTTTACTATTTTAGTTTAAATTTTAAAAATAACAACAAACAAAAACTAGCAACTAACATCAATTAGTATCTTTGCCATATGCAAAAAATATGTTTAGTTCTTTTTACTGTTATAAATCTTAGTGGTTTTGCTCAAAAAGGAAACAATAAACTAATTGCTAAATATGAGGATACGCTGAAATTAATAGCACACACAATTATGAATGCAGAAACAGAGGCTGAAAAACGATTAGCCAATATTGCATTCATCACCAAACTTACTGAAGTTCTTAAATACGAAAAATCCTTTAAATTCCCTTTTGATTCACTACCAACTATTGCTCGAATTTCATCTCCTGATAACACTTTCCGTATCTTTAACTGGATATTAAAAAAGGATAATGGATCTTACGAGTACAATGCCATAGTACATTTCCAAAATAAAAATAGAAAACGTTATGAAATAATCCCTCTAATAGATAACTCGGCTAATATCAGAAATGCAAATCAGGAAGATTTAGACGCTACTAATTGGTATGGTGCACTCTACTACCAAATTGCTTACATCAAAAAAGCTGGCAGAAAATACTACACTCTACTTGGTTGGGATGGGAATGATGGCTACAGCACAAAAAAAATAATAGATGTGATGTACTTTTCAGGGAAAAATAAAATTAAATTTGGACTTCCGATTTTCAAGAAAAATAAAAACGAAAGTCAGAAAAGAGTTATAGTAGAATATGATGCCAAAACAAGTGTTAGCGTAAAATATCAAGAGAAAGAAAAAAGAATAGTATTTAATCATTTAGTTCCTCCAAGAAATGATTTAGAAGGCTTAAAAGAATACTATATTCCTGAAGGTACATTTAACTCATACCAATATAGACAAGGAAAATGGTGGTTAGAACAAGATATTGACATAAGAAATACTCAAAAAGCTCGGAAAATTAAGAAACCAAAAAGAGGTCTAATCCCAAAATAGATGTTAAAGCGTTATTCTTCTGACAAAATAATTGCTGGTTGTGATGAGGCAGGAAGAGGTTGCCTAGCAGGTCCTGTAGTAGCCGCTGCTGTTATCCTACCATATAATTTCGAAAATAAAATACTAAACGATAGTAAAACTCTATCAAAAAAGAAAAGAAATGCACTACGTCAAATTATTGAAAAGGAAGCAATTTCTTGGTCATTGGGTATAGTTAGCTCTAATAAAATTGATGAAATAAATATTCTTAACGCTTCATTTCTTGCAATGCATATAGCTATTGAAAAATTAGTAATTAAAGCAGATCTATTGATTATTGATGGTAATAGCTTTAATCCTTACGCTAAAATTCCTCACAAATGCATTGTAAAAGGAGATGGGAAGTTTATGTCCATAGCTGCGGCATCAATATTAGCAAAAACTTATCGAGACGACATAATGAAAGAGTTAGATCTAAAAAATCCTAATTATCATTGGAAAAAAAACAAGGGGTATCCTACAAAAAAACACAGACAATCAATAGCTAAATTTGGTCCAAATAAGCATCACAGAAAAACTTTCAAACTACTGCCTGATCAACTTACATTATATATTTAAATTATTAATTTTGGTTTCAGACTTAAAAAAAAACTATGTTTAGTAAAATTATAAAAATTTCTATTCCAATAATTCTAATTTCTATTATACTATATATAGGCTATAACAGCTACAAACAAGTTACAAAAAACACAGAAAATCCATTAAATTTTATCCCAAACAACGCTGCATTAATACTGCAATTTAATGATGCTAACAAACTCTATACCAACTTAAATTCTAATGATATTTGGGAGAACCTGTGCAATGTAAGTATAGTGGATAGTGTCAATAATCAAATTCAAGAAATTAGTAGCTTTTTCAACAATAACGCAATAACTTTCAAAAGTAATACTATTTTTATTTCATTTCATAAAGTTGGCGCTAACAATTCTAGCTTATTATTTAGCAGTAATTTTGAAGGAAAAGCTATCACTAGCATTACTCAAATTAATAAATTGATAGGTAATACTCTGAAAGAATGGAAATACAACAACCAATCCATATTTGAAGTACAGCATCAGGAAAATATATTATATGTAAGCTTTAAAGGAGATATTGTATTCTTTTCAGAAAATAAAATGTTGGTTGAAGATGCAATACGAGCTAGTCTAGCTAAAGAAAAACTACTATTTGATCCAAGCTTTAGCTCCGCATATAAAACTATAAACAAATCAGCAGAAATAAACTTATTTTTTAATTATAACTCCTTATTTGAATATACAAATATATTTACAACTAAATCAATTATGATTTCAAATTTCTCAGGATGGACGGCTACAGATTTAAGTGTAAAAAACAAGATCATATCAGCTAATGGGTTTAGTGCCTTTAACAAGAGTACTACAAACTATACTGACATACTTAAAAACCAATCAGCAGAACGTATGGATATTGCTGATATAATTCCTGAAAACACTTCCTTTTTATTAAGCATTGGATTTGATAATGCCAAGCAATTATATGATGAAAAAAATAAAATACTAGAAAAACAAAATGAATTCTGGAACTGGGATAAACACAGAAAACTTATTAAAGACAGTACTAATCTCAACTACAATGATTTTATTAATGAAATACATGAAGAAGCTGGTATTTTTAACACCTCTGCAAATCAAAACACACAACAACAATACACTTTCTTTAAAAATCATAATTCTATTTCAGCAAATAGTTTAATCCAAGGTTTAATTACTGATAGAAAAATTTATGATCAATACAGTATAAATACCATAAGTGATGATAACATAACCGCTCAGTTCTTTGGGGAAATATTTAACAGCAATACTCCCTATTTCATTAGTATTGAGAATTATTTTATCTTTGGGTCAACAATAGCCTCATTAGAGTATCTAATTGATAATTATAAAACTTCTAATACTTTAGCCAACAGTCAGCACTTTAAAAATTACAACAGTAATTTATCTTCAAAATCAAATCTATTTTTCTACTTAAATGCTGGAAAAACAGCTGTATCATTAAAAGAAAAGATACAAAATAATTATGTAAGCAATCTTATTTTCAATATTGATTCAGTAGAAAAATTTACTGCTTTTTCATTACAAATGACAAGTAAGAAAGATTTACTATTAAACAATATTAATCTCTTTTATGACAATGATTTTAAAGAATCTATAAAAGAAGAGTGGTTCATACAATTAGATACAAGTATAAGTATGCATCCACAATTCATCTACAATCATTTCACCAAAGAGAATATGATAGTAGTGCAAAATAATAATAATAAAGTATTTGCAATAAATTCCAAAGGAGAAGAACTTTGGAAGATACAATTAAATTCAAAGATACTTGGAAATATATCAAGCATTGATTTCTATAAAAACAGTAAATACCAATGCTTATTCAATACAAATAGCCAGTTATTTTTAATTGACAGGAATGGCAATAATGTAGATGGATTTCCCAAAACACTTCCTAGCAATACAAAAATTGGTCATTCCTTATTCGATTATAATAATATTAGAAAGTATCGTATTATAATTGTTGGAGATGATAATAAAATCTATAACTTAGACAAAAATGGAAATATTGTTAAGGGATGGAAATATGAAAATAATAATAATATAATAAATAAACACCTACAAAATTTCAGAGTTGGAAATAAAGATTATATACTTGCTGAACGAAATAGTAGTAACACTCAACTATTAGCTATTAACGGAAGTGAAAGAGTAAGATTCGATCAAGGAATTCAATTTAATGGGAATCATATCAGTCTAGATGAAGAAGGAACACTATATGCCATTACATCTGACGGCAAACTATGGCGAGGGACATTAGATGGAAATAGCAGTAAACTTTCATTAATAAATTTAGCAGAAAATTCTTTATTTTCAATATTTAATGAAGGAGTAAATAAGAAATTTATATACACTAACAATAATATGATCTTTATTCTAAATTCTAATTTTGAAACAATAAATTCTTTAGAAATTAAAAATAATATTACAAGCTTAGTGACAAATAATTTAGGTTTAATGTTTACAACAAAGAATGAATTATATCTTTGGAATACTGATGGAATTGCAGAAGGGTTCCCTATTGCAAGTGATGGTTATTTCAATATTGCTGATATTGATAATAATGGGAAAATGAATATGATAAATAGTAAAAACGGATTTATTTATAACTATGAGTTAGCAAACTAGTTTATAAAGTAACTTAAACTTAAATAAGGTATTAATTTATAATTCATTTTATCTAAAGGCAACTGAACTCCTCCCCTTATCAATACAGAATTATAACGCTTACTTTTACAAGATTTCCTATACATAAACTCAGCTGAAATTTGTGGAACAAATTTCTTTTCTTTAGTTGGTAAATAGATAACGCCTGAATTAGCTCCGACATAAAAATTTCTGAATAATTCATATTGATAACCAAAATTAGCAGTACTAAAAGCAAATGAAGTATTTACTTCAGAAAATAATACATATTTTTTCTGAAAATAGAAGCCTCCTATTCCTGTTAAGTAAGGCAAACCATAAGTATGCGTAAAGTATAGCTGATTATCAGGCTGCTCACCTTTATCGTAATCATAAAGCTCATATCTCTCTATCAAATCAATTAATAGTGAATGGTATTTAGGATTAGTGGCATAACCTGCTTTTTTCAAGCCTTTTGCCCATTTTTTATATTCTGATTTTTTATATTCAAACAAGAAAGAATAACGCCCTCTTTCTGTCAGAAAAAGGGAATGATCTCTAAATGAATCAGCTACTTTACTATACTTTCTAAAACACTCTTCTTTTTCATCATCATCCTCAATAATAGTTTCACCATTCCAATTACTATGGCACTTAATTCCAAAATGATTCTTTCCTTCAGTTGCTAATCTACTTTCTCCATTCCCACTCTCTAATATACCTTGAGCTAAGGTAATTGAGGCTGGGATTCCGTACATTTCCATCTCAGTAACTGCAACACTGCTGTACTTTGAAATATAGTTTTCAGTCTTACTTTGAGAAAAACACAAGAATGAAGAAATAATCAATAAAATTAATAGGAATTTTTTCATGATACAAATATATTATTCTAATGGCAAACTAATCCCTAACCTTTCACTCATTCCTTTATTACCTTGCAATCCACCAGTATGTATTGCTAAAATAGAACTTCCTTTTGGAAAATAATCTTTGTCTACTAAATCCAAAATACCCATCATCATTTTTCCTGTATATATTGTATCCAAAGGAATATTATGTCTAGCATTAAATTCATTTATAAAGTCAACTAAATCCTTACTTATTTTTGCGTAACCATTTCCAACATAATCATTTATAAATATACAGTTAGTTGAATTAGTCCAATTATTAATTTCCCCTTCTAATTGTTCAAAGCCTTTAATTGCAGGAAATCCAATTACGATTTGCTGATCATTGGAAGCATTAATAATTCCAGCAATTGTTCCGCCGGTACCAACAGGACAACAAATATAATCTTGAATATCATTTTTACCCAAAATCTCTTTGGCTCCTTGTATTGCTAAATTATTTGTTCCTCCTTCAGGAATTAAATAAAAATTACCGAACTTATTTTTTAAATCTTCTAAAAAATTAGCAGAAGTTTTTTGCTTATAATAACTTCTAATAATATAATATAATTTCATTCCATTATCTATAGCAAAACGTAAGGTAGGATTTAAAGGTAAATGCTCCTCTCCCCTTATAATTCCAATGCTATTAATCCCTTTTTCCTGTGCAGCAAAAGCAGTAGCCGAAATATGATTGGAATATGCCCCTCCAAATGTTAATAAAGTATTAAACCCTTGTTTTTTGGCTTCAATCAGATTGTACTTTAATTTAAACCATTTATTTCCGGAAACAAAAGGATGTATTTTGTCAATACGCTTAATAAATAAGCGAACTTCTTTCTCGTCCAATAATGGTAGTGATATTTCCTTTTTTTCTATTTTCATTCGTGCAAATATCGTAAATTTGCCAACCCTATGAAAGCATTTTCAAAAATAGACAGTCTAGAAAAGGATGAGTATTATCATTCTAAAGAAGGGTATGTTGTTTTTACTGAAAAGCATCATCTAAAGAGAGGATATTGTTGCAA
>MDSY01108635.1_pt1 | contig 12195 bp, 10 predicted proteins | sample 811131 | NCBI WGS metagenome assembly MDSY01 (sample SAMN05326643, study PRJNA326480) | marine metagenome | isolation source: seawater | place: Atlantic Ocean: South West | collected 2010
AGAATTAGATCATTATTTTTTTATTTCATGTAAGTTATCACAATAACTAATGCGTTAAATCGTTATATATAAGTCAGGATGATTGAGTGTGACCCAGAAATTATACAGACAAGATGCTTACCTTAAGAATAATATTTCTTCTGTGACTGCAAATATTGAAAATATCATCATACTTAAGAGTAGTGTATTTTATCCTCTAGGTGGAGGACAGCCCGGTGACACAGGAACACTCTCTTGGGGTGATCATGAGGCTGAAGTAATTAATACCACAATAAACGAAGCAGGTGAAATTCAACATATCTTGTCTGAAGAAAGCCCTATTCCTAAGATAGGTGAAATACTAACTGCTGCCATTGACTGGAAAAGACGATACTTACATATGCGCATGCATACAGGACTGCATTTATTGGGTTCAGTTTTACAATATGGAGTAACAGGAGGCAATATATCCGTGTCTAAAAGTCGCTTAGACTTTGATATGGAAGAGCCTGTCGATAAAGAAAAAGTTGCCCAAGACTTAATAAAATTGGTTGATGAAAATCATTTAATACAATCTAAATGGATCAGTCAGAAAGAACTCCGTGAGCAACCAGAATTAATCCGTACTATGTCTGTTAAACCTCCATCAACAGATCAAGATATTAGATTGCTAGCGATAGGGGATATTGATCTTCAACCTTGTGGGGGCACTCATCTAAATTCAACTGGAGAAGTGGGGCAAATACGTATTGGCAAAGTTGAAAAAAAAGGTAAGCGAAATCGACGCGTTTATATAAAATTAATAGATTAATCTTTCTGGTCAAAGTTAGTATAAAATAATAACAAGGAGATTAAGATGGCTATGGAAATTACAAGACGCTCATTACTAAATGGGATACTGCTAGGAACGGCAAGTATGACCATGAGTCAAACTGTCCTATCGATGGTAGGACCCGATCCAAGTATTGTCCGTCTAAGTGCTAATGAAAATCCATATGGTCCTAGTAGTAATGCGCTGAAGGCTGCTGCTCAAGCTAGTAATAAGGGAGCTTATTATCCAGGTAAAATTGCCTCTGAACTGATGCAAATGATCGCAGAAAAAAATAAATTAGAACTCAATCAAGTAGCCATCAGCTCTGGTTCTAACGAAGGGCTTTCAGCAGCTGTTGTGGGTTGGGGAAAAGAGGGGCAAATTATTTCACCTTCTTTTACTTATGACTTACATCTAGGTTATGCCCAAAGAATTGGCACAAAAGTGCTTCGTGTACCACTTGATAATGACATGTCTATAGATCTTAATGCTATGCAAGCCGCAGTCGATAAATCAGTGAGTATGGTATATCTTTGCAATCCAAATAATCCAACTGGCAAAACAATTGATGGTAATACGCTAAGAAAATTCTGTCGTGCTGTTGGAAAAAACGTGACAGTTTTAGTAGATGAGGCTTATAACGAATTAACTGATAATCCTGAATATACCTCAATGGTAGATCTTGTTCGAGAAGGTGAAAATGTCATTGTGATGCGAACCTTTTCAAAATTATATGGTATGGCTGGAATGCGAGTTGGCTATGCAATGGGCAGAGAGGACCTCATTAAAAAAGTTCGTAGCCATATAATGGCTTGGCCAAACATTGTCGGACTTGCAGCTGCACATGCCTGTTATAATGAAGATGATTTTATCAAATACTCACTCAATAAAATCAACCAAGGAAGAAACCTAGTGAATGATGTATTCATCCAAGAAGGGATCAAGCCACTGCCATCAGAAACTAACTTTGTCCTTGCTGATATAGGGAGAGATGTAAAAGACTTCGAGATAAAAATGCGACAAGAAAATATACTTGTTCATCGGGCTTATTCGCTTTACCCAAATCATTTGCGAGTAAGTATGGGGAAGATAGAAGATTTACAAACATTTGCTGAAGTATTTAAGAGAGTTTATAACAGTTAAATCATTTGCTTTTAGCTGAATATAAATCAGCTTCGCCAGCTGTTAATTCTTTAATTTTGAAACTCCAATTAGTTAGAGATGAACTAATTCTTAAGCGATAATGTCCGTCTTTGTTAAACATCCTAACGCCATTACCTGCGTATTTTGTCTTAAAAATTCTGCCAATAAGGAAACCGGTTCTCGCATCAACCAAAGATACCTCTAGACCCATACTTTCCTTGAAGTTACTATTAACTCGCCAATCAAGAACCCAAGGTTGCTTAACTACAAATTCGGCGGTAGTGATCGACTTATCTCCACTAAATTCCCTGACTAAACGTTCCGCATTTACCGGAGCAGATATTGCCAAAAAAGATAGATAGACCAAAACATAACATGCGAAGTTATTTTTCATGAGTATTCTCACCTGTTTCATCCTGTGAAATTATTACTGCTATTTACGCATTTTCACTGAAAATACGCTTATAATGCACACTTTAAATCTGCTTATATCTTCTCTATCTCAACAAAATAAATCAATCTTTTGTTAGTCAAAATAACAAAAGAATAGTAAAGAAAGATATTAGGATCCTCTGAAGCAATTAAACAAGATCTAAATATGATAAGAATTTCCGCGATTAAAGAGAAAAATGTGCTTCCAAAATTTAAATTAAAAAAAATAGTAAATCTAACATTAGTATTTACCTTAATATTTCCACAGATACTGTTTTCTCAAGTTACAGACGACTCATTGCGTTTTTCACTAAATAATAATGAAATAATTAATATTCAAAATAAACCACTTGATATTGACATCAAAATTGACGGTAAAATTGATGATGCTGTTTGGGATGATATAGATTCTTATGGTTCGTTTAAGGTGACTAGACCGGATACCCTTGTAAAAACCACTTACGAAACTGATGTAAAAATATTTTATACCGCGGATGGCTTTTATATTTCAATGGATATGGAACAACCGAAGGAGACCTTAGTAAAAAGATTTAAATCGCGAGATGATTGGCAAACAAAATCCGATAAGACTGGATTTTCAATAGATACCTCAGGAGATGCTAAATATGGTTATTGGTTCTCAAAATCTCTGGGAGACTCAGAAGCAGATGGCGTAATCATGCCAGAAAAAATTTACTCAACAGATTGGGATGGTGCTTGGTATGGCTCAACCGCAGAAACAGATAATGGCTGGTCTGCTGAATTCTATATTCCTTGGTCACAAATGGCGATGCCAAAAAAGATCGGTGACCGCATTATTAAGCTATTTATTTTTCGTGAAGTAGCTCATCTGGAAGAAGAGTGGACTTGGCCAGCACTGCCAGATTCAGCACCTCAATTCATGAGTCTTTTTCAGCCCACAAAAATGAATAATGTTAACCTCAGACAACAATGGAGTATCTTCCCCTATGCTTCAGCAACTCAAGACCAGATTGATAACAAATCTTCGTATCGAGGTGGTGCAGATTTTTTCTGGAGGCCGTCAACAAATGCCCAAATTACAGCTACCATAAATCCTGATTTTGGTGCCGTGGAATCGGATAATGTGGTTGTAAATTTATCAGCGAATGAAACATTTCTTCCTGAAAAAAGGCTATTCTTTCAGGAAGGCAATGAGATTTTCACGGCTACACCCAGAGCAAGTGAGTACGCCTGGGGTGGAAATAGAGTCTCTGTTATTAATACTCGGCGCATTGGTAGTACTCCAATATTACCGGGGTTGCCAGAAGATGTTAGCTTCTCACAACGTGAAAAACTTACAACTAAAGCAGACTTAATGGGTGCCCTTAAAACAACGGGTCAATATAAAAAACTGCGCTATGGAATACTTGCTGCCTCCGAAGATGACACAGATTTTAGAGCTGATGACAAACAATTGTATAATCAAATCGGCCGAGACTTTGGTGCAATCCGTGTGCTGTATGAAGATACAGAACAAGGGGACACAAAAGCATTTGGTCTGTTATCAACTATTGTTACAAAACCAATAATCGATTCTGTGGTCACGGCGGCTGATTTTCATTATTTAACTAGCTCGGGTATTTGGAAGACAGATGCTCAGTTTATGCACTCTGAGACTGCCGAAGATGGCTCCGGCGTTGGTGGCTTTATTGATCTAGAATATTCACCAAGACAAGGCAGAAAGAGCGAATTAAAACTAACCATATTTGATAAGCATCTTGAAATTAACGATTTTGGTTATAATCAACGAAATAATATCCGTAATTTGCAATACAACTATGAAGCAATTAATTCAAATCTCAAAAAATTTAGAGATTCTGAGATGCGGATGTATTTGCAATATGCAGAAAATTTTGATGGTCATCGTGTTAAAAACGCCATAGGGGGTAGTCTTGATTTAACTCTTAATAGTTTAAATAAGATCAAGGGATCTTTTGCACATTGGCCTAATCGCTTTGAAGACAGAAATAGCTTTGGTAATGGAACATACAAAATGCCTGGCAGAACCAGATTGAGACTTGAATTACGCACTAATCCAGCTGAAAAATTAGCTTTGGGTACCACTTTTACATACCAAGAAGAAGATTTGTATGGTGAAAAACTTGAAGGTGAATTTGAATTCACTTGGTATCCAAGAAGCAATATAAGTTTTGATTTAAAGTCGAAGTTTGTCCATGGCAGTGGCGGCTGGTTACTTCATCAAGAAAATCAAAACTTTACCTCTTTTTTCCATCAAAAATGGGAACAAGAGTTTAAATTTAATTATTTTATTACTGCCAAACAACAACTCAGCATTAATCTGCAATGGGTAGGTATTCAAGCGAACGAAAATAAATTCTATTTTCTTGATACTAATAGTTATAACTTAAAAGAAATTAATAAAATAGACAAAGAAAGTGATAATTTCAGCATCTCTGATTTGAATATTCAATTACGATATCGCTGGCAAATAGCGCCATTATCAGATATTTATCTGGTGGCAACCAAATCAGGATCGAGTAGAAATAACCTCACTACGTTTAATGATCTTTTTGAAGATACCATGGATAACCCTATGAGCGATCAAATAATTTTAAAAATACGTTATCGGTTTGGCTCCTAGTCAATTTAAGATACATTATCTTTTCAGGAGGAAGTTGTGTCATAAAAAGCGTAACTATACCTTTACAAATGCTTACAATTCTTTTCAGAGAATTACTGTAATTAATTGACTATTCAGGGATAATCCCCGCCATGATTTATAGAAAACTCTCTCAGGTGAATGGCTTACTTGCGATTTACTTAATTGTAATAAGCTCCTCGCCTTTATTTGCACAGGATACATCTGAATCAATTCAACTCTCCTTTGATAAGAGCGAAATTATTGACGTTCAACAACGAGATATTGATGTTGACATAAATATTGACGGGAAAATTGATGAAAGCACATGGCAAGAGATTACCCCTTTCGAGCGAATGAAAGTAACGAAACCAGATACACTTAAAGAGCCAATCTATAAAAGTGTGGCTCGTTTTTTCTATACTGCCGATGGATTGTATTTTTCAATAGATATGGAACAACCTAAAGATACATTGGTTAAACGCTTTACCAACAGAGATGACTGGAGAAGCGCCTCTGACAAAGTATCAATTACTTTAGATACCTCTGGTGAAGCAAAATATGCATACTGGATGGCCTTATCTTTAGGTGATTCAGAAGGTGATGGAACACTTTTGCCAGAAAGAAGATACAGCATGGACTGGGATGGTGCATGGTATGGCGCCACAACTGAAACAAATGATGGCTGGTCAGCTGAATTCTATATTCCTTGGTCACAGATGGCGATGCCTAAAAAAACTGGCGATCGAATAATTAACATATCGACTACTCGTCGTGTTGCTCATTTAGAGGAAGAGTGGTCCTGGCCTGCACTCCCAGACTCAATACCCCAATTTTTAAGCCTTTTTCAACCAACAAGAATGAATAATGTTAATCTCAAGCAGCAATGGAGTATTTTTCCTTATATGTCCGTTACTCGTGATCGTATTGATGATGAAACAGACCTTCAAGCTGGTGCTGATTTCTTTTGGAGACCTTCAACTAATGCTCAAATTACAGCCACCATTAAACCTGATTTTGGTGCGGTAGAATCGGATAATGTAGTCGTCAATTTGACTGCAAATGAGACATTTTTTCCAGAAAAAAGATTGTTCTTTCAAGAAGGCAATGAGATCTTTAGCGCCACGCCCAGAGCAAGCCGGCATGGTGGAGGTCGAAATCGTTTTACTGTGATCAATACACGACGTATTGGGAGCGCTCCATCACTGCCAGAGTTACCTGAAAGTGTAAGCATTTCTGAAAGAGACAAAAAAACCATTAAGGCTGATCTAATCGGTGCACTTAAGACCACAGGTCAATACAAAAAACTACGTTATGGTGTTCTGGCCGCTTTCGAGGAAAGTACTGCTTATCGAGCGGATGACAATAACATATATAATCAAATTGGACGTGATTTTGGAGCAATACGCCTACTCTATGAGGATAGTGACCAAGGAGATGTTAGAAGCCTTGGCTTGTTATCCACCATCGTCACTAAACCCACCAGTGACTCGCTGGTAAATGCCATGGATTTCCATTATTTAAATAGATCTGGTGCTTTCAGGCTTGATGGTCAATACATCAATTCAAATACAGAGAGTGATGGAAGTGGTAATGGTGGTTATGCCGATATGTCATTCACACCAAAACGTGGACAAAAACATGATTTAAAGCTGACAGTCTTCGACAAATATCTCCAAGTCAATGATTTTGGTTTTAACCAAAGAAATAACGTACGCGATTTGCAATATAGTAATAATTTCATCAATTCAAATACTGGAAGATTTAAAAATAGAATAATTAGAAATTGGATGAGATATGGAGAAAATCTGACTGGCCAACAAATTACTGGTGGTTTTGGTTCAGGGATTGAGCTTCTTTTGAAAAATTTGCATGGAATTAAAACTGGTTTCGCCTATTTCCCAGCACGTTACGAAGATAGGAATAGCTTTGGTAATGGCACCTACAAAATTAAACAACGCAATCGATTTGAATTTGAATATTCAACAAATAAGTCAAAAAAGATTTCTTATTTAGGCAAAATAACTTATCAAGATGAAGATTTATATGGCGAGAAGTTAACCTCTAAATTAGAAGTATTATGGTACTTAAAGAGCAACCTAAGTATTGATGCAAAAATACAATATGTAGATGCAACTGGCTGGTTATTACATCAAGAGGATAAGAACTTTACTACATTTCATGCTCAAAAATGGCAACCTGAGTTCAAAGTCAATTATTTCGTCACAGCAAAACAACAACTCAGTCTCAATCTTCAGTGGGTAGGAATTCAAGCCAATGAAGATAAATTCTATCTTATTAATAGCAACAGTTATGATTTAACAGAAACAACTAAACCCATCGGTGATTCTGACAACTTTAGTATTTCTCAATTGAATATCCAATTTCGTTATCGCTGGCAAATAGCCCCTCTTTCAGATCTTTACATTGTCGCTACTAAAACAGGATCAAGCAGAAATATGCTCACCTCTTTCAATGAATTATATGAAGACACTATGGATAACCCAATGAGCGATCAGATCATCTTAAAATTACGCTATCGTTTCGGCTCTTAATTGCTCCAATTTATTTGAATCATTACCTCGTTACGTCTCAGAAACCAAGGAACAAAAGGAGCGTTATATCTCGCAAATATTGGTGCTCCTAAAATTTTAATATTATTTTTATATAGGTCATTAAGTAATTGTTGCTCTTCTTTCTTGTAATTCTTTTCGCTCCAACGACCTGAGAATAGCTTCACTGCCATATATCTTGGCTCAATTTTAAGCAAGCGTATTCTGCCATCATCAGGGATAGGCAAGCTATCCAAAGTATACTTTTTCTCCATAACAAAACGATAAATATGCTTATCTTCATTTTTTAAAGATAGCACAGGAGCAGTCATCGCCATTTTTTCAGAGGTAGTGACCAACTGTGACTCAACAGGAGCAGTCATCGCCATTTTCTCAGCTGTCTGATTAGCGCCAAAAATATATCCCGCCAATACCCTAAAAGCTTGATTTCCTGATGAGGAAAAATCTCCATCAAGAGTAACTTCTGCAACAAGATATTCATTGTAATACCTGATTTCAAAATTTAAGTTTTTATCAACCACTTTAAATTCTGGCTCTTCTAATGCGCTCACGATATCTCCAAAGAAAATAGCAAATAATAATAATAATTTTTTAGTATTCAATAGAACTCCCATCCCAGGCTAAAAAACCTCCTGTATCCTTAACATTTAAATCGTCTATTACATTAATTAATTTATTTACGGCATCGCCGGCCTCAAATAAAGATCCTTCATTTACATTTTTTTGAAACGGTTGGGAAAGCTGAGTATCAACCGTACCTGGATGAAGGGAAATAATTATGCTCTCAGGATGACGGCGTTTTTGCTCGATAGCTGCTGTTTTTATAAGCATATTTAGTGCAGCTTTTGAGGCACGATAGGATGCCCAGCCACCCATATGATTGTCATTAATACTTCCAACTCTTGCTGATAATACAGCGAAGACTGTTTTCTCACCTCGTGTTAATTTTGGTAAAAAATGCTTAGCTACTAAAATAGGTCCGATTGTATTAATACTGATTACCTTATTCATGATATGCGGATCAATCTGGGCAATACTTTTTTCTGGTTTAATACTCGTTTCTTTATGCAAGATACCTGTTGCAACTATAACAAGATCAACTTTCTTGTCCGAGCTTGATAGTTCTACTGCTTGTTTAATTGATTCCTCATCTTCTATATCAATAGAAGAATAATGTGTTTTTTTATTCTCACTTACTTTTATTTTTCTTGAAAAAGCATAAATAGAATTAACTTTATCGTCTGCCTCAAAAGCCTTTACAAAAGCTTTTCCAAGGCCACCATTAGCACCAATTACCACAACATTTAATTTAGATGAAAAAGAGTTTAAATTAGTCATTATTTAGAAGATAACCTAGATTATTTGCATTAAATCTTATTAGTGGTTTCTGAATCAATTCACACAGATAATCAGAATTGGCAGTATTTCCTTCTGCAAGCATTGTTAATTGATCTACCGTCACTGGGAAAAAGGGGATCCATTGAAATAAACTTGCTATTAATTTCATAAATTTTATAGGCATTGGAAAAACAATTTTCTTCTTCTCTGTAACTTCCATAATATGATGAAGAATCTCATACCACGATAACGTATCCGATCCACCAAGGATAATGGTTTTATAATCTGTACTTTCTTTTATTAGTGCCTGGTAAAATGCAGCTGTTACGTCATCAATATGGACCGGAGACATTTTTACAGACCCTCTAATGGGTGACTTTCCTAGATAAAAATTAATTGCTGGTATTGGTGGCCGCACCATATCATTGTATAGTTGAGTAGCAAATTCCATTCTTCCTTGTGGATCACCAAAGATGACCGAGGGTCTAAAAATCGTATATTTAAGCTTACTTTCCTTAAGATATTCTTCGGCAAGGTACTTAGTTGCTTGATATGAGGTACCATTTTTATGTATACCATTAGCACTCATTAAGATAAATTTTTTAATACCCACCCTCACACTCTCATCAACAACTGCTCGTAATCCCTCTAATTGTAACGCGCGATAAGTGATACCTTGCTTTGGGAGCTCTCTTAAAATACCAATGTTATAGATAACATAATCACAATCATTAATAGTCTCTTTAATTGCATTAAGAGACTTTACAGAGCCAACTGTAAGACGTGTTTTTTTGCGGGATATATTATTTTCATTCTCGTTATTAACAGAACGCACCAGCAAAGATATTTCGAATTTTTCTTTCAATAATAACTTGGTCAAATAAGAACCGACAAAACCGGTTCCACCAAAGATAGCTACACGCATTTTTATCTCTCTGTTAAAACTGTCCTACAAAATAACATCATTGGTAAATTAAACATTACAAACTTTTGCTTTGTTACAAGTTTATACAAAATTCAATGGGTTTTAACTCTTCTATGCACTAAAATTTATCCATGAACAATACACTTAATATCGTCTGGTTTAGGCAGGATCTTCGGTTAGAAGATAATCCTGCCTTATCCAAAGCTGCTGAAAATAATGCTAGGATCTTGCCCATTTATATTCTGGACAATGAAAATGCCGAAAGCTGGAGTATGGGTGAAGCTAGTCGTTGGTGGCTTCATAAAAGTTTAGAATCATTAAATAAATCGCTTGATGAAAATCTTCATTTCTTTATTGGAAAAGCAGATGAAATCATCCCAGATCTCATAGAAAAAACAAAAGCAACAGGAGTTTATTGGAATCGTTGCTACGAACCTTGGCGAATCAATAGAGATAAGAAAATTAAAACTGCTCTGTTGAATAATAATATTACAGTGCGAAGCTTTAATGGGTCGCTTCTTTTTGAGCCACCTAATATCAAAAAACAAGATGATACCCCTTATAAGGTATTCACTCCTTTTTATAAAAAAGGTTGCCTTGAGAATGGTCCTTTACCACGAGATTTGTTGGTGTGCCCATCAAAACTAATATTTGAAAAAAATATTGAATCAAAAAAATTATCTGAATTGAAATTATTACCGCCTATAAATTGGCATCATAATATACAAAATACATGGTCTCCAGGCGAAAAAGGTGCTCAGCATAGGCTAAATAACTTTCTTAAAACAGGCATAAAAAATTATAAAATAGGAAGAAATCGCCCCGATAAGGAGTTCATATCCAGGCTTAGTCCTCATTTACATTTTGGTGAATTATCACCACATCAAGCATGGTTTAGTGTCAAAGAGCTCAGACAATCATCTGAGACAAAAGATAGTATTGAACACTTCCTGAGTGAACTGGGTTGGCGAGAATTTTCAAACAACCTTCTCTATTATTGGCAAAATTTACCTGAGATTAATCTACAAAAAAAATTCGATCGATTTCCTTGGCTAGACAATCCAAAATCTCTTGAATGCTGGCAACGTGGAATGACCGGTTACCCCATTGTCGATGCTGGTATGCGGCAATTATGGAAAACAGGCTATATGCATAATCGAGTCCGGATGGTAACTGGGTCATTTCTAGTCAAGAATCTAATGTTGGATTGGCGACATGGAGAACGATGGTTTTGGGATACCTTGTTAGATGCAGATCTAGCCAATAATAGTGCTTCTTGGCAATGGATAGCTGGTTGTGGTGCAGATGCTGCTCCTTATTTTAGAATATTCAATCCAATAATTCAGGGTGAAAAGTTTGATCCAAATGGTGATTATGTTCGAGAATACATTCCCGAATTATCTACAATACCCACTAAATTTATTCATAAGCCTTGGGAGGCACCTGAAGAAATTCTAATGGTTGCAGGAATTACTCTAGATAAAGATTATCCATTACCTATTGTTGATCTTAAATCATCTAGAGATCGTGCTTTATTGGCATTTAAGAGTCTTGCCGAGAAAGATTAATTGCTAATCAAGATTTTTTTCTCATGTCGTGCTAGATTAATAAGCTCTTAAATATGATTTGGAATAATATTGATAGAAAATAATAAATTTATGGATATGTTGGTTAACTATGCGTCAGCACATCAAAATAACATTAATATCCTCTTTCATTTAATCGGGATCCCTACGATTATGCTTGGTATCAATATACCACTGAGTTGGATTAATTTTGAGGTCTTAGGTTACACTATTACTGCTGCACATATTATTACTGTGTTTTTATTTCTGTTCTATCTTACATTGGATACTGCATTTTCTATCGTCTTCTTGATAATGGGATTGATCATCGCCAATTACGCAATATTATTGAGTGATCATCCATCGGCAATTAGTATTGCAGCTTTAGCCTTTTTTGGAGGGTATGCTTTACAATTTATTGGGCATGCTATTGAAAAATCCATGCCAGTACTAATTAAGCACCCGATTCAAGCAAATCTAGCGGCGCCGTTTTTTGTCATTGTCGAAATTTTTGGAATCCTACGATTAAGAAAAGCCTTATTTGAAAAAATAAATATACTCGTTGATGAGCATAGAGAAAAAGGTAATCATTTAGATAATATCCAATAAACCAGTTGCTAGTTCTCATCATTAATATTTTAGAGAAGATCACTTAAATTAATAATGTAAAAAAGTGCAGCCTTAAAAAAACTATAAGTGAGATAAAATAAAAAAGTAACTTATGGCTCAAAAAGATATTGGAAATAAAGTACCCATCCATACTCTGAAAAGCACAGAACAAGTCAGAGATTTCTATAATGACTGGGGCA
>MDSY01103011.1_pt1 | contig 12192 bp, 29 predicted proteins | sample 811131 | NCBI WGS metagenome assembly MDSY01 (sample SAMN05326643, study PRJNA326480) | marine metagenome | isolation source: seawater | place: Atlantic Ocean: South West | collected 2010
AAAGTTTGTTCATGGTCTAAATACCAAACAAATTGCGAGCTGGCTGCCCGAGCCACCCCATAACTAATACCCCACCTACTTTGCTAGCGTTTTTGCTATATTTACTAGGGTTTTTGACAGGTTTGCCTTCCCTGTGAGCTAAGTTACCAGCTCTCATACAGCTCTCTTCGCTGCACTGTTCGCTGCGTGTTCCTGGTGATAGAAAATTAGTTGTCTCCAGGCATTGCAAATCTTTTTGTTTTAACCCTATGTTTATTATGTTTAAGATTGGCCCAATCTGACTACCTCGTTGGGACCTGAACAAGAAATCGATCAGCACCGTCGTTGCCCGTGACGGGAAGAATGGATTAGATAAATGTGGCAAATGAGCAAATGAGAAAAATTGCGTTCGGCTATTTTTGTAGGCAACCACCACACTCCCCACAGTAACTTTTTCTGATGATAGTAATGTCTTGGGATTCTTCGCCGAGGTTAGCAAGCTGTCCAAGTTTAGCTGAAGCTTGAGCATTACCTTTGGATGATTCCTCGAAGAGGTGTTCTAATACACGTGTGCGTAAGAGAGACTTATCCTCGAGTATTTGAGAGAGGTCTACACCCCCTGATTTTTTTGTCTTGTCTTTTTCTTTCTCTATATATGTTTGTAGTCTCTTATGAATGTTTGCGTATGTGTTAGCTAATGACCATAACTGTTTGTTATCTGATGATTTGATTTCGTTGTAGATTTCTTGTTGTGTTTTCATATAAGTAGACTAATTCATCAATATGACCTAAATAAATGTAAATCTATAAAAAACGGCTTACGAGGATTGCGTATAATCGACTTTCTCCCATCAAGTAATGCTACGGGTCATCTGATATTTGAGGTTTTTTGTTCCTTAACTTAATTCACCCTAGGGATTTTGTTATTGCCAGAATCGACAAAAAAAAAAGGACACCATTTCTGATGTCCTCTCTGATACTTTGTTTATAGTTAGGTTACGATTAATATAAATAATATAACTATTAACAGGTATAACAAAGTAGCACCTATTGTTTTATCCATTCGCCTCCTCCTCTGAAACAAGAAAGATACCACTATCTTCTAACTCATCCATACTTTCTACACCGATAAAAGATAACGCATCCTCTTGATTTTCAAATGTCTTGAGGTCGTTATTTTCATCAAGGATATATTCATCTCCATTTATAGAAAGCCCATTAATATGTCTACCAATACACCACATTATGAAACCTCCTCTTCTTGACCATAATTCCAAGTTTTTTGATAGCCATATTTATAAACGACATGACACTCATTGTTTTGTTTGATGACAGTTAACACATCTTCAAACCAATCAATCAATTTAGATGGCGTATATTCTCTTTCGTATTGAGTGCATCTTTTACGAAGAGTAACACCTTTCATAGCATATGTTCCACTAATTGATTTTTTAGGCGTTTCTAGTCGTCTAGTAGGCAAGCTTGGTAACTGTTCCTTTGAACATCCTACGATATATAATTTAGTAGGTTTGGATGCGACATGACCAAAATCGAATTGGTCAATCTCTATTACGAATCCACCAAAATTATCGTAGTCACCAATCAATGGTAATCTATGCTCACCACCATTATATTTATGCTTAAATAATTTTGACCCATGAGGATGCTCAAGAATCCCACCACGTTCACGAACAGTATCAATAGACCACAAAGCTAATTCCTTTTCATCTAATCTAGGTTTAGCCATATGAGACAACTGACCCCATGCTCTACATGGTGGATGACATACAACGGGGTCATTCCCATTGTATGTTTTTGCACCTCTATCAATATCATAACAATCCCAAGACTCTCTTAACTTGTAAGAAGAATCTCTACGAACAAACAACGCTATGAATTTCTTAAACATTATCAACCTCCATTATTGGTTTTTCTTGAAAGTTATAACATCTTAATAATGATGCTAATCCACTACCTTGTGAAATGAAATGCTTTATATTCCTTTCATTAAGATATTTGCTCAAGAATAAACAAGTAAAAGAAGAATCGTTTGCACCGATATTCCAATTATCAATATCTTTGACTAGTGTTCCACCTTCTCCACAATAATTAACTCCATCTTTCCAATTATATATTCTGAACACATTGCCAGAATCACAATCTTCAAGAATCCATTCAGCATCAATCTTATACTCATCACCCGTAGAATTAGGAAGACCGAATGCTTCAACAAGTTTCTGATAGCTAATAACAATGTAGCCAACATTACTACCATTGATAACATCAGAAAATTTAACCTCATGTTTCATACTTATACCTCATCTTTCTTTTTATCTATTTTTTGAATTATTTCCATTTTATCGCCATCAAGGTCGACAACATTACCATCTACTTTAAAACCCAAGTTTGATAATGATTTCAATAATTGATTACGATACTCAACGTCTTGCTTTGTACTTCTCATCTTATACCTCATCTTTCTTAATTGCATCTATGAATGATTTTTTAAAAACTCGGTAGATGATACTATGCTCATCCCACCAATCATCCTTATCCAATTTTGCTAATACTTTTTCTACTTCGTCGGATGTACTTCCGTCATCCCCTACAACGATATCAATAGCCTCTTTGATAATGGCTGTTGTATACATCATTGTATCTGTGTGGTCTTCATTTTTCATTTTTTTCCTTTCATTAAAAAAACAATCTACCATGACCTGTAAAACTTATCGAGAACATAATAAAAAAAAAACCCACCATTTTACTGATGAGTTTTTATGCCTTCGTTGTAAAAAATTTGGATCAAAGTTTCCACGCAAATCTAGTAAACAAATTGGTGGCTTTGAGTTTCAACAATTTTTACAATGTAATATGTACCATGTGGTAGCTGATTTCCTAAATCATTAAATACAGTATTACCAGAAACGGCAGGTTTCATCTTGTGTATTTCATCCATAGGAATTGCTAAATAATCATCTCTTTCGTACATTAAGATACCTCCCTTCTGAATAATATTCATCAGCTGCAGCTGAACAATCACCACAAATCCATCCCTCGATTATAGCGTTTTCTAATTCAAGATAACCACTATATCGATTAACAAATCTGCCACTACCAAAGTGACATGGTTTTTTACACTCCAAACATACTTGAACACCATGTACATTTATTGTTGGAATTTTATCAGTCATTATTTTATCCTCATATTAGATGTTATAAACTCACGAAGTACATTATGGATTTGTCCATAACAATTATCGTCTTTATCGGTATTGCTATCAGTATCATATTCCATTCGGAATATATCCATGATTTGATTTGTTAACTCATCAGTTATTGTATTCAGACAAGACAATTGTTCCCACCAAATGTCTTTAACTAATCTAGTCATAGAGTCATCCCAAAACATATCCTTATTTTCATTAAAAGGATTATCTTTATCAAACCCTACAACGTGTTCAACAACACCCATTGTTGCTGCTAATTCAGACGGTAAATTTAATATAGTATCTACTGTTGATTTACCTGTAGTTTCATAAGTTTGTGAATACTCATTATCTCCGTCTCTGATAGTCCATCCTATACGATATGGCATATCATTATTTATCTTTGGCACTGCCATTTATTACCTACCTTTCTTTGATTAAAAAAGTAAAGTATCAAACGACATTTACATTTAAAAGAAAATAAATAACTTTTTTTAATTTAAAAATAGCTCCTGTTGATGTCCTCTTCATCTCTTGTTCAGGTCCTCTTCAGCTCCTGTTCAGCTCCTCAAATGAACCGGCATCTACCAAGCAAATAGGCAAATTGGCAAATTAGTTTCAAGCAAATAGGCAAATTTAGGTTTGACATATAAACGCAAATAGTTTTACATATCCCTGGATAAAAGTTAAAGGAGGTATAAAATAAAAAGAAAAACAAAAGCTCAAGTTGAAAGAGATAACATTTGGTCTCGTAAAATTAAAAACAAAAACAAAGAAAGATGGTCTATCGTTTTTGATTTTTTAGTTTTAAACGATCAAGAAAAAATAAAGGTAGCTTGTATTGTTTGGTGGGATTGTTACAAAGCACAGGAAGAATATGATTGGACCTTTGTTAAATCAAAAGTAAATGAGTACAAGTTTGATGAGAGTGAAGTCAATCATCATAATGTTGAAAAAGCATTATGTCAAATTGGTTATCCAAAAGAGATAGCAAAACATAGAGCAATAATAAAGAGAGGTAGGTTATAATGGCCCTGGAAATTAGTTATATTGAGAAAGAAGATATGTACAACATAAGTGGTTTGAAATATTCTGTTGAAGAAGCACAAAGCATTGCACATTTTATTGAAGTAACAGAGTTTGATAAGAGTGTGAAAAACAATCCTTCGTATTTGGAACACATTATTCCGAATCCATTAGATGATGATGAATTCTTATCGATAAGGGGGAATAATAATGATGATAATTAATTTAGCTGGCATTCAAAGTATTGACTACAAGTTTCCTATTGAAAAAAATATGGATGTTGAAGTCTTACATGATGTTGATAACAAGTATCAAACCAATGAAGAAAAAGCATTGGTTGTTAAACACGAAAACTTTATACTTGGTTATCTTCCACGGCCATCTACATTGAAAGCATGGATGGAAGATGCTAGGAAGATTGGCAATCATCAAAAATATGATTACAACAAGGATAGATTTATAGCTACTACATATGTTAGAGATCAAATTGAATGTGATTTGTTTCGAAATGATATGCCAGTAACAGGAAAGATATATCGTGTAGGATATTCTGATAATGGAGATGTGCAAAGCATCTCTTGTAGTTTTGATTATATGTAGAGGAGGTATCATGCCAAAATTAAAAAGAAAAGTAATGGTGAAAGCTATTGTTCCATCAAGACAAAGTGTTTCACAAGATTGGGTTGAGGAGTTAGGAGATAGAATACAATATGTTGGACAAGAATATATGTCCGTCTCAGATGCAGCTAGAGAGTTGAAAGTAGGTCGAACGCATATACTTGCTAACTTATCTGGTAAAGTACCTCATGTAAGAGGCTTTGTATTTAAGAGGTGTCCATGAAAGAAGCACACGCATTTATTGTAAAGGATGCTGTTGAGTTTGGTCTTGATAAGGCCATTCTCTTACAGCATATTCGTTTTTGGATTAATCAGAATGATGGGAAGAAGACGCATACACATGATGGTAAAGTATGGATGTATCAATCTGCTTCTGATATGACCAAGCATTATCCTTATTGGTCTAGGCAAAAGATTAGTAGATTACTCAGAGATATGGAGGATGATGGATTAATTATATCTGGTAACTTTAACAAGTTAGGTTATGATCAAACTAAATGGTACACCATCCAATGTTCAGAATTAAACAATCGAAGTTTTGAAATTGAGCAGCCTATACCATATACTAAACAAGATACTAAAACAGATATATTGTTTGATGAATGTTGGGCTATGTATGGTAGAAAAGGTAATAAGAAAACTGCTATTAGATATTGGAAAAAATATTCTGAAGAAGATAAGTTAAAGATTCAATCAAAGATTATTCCTTATATTAGTAGCAGAGAATACACATATCGTAAAGATTTCCAAGGATGGATTAATCCTACATATAGAATGTGGGAAGACCAGGTAGAAGAAAAAGAAAAGAGGATTAGTATATGATTGAAAGCTTTGAAGATCGTGAGATGAGAGAAAAAGAGATTCAAGAGAATCTCGATAAACAAGAGGGTGAGTGGCGAGTGTTAGAAAAAGCTGCTGATCCTAATTTTTTATCTGGACCAATAGCAGATGATTTTCCCATACGAGTGTATGATGAAAACTGTAAGTGTATTTATGATTCAAGAAAGGATGGTGACTATGGAAAATGGAAAGCCTCATTGCCAGGAGAGTGAGAGAGGAGTGCTAGGGTCAATGCTTCTTGATCCACAAAGAGTTATTCCTAAAATGCAATTATCTGATAGTGATTTCTATGTAGTTAGACATCAGTTATTATATCAAGTATTGAAAAAAATGTACGTTAATAATGAAGTTATAGATTCCTTAACAATTAGAAATTATTTAAATGATAAAAAATTATTGGATGATATTACTGGAGAGTATTTATTAGAACTTCAAGATACTGCCATTATATCTTGCCATGCACAAGCATACGAAAGTAGAGTAAAAGAGTTATCTGAATTAAGATTTCAGTCAGATGTTATGGAGACTGGAATACGTATGATTAATGATGGAAAGAGTTGTACTGATTTTATTATGAGTAGTTTGATTAGAAAGACTACCGATAATAAACAACAGTCTATTTATGAATTAGGTGAAGAATGGATTGATAAAGTAGCTTCTGGTAATACAGGCCATCTAAATTGGTGGTGTGCTGAATGGGATTCTTATTTAACTAAATTAAGTAGTGAGGTTTGTATCATTCATGCACCACGTTCAACTGGTAAGACTGCTTGGTTGTTACAATATATATGTTACTTACATCAACAAGGATTAAAGTGTAGCTTTGCATCTATTGAAATGATTAAGCAAGAATTATTACCAAGATTGATAGCACATCTCGGTCAGATTAATACATACAATATGCGTACCAGAGGTTTCATTAAAGAACATGAAAGACAAGCTTCATTGAAAGCTAATGAAAAGCTACGGGACCTTAACTTGAATGTCCGAGATGGTAGTATGAATATATTTCAATTACGTTCATGGGCATTAACTGAAAAAAAGAAAGGTGCTGATGCTATATTTATAGACAATCTTTTGTGTATTAATGATGGTGGTAAAAGTTATGTAAATAGAACGGCTATGTATGATTATTTTATACAACAGATTATTGATCTTCGTAATGACATCAAGATACCTATATTTTTACTTGCTCATCCTAATGCTGATCATGGTGTATCTTATAGTAAGAACATTGAAAACTTGTGTGATATAATTATTTATTTACACAACGTGCCATCAGAGGGTATAGATGTTGATGGTAGAACAATAATGCCAAGGAGTGATATTCCAGGAGATACAGTTTGTTGTAGATTCCAGAAGAATAGACAAGGTAGATCACCATGTGCATTGTTATCTTTAGATAAACAAACACAAACATTTAAACATTTAAGTTGGGAGATAGAATGAATCAATTATTTAATTTTGTTACAGATGATTTAGATATTTTAGTAGGAGATTGTTTAGACACTTTAAAAAGTTTACCAGATAATCATATCAATTGCTGTGTTACTTCTCCTCCATATTATAATTTAAGAAACTATGATAATGATAATCAGATTGGTTTAGAATCTTCTCCAGAAGAATATGTAAATAATCTTGTTAAAGTATTTAGAGAAGTTAAAAGAGTTTTAAAAGATGATGGTACATTATGGTTAAATCTTGGAGATAGTTATGCTTCAAGACAATCAGCTAGAGATAGAGTAAGTGGTTATTCTGATAAGCAATCTACTAACAAAGGAAAGCTTGGTGGAAAACAAGATATACCTTTAGGATTAAAACAAAAAGATTTAATTGGAATCCCCTGGAGAGTTGCTTTTGCTTTACAGCAAGATGGTTGGTATTTAAGACAAGATATTATTTGGCATAAACCTAATCCAATGCCAGAGTCTGTAAAAGATAGATGTACTAAATCACATGAGTATATATTTTTATTAAGCAAGTCTCCTAAATATTATTATGATTACAAAGCTATCAGAGAAGATAGTATTAATCCAAAAGAAACGGCCAGAAGAATGAAGTTACCTGTAATGACTGGAAGTAAACATGAGTCTGGAGGCTTCTCAAAGGATGGTGCAAAACATACTCCTGGAATAAAACCATTTGATGGTAAGAAAAATAAAAGGTCTGTATGGACAGTAAATGTAAAGTCATACAGAGAAGCACACTTTGCAACATATCCTCCTAAGTTAATAAAACCTTGTATATTAGCTGGGTGTCCAGAAGGAGGTGTTGTTCTTGATCCATTTGCTGGTGCTGGAACAACAGGTTTAGTTGCATTAAGTAATAAAAGAAAGGCAATACTTTGCGAGTTAAATGAAGACTACGTTGAAATAATAAAACGTAGGTTGTTAGATTGACAGTAAAGTATTTTTTGTTAAAATTAACTCTTAAATATAAAGGAGAATTAAATGAGTCTATCAGAAGAATATATCAAACCAGCAGATACTAATCCAATTAGTGCTTATGCTAGATGGAAAGGGTCTAAAGGTTTGTGGGAAATATATTCCAGAAAGACTGGTGAAACTGTATTAACAGACAAGTTAGATTTTGTTGTATTAGATCAACTTAATTCTGTTAGAGGTTTTACTAGATCAAAAGGATTATATTCCTGTGCTGAAGTTAGAGATATTCATGCTCAGCCTATGAGTGTATATCTAACAGAAAATGGTAAATCAACTTTGTTTAAAGAAGGTGTATATAGTGACATCAAAGCAGAGTTAAAAGAAAAAGGTATCAAGTTTCAAAAAGTTGTTTATGCTATGGCTAACAGCGACCATGAAAATTCTACACTAAATGATGGTATCGTTAAGTTAGAATTACAAGGTGCAGCTATGTCTGCTTGGTTTGATGCTGGACCAATGGATGGTCAAAGAATTGAAATGGAAGATTCTATTTTCCAGGAAGGTGCAATTAGTTATTATATTCCTAAATTTATATGCACAAAAGCAACTGAAAATATGTTGGAGAAAGCTAAAGAAAAAGATATTGCTCTTCAACAGTATTTGAAAAACTTCCAAAAAGAGGAGGAGGAATCTCAAGAAGAGATACCTTTCTAATATGACCAAGAAGAGAAAGCGATCCATTAAATCTGCTAAACAAGGTGCTTGGGTTGCTTTCTCTAAATATATTCGCTTGCGAGATTCTCTTGCAACAACTGGTACAGCTGATCAATGTGTTTGTATTACTTGTAAAGAAACTGTACCTACTAAATACTATCCAGGATTTAACTGTTTACAAGCTGGCCATTCTATAGCTGGAAGATCAAAGAATATTTTATTTGATGAAGATTTAGTATATGGACAATGTGCTGCTTGTAATTGTATACATGGTGGTAGGCTTTCAGAGTTTGCTATTATTATGATAGATAAATTTGGTAAAGAATGGTTTGAAGAAAAATGTTTTATATCAAGAAAGCCATCAGAAACCAGATGGTCTATACAAGAGTTAGATGAAATCAAACATAAATATAAAAATAAATATGAGGAGTTACTATGTACAACAAAGACATGATGTATTATGTGTTAGTAATTACGTTAGCTACAATATTATTTGTTGGATTAATGGAGATGATAAATGGCATACAGTATTAAAAAAGCTAAAGAAATATATGATAGTGTAGTTGATATTGGTATTGCAGAAACATCTCAAAAATATGGCATATCAGCAGAGTCAGTTAAACGAGCTGTACGAGAGCTAAAGTTAAAACAAAATATGCCTAGTCCAATAGAGCAATGTGTTTTGAATGGAGGTAAAAAAGTGCTTTGTGTAGGGGACCTACATTGTCCATTTGATTTAGATGGATACTTAGATTTTATTATTGATGTATACCAGAAACACGTTTGTGATACAGTTGTTTTTATAGGTGATGTTATAGATAATCATTATAGTTCTTATCACGAATCTGATCCAGATGGATTAGGTGGTAGAGAAGAATTAGAATGTGCTATAGAAAGATTAGCACCATACTATAAAGCATTCCCTGATGCGTATGTAACTATTGGAAACCATGACCGTATTATTATGAGAAAGTCTATGTCTTCAAGTGTCCCCAGGAGATGGATTAAATCATATGCTGAAGTATTAGAAACTCCAGGATGGATATTTACAGATGAAGTATCTATTGATAAAGTAATGTATATTCATGGAGAAGTAGGTAACGCCAGAATAAAATCAATAAATGAAATGTGTTCAGTAGTACAAGGACATAGACATACAGAGATATTTACTCATTGGACCTTTGGTAGAAATAGATCAGTCTTTGGATGTCAAGTAGGCTGTGGAATAGACTTTGAAAGCTATGCCATGGGGTATGCAAAAAGAGGAAAGAAACCAGCTATAGGTTGTGCTGTTATATTAGATGGTACAACTTGTATAAATGAGGTTATGCCATTATGATTAAAATAACTATAGAAGATGAAACAGAAGTAACAGGTGTTAAAAGAAAACACAGCTGGACATTAGAAGATGCAGTCCATGATTTTGAAACTGTGTTAAACAAACACTTTGGTACTGAGGTTGAAGTATCTGTTAAAGCTAAACAAAAAGCTACTATTGAAGTACCTGTACAAGAAGCAGAAGGTATGTAATAAAGCTTGACAGGATATATGACTAAATGTAAATCTATGTTATAACTCGTTCATCCCACAAGGGACGGAAGTAGTAGATAGTCTACGAAGGAACGCTAACATGGGAGAGTATCATGGAAGTTATCCTTACATATCGAGGAGTAGCATACAAAAAAATCCTAAAGAGGTAGTATGCGAATATGCCCTACTTCGGTAGGGTTTATTTTTATACCGATCTGCTGACTAGCTTGGCGTATCATCTCATCCCTATCAAATCCTTTTACTTCTACTACTGCTTCTTTCCCTGATTCCTTGTGAACAATACGATACATAGACATAACTCCCTTGTGATTTAAATGTGAATAAAAAAATGTGACTTGAGAGTTTTACTGTTGAGTCACGCAACAGAGAAAGGTACAATGAATACCCTAGGTTACTCTCTAACTATTGAGGTAATAAAACTTAACTATTTAGTAACTTTAGCAGCACCTGTTCCAAACAGAAATGAAATAACACTCATTACAGATACTTGAAAATATGGAGGTAATGCTAAACCATTTACTGTAATTACTTTAGTACCTCCTCCATATTCAATCAAGCCTAAAAATGATTTAGATTCATTTTCTTCAATAAGGCTAACAGGTATGTCTGGAAAGAAAGCTACTAAATATAAACCAACAAAAGCAACTATCAATATTACCATTGCTGCAAACTTACGAAGAAAAGGATTAGACCTTTTAGCTGCTGCGTCTGCTGATTTAGTATGAGCTTCTTGTCTTTGTATAGCTATCTTCATTAGCTCTTGTTGATTAGCTGTTTTCTGTGCTTGCATCTTCATAATGAAGCCACCAAGACCAGATGCTAAACTAACGAATACTTCCATGGGTAATCCAAACATTATGCCATACCTTTCTTCTTAGTAAACTTACGTTTCTTTTTAAGTTTTGCAAAGTCAACAGCTTCAATCTTATTAGGATCACCAGCTACTTTAGCTATCTTCATTTGTTTTGATGAATATTTTTTTCCTGGCATATTAATATCCTTTCATCATTTTAACTTTTTTACCAGACTTTTTAGCTTCTTTCTTAGCAGCAGCCATGCCTGATTTTGTATACTTGAATTTCTTTTTTCCTACTTTTGGCATAACGCCCTCCTTACCATTTTACTTTATTTGCCCAATATGCTGCAGATGATTTACCTTTAGCTATATTCTTCCTATGTCTTGCTTTAAATGATTTAGCTCGTTTAGTCATAGTACGATCTCCTGTCTTACCTTGTTGACCAAACCTAATTGTCTTTGGTTTACCATTAACAACAGTAACTACTACATGAGATTTAGTTGGATGATTAGGTGTACGTTTTGGTTTATCAATACCACTAACTCCAGCTCTTTTTATTGATGCAGTATACTTTCCCATTATCTAAACTTCTTTACTTTCTTTGCTATATACTTTGGTTGTTTACTAAATTGTTTACCTTGAGCTTTTGCTTTTCTTTTAGCTCTAGTAGTAGCTGCGTATTCAGCACTAGATAAAGACTTAATTGCTTTCTCTGGTAAATATCTTTCTCCTGTTACAGAAGATTTCTTACCAGATTTCGTGGTCCACTTTTGCTTACCCCAATCCTTTAATGATTTTTGTGATTTAGCCAAGGCCATTACTTATAACCTCCACCAGCTTTCTTATATGCTTTAGCTAAAGCTTGAGCTTTCCTGGCACTCCATTGACCAGCTGCGGTCCCGTGAGAAGCTTGTGCTTTTATACGATTAAAAATTCTTTTACGCATACTTGGTTTAGTATAGTTACCAGCTTTGTTAACAGTTGATTTCTTTTTAGTATACTTAGCCATTACTTACCTAACTTTGTTTTAATACTTACTACTAAATATACTATAGTTAATATAGATATTATAAACGA
>MDSY01015481.1_pt1 | contig 12191 bp, 18 predicted proteins | sample 811131 | NCBI WGS metagenome assembly MDSY01 (sample SAMN05326643, study PRJNA326480) | marine metagenome | isolation source: seawater | place: Atlantic Ocean: South West | collected 2010
AAAGATCGCCCTGGACGCTCTCAACGGCGTTGTGTTCGAGGATGATGCCCAGGTGCATTATGTCTCAGCTGCGAAAAGATACGGAGATCCAATGTTGATAGTAACTGTCGAGTGGCCTGATGCTCCCACCAAAAGCTAAAAACCAGGATCTCAGAAACTACTCAGTGGTTCCCATCCAGGCAGCAATGGATAAGCGGCTGCATGGCACAGCTGCGCTCTCTCTCCTGGTCGTGATCTGTACTTACACAGATCCTCTTGGTGTTACCTGGGTAAGCCAGGACAGACTAGCCGTTGACCTGGGAGTTTCCAGGACAGCTGTTGCCAAACAAATGCGAAGGCTGCGCGACCTGGGATATATCGTCTACGCAAAAAAGAGATCCAAGTATCAAAAGACAACCAGTGTCAGGGTTGTATTCCCATCAGCTCCCCAGGACGAACAGGAAGCCAAAGCAAACCTCACAGCTGCATCACAGATCGCCCTGGAAGAAACCAGGCAAGCAGCTGCCCAGGAACAAAAGGAACAATATATCAAATCACATAATAAAAAGCCTGGTAATAAGTTAACCAGGTGTGACCCCCAGAGGTCACAGGTAGGTGTGACTTCCAGAGGTCACATAGAACGAGACAATAGAACGTATAATAATAATATATATAATGATGAAGCTAGACGTTTTTCTGCATTGTTTTTAAAAATATGTAATGAGTACGGAACACCTAGATCTATTAATGATCGAGATATCCAGGTGATTGCCAGGTGGATCAGGGATGGACTAACAATGCGAATGTGGTGTGATATACTAGCAAATCATGCAACTTATTGCTATGAAAACAGGCGTGATCTAGCCAGGGGCATTGGTTATTTCCAGGTGCCAGTATCAAAAGCCCTGGCACGATCGAGCAGCTCCCAGGTTAACCAGGCAATCCAGGGAATTGTCAGGAATACCAGGTCATAACGTACCATAATGATATTAAAATGACATCAAATTAGCTAAGTCATTGTTTTTAAACGACAACCTATTTCGCATAATATACATTATGTTAATTATTGCAAAAACACCTACCCTTGCCCCCCCACCCACGCGCTGTATGTGTGGTGTTCCACATAAATATTTTCTGGATTTTTCCTGAGATAAGTGCGATACCAGAATAATAATAGGAAGGAACTAAAATGAAAAAAATGTATAACGTAGTACAAGGTCAGCCACGCTATAATGATCCTACAAAAAATGATTGGATACAGCTTGGCGTAGCCTGGGATGACAGTAAGGGGATGCGTATAAAGTTAAATGCGTTACCTTTACCTAACAAGGAAGGCGATGTTTGGGTGAGTTTATTTCCGAAGGACGATAAGTTTCAAGGATCTAATCAATCTAGCCAGGATAATGATTTTGATGATGAGATACCGATTTAATGGCTAGAACCAGGCAAACCCCTATTGGCCGTTTTGGTGGTGTAAGGGTTGCCCAGCGCAGGGTTCGCACAAGTGCGACCTTAGAGCAGAACAAGGAAGCTGTTGCCCAGGAGCTGATTGCCCTGGGTACAACTTCGATTACTGAGATTATAAATTTAGATGGTACGATGAAGGATGAGAAGGATATTCCTGATTATGCTTTGAGGGCGATTAAGAAAATAACGCCTATGCCGGATGGTCGGGTTGCGATTGAGATGCACGATAAGGTTTCGGTGTTGCGTGTCCTGGCGAAAGCGGCAGGGTTTTTAGATAGTCCTGACCAGGAAAGTGATAAGCCTTCGATTGTTGGTATTAATATGAAGGGGCCGGAAACAACTGAGTATGAGGTAATTGATGATAACGATAAATGATGAAATTCCTATATCAGCTGGTATTAAATACAGCGCAGAATATTTTTCTCATAGAATAAAATGCTTGGAGGCTGCATTAGAAGAAATAGAACGTGTTGCTTTAGTCAGTGATGGTGTGGAGTTTTATGCGATGTTGGCTCGTAAAGGATTGGACGGAGAGTTTAATTATGACGGACTTGGCTAGAATAGAGGTTGCGGTCATGATGCTTGAAGAGCGTATTAAATCTCTCGAAAGCTCTTTGAGAAAAATAAGGGATGTTGCTAGTGTTTATAATGATGTTGAGGAGACCTGGCATATCGAGCAAATAGCAAAAGAAGCATTGCAGGAAAAAAATGAGCGCGATCCCCAGCCTTGATTTAGATTTTCATAACAGTCCGACAGTTTGGAAGTTTTTACATAACGAAAGTTTTGTTAGGGGATTGATGGGTCCGGTTGGATCTGGTAAGTCTTATGGGTGCGCGGCTGAGATTATGTTGAGAGCAGTCAAGCAAAAGGCATCTCCTAGAGATGGGATTCGATACTCACGCTTTGTCATCGTGAGGAATACATACCCTGAGCTGCGTACAACGACCATCAAAACATGGCAGGAATTATTTCCAGAGGATATATGGGGCGGTATGCGTTGGCAGCCTCCTATAACTCATCATATTAAGATCCCCACCAGGGGCGATATCCCAGGCATCGATTGTGAGGTAATATTTATGGCGTTATCTTCTCCGCAAGACGTCAGAAAATTATTGTCATTGGAACTCACTGGTGCCTGGGTAAACGAAGCCAGGGAGCTGCCGAAGGCGGTGATCGATGGATTAACGCATAGAGTTGGTCGATATCCTACAAAAATGGATGGTGGTCCTACCTGGTATGGGATCTGGATGGACACAAACCCACCAGATAATGATCACTGGTGGCATGAGGTAGCAGAAAAGCACCCGATCAAAGGAAGTTATCCCTGGACTTTCTTCAGACAACCTGGCGGTGTTTTGCAAGCTTCTCCTGATGAAGTGCCGGAAGAAAACCCAGATGCCCAGGGATTTGTATTTTCCGGTGGTAAATGGTGGCGTATTAACGAAAATGCTGAGAATAATGCAAATCTGCCACCAGGTTACTATCAGCAACTGCTTGGTGGTAAAAATGCGGATTGGATTCGATGTTATGCCCAGGGAATGTATACATTTGTTCAGGAAGGCAGACCAGTGTGGCCTGAGTATGATGATGAGCTAATGTCTGGTGATGTTGAGGTAGATCCGTACTATCCGATACAAATCGGTGTAGACTTTGGTTTAACTCCGGCAGCTGTCTTTGGTCAGCGTACCCAGGGCGGTGCCTGGAAAGTTTGTGATGAACTTGTGACTTTTGACATGGGCCTGGAAAGATTTGGTCAGGAACTCCTGGGAAGAATAGCTGAACGATATTCTAAGCATGATATTTTGATCTGGGGAGATCCGGCAGGAAACAAACGTGATGAGATCTATGAGGTAACAGCGTTTGATCACCTCAGATCCCTGGGATTTAAGGCGCAGCCTACAGATAGCAACGCTTTCCAGGTAAGACGCGAGGCCGGAGCTTCTCCAATGTCCAGGTTAGTGAGCGGTAAGCCAGGACTTATTGTTGATAAAAAATGTTTGAGGCTGCGAAAATCTCTAAGCGGTGGATATTTTTTCAAAAGGCAAAGCCTGGGCGCAGGGCAGGAAAGATTTAAAGATGCACCAGTAAAGAACGAACATTCGCATTGCGGCGATGCTTTTGGCTATCTTATGCTCGGTGGTGGTGAGCAAAGACGCTTACGGAGAGGCTCGTATGGTGCGACTTTTCAACAGGGGTCATATACTGCAAACAGTGATTTTAACGTGTTCTGATGAGCCTTATACAGCTTCCTACGTTCAAAATGAGGCCGGATGAGCAAATCGTGCCGCTACAATTCAATCATCTTCTCAGCTTAGAGCTTGGACCGCACGAAAAAGAGTATGCCAGGCATATACCTGGGTATTTAGATTATGTTTTCGAAAACTCCGAGCAAGGATGGAGTTGGGCAGCTATCGGTCGAGGTCGAGTGATTTGTGTGTTTGGTGTGAGGGATTGGTGGCCTGGTGTGGTCGAGGCCTGGTTTTTGCCAGGTGAAGGCCTGGAAGAACATAAGAGATCTACATTAATAGGTGCTAGATCTATTCTAAGCAATGTTATCAAACAATCCGGTATTAGAAGGATGCAAATTTTTGTTAAATGTGACCATATGGTGGCATTAAGGTTTGCCAAAGCACTACATTTTGAGGTAGAGTGTAAATTAAGAAAGTTCGGCCCAGAGGGGGCTGACTATTTTTCTATGGCAAGGTTTGAGTAATGGGTGGCATTTTTAGACGCAAGAAAGCAGCGGCTCCAGTAGTCCAGGAACCAACAGAAACAGAATCAGCTGTTGAAAGACAAGAGGAAAGAGCGGCTTCCCAGGAAGAAACGCAACTGCAAGGAGTTCAGCGTAGACGCAGATTGAGGCGTAGTGGTGGCATGAGATTGTTATTTTCTCCGCTAAAACAAGAAGGTCCAAATCAAGCGCAGATAAAAAATAAGCTTGGAGGCTAATGTGCCTTTTACCTTTTTCAAAAGCAAACCTAGTACGATAAGTGAAGGTTATGCCCAATATACTGGTATGCAAATTGCTGCCGGAGGCGGTGGACCTGGTAGCGAAAAGTTTACGGAAAGTAAAAAAACTAAATTTGGCTTTGGTCAGGCTAAAGATGACTTCCTTATGGACATAGGAGCTAAAAATAAAACGATTGATTACTATGCGAGACTTGATGATCGGCAAAAAAGATCTCAAGAAGCTATGAAAAAATTAATGGAAAAAAGCAATAAGAAAAGCAAAAAGGGTAAACAAACAAAAACAGATAAAAAAGCTGAAGAAAAAAAAGAAGCTATGGCAAAGCTTAGAGAAGAGGGAAGGCAAAGACGTATAAAATTTTATAAAGATAAAGATATGAAGTTTTTAAATTTAAGACGATCTTTTGGTTTAGACAAAGAGGAAAGTACGGCATGACAAAAATTAAAGAGGACCCGAGAGTTTTTTCAAAGGTTGAGGCAGACCCAAAAAGGGCAAGGAACGAGAAGGGTCAACTGGTCGCGGATGACCCTTCTACTCCAGAAAATGAAGCCTGGGAAGGCGGCAAGGCTCCAAAGAAAAAGGCAAAATCGGGTGGTAAAAAAAGCGCATCAAAATCCTAAAGGCGGTCTAAATGCCGCTGGTCGGGCCTTCTTCAAACGGACAACAGGTGCAAACTTAAGACGTCCGATAAAGAGTGGCGATAACCCTGCCCGAGCGTCCTTCCTGGCTAGAATGGCGGGGAACCCTGGGCCGGAGCGTGATAGTCAGGGGAGACCGACAAGGTTGCTCCTATCCCTTCGTGCCTGGGGTGCATCCTCAAAAGCAGATGCTAGGAAAAAAGCAGCGGCAATAAGTAAACGAAATGAGAGTCGAAATGCCTAAATTAAACGTAAAAGAAGTTATGCAGCGTGAAGCGTTAGCGCAAGCTCGAAAGGATGAGTGGCGTTCAATTTATGAAGATTGTTATGAGTTCGCTTTACCTCAAAGAAATCTTTACAATGGTTATTATGAGGGCAAAACTCCAGGGAAAAACAAAACACAAAGAGTTTTTGATAGCACCGCCGTTTCTTCAACAAAAAGATTTGCAAATAGATTGCAGTCTGGTTTGTTTCCACCTATGCGCCAATGGTGTAGATTAGAACCTGGTTCAGCTGTTCCAGAAGAACAACAAGAAAGAGCGCAGGAAATATTTGATGCTTATAACGATATCATGTTTGATCAACTTAGGCAGACAAGTTTTGACCTGGCTATGGGAGAGTTTCTCCTGGATCTGTGCGTAGGCACAGCTGTTATGATGATTACCGCAGGAGATGAGGTAACTCCAATAAGATTTTTAGCTGTACCGCAATATTTAGTTGCTATCGAAGAAGGCGCATATGGAGTTGTTGATAACGTCTACAGAAAATTAAGAATAAAAGCTGAAGCAATCAGAAAAGAATATCCTGATGTAAACATTAGCACTGAGCTGCAAGCTGCTATAGATGATAAACCAGGAGAAGAGCTAGATCTTTTCGATGCAATTATCTTTGATCAACAAACAGGTAGGTATCATTATTATGTGATCTGGCCCAGTAAATCCCAGGAATTAGTTTATCGAGAAATGGAAAGCAGTCCATTTATAGTTGCCAGGTTTAGTAAAACTGCCGGAGAGATTTATGGTCGAGGTCCATTGATTGATGCGATTGCAGACATTAAAACATTAAATAAAACAAAAGAACTTATTTTGAAAAACGCTAGCCTTTCCATATCTGGCGTTTTCCTTGCGGCTGATGATGGTGTTTTAAATCCCCAAAACATCAAAATCCAACCAGGAGCTATTATCCCAGTCGCTCGAAATGGTGGGCCGCAAGGAGCTTCTTTAGCTCCATTGCCCAGGGCAGGAGACTTCAACACAAGCCAGATTGTTATCCAGGATCTCACAATGAACATTAAGAAAGTTCTTATGGATGATAGTTTGCCACCGGATACGATGAGCGCGAGATCAGCAACAGAGATTGCTCAAAGACAGCGCGAGTTGGCTACAAACTTAGGATCAGCTTTCGGTCGATTGATGACAGAAATAATGATACCTCTTGTTTCCAGGACATTATACGTTTTAGATCGCCAGGGTTTTATTCGTATGCCCCTCAAAGTAAATGGTGTCCAGGTCAAGGTTGTTCCTGTTTCTCCATTGGCAGAAGCTCCTAAAATGGAAGAGGTAAATCAACTTATTAGCTTTATGCAGATAGCTAATGCTTTGGGGCCAATGGGTCAAACAGCCTTAAATATATCTGAGATTGTAGGATATATTGCTGATAAGATGGGAATAGATATGAAACTGTTGAATACTCCAGAGGAGCAAAAAAATTTAATGGATAAAATGCAACAGGCTATGATGCAAGAGCAGCAACCAGAAATGCCAACTGATGAAACGGTAGCCGGAGCATTGCAATGAGTTCGACCGATGGGTGGGAAGGATTATCCCAGGCACAGGTAGAACCGCAGAAAGCGGATGATTTAGATATTCTTTATGGACGGTTATTTAAATCTGAGGAAGGTCAAAAAGTCCTAAGTCATTTAAAACAAACAACAATAGAACAACCATCCTGGTATCCAGGCGAAGATCCGAGCCAAGGTTATTATCGAGAGGGAGCAGCGGATTTAGTTAGGTTTATTATTCGCAGGGTGGAGAGGAGCGATAATGTCTGAAGAACAACAACAAGCAGAGGCCCAGGAAGCTGATGCGCCACTTATAAATGTCAATCAAGAGCAAGAGCAAGAAGCAGAGGCGGAGGCTCCTGTTCCTGTTCATGAGGACGCAGAACCAGATCCCCAGGAGCTAGATGATGATGAGGCGATTGATCGACCGGATTATTACCCAGAGAAGTTTTGGGATGAAGATGGGCCAGATGTGGAAAAGCTTGCAAAGAGTTATGCAGAACTTGAAAAAGCTTTTAGATCCGGCAAGCATAAAGCACCGGAAGGTGATTACGAAGTTTCGGATTTGGTTGATCGTGGCCTCGATCTGGAAGATCCGGCTGTTGAGGCTTATCAACAATGGGCTAAACAATACGGTATCTCTCAAAAAGCGTTTGAAGATCTTGCTGGAACAATTTTGGAAATGAATGGTGAAGCTGATGAGTTCATCGAATATGATCAAAGAGCTGAACTTCAAAAGCTTGGAGCAAACGCCCAGGAAAAAATATCATTTGTTGAGCGAAATATTTTAAAAGCAGATCTAAACCAATCTGAAAAAGAAGCTCTAAGCATGAGCCTAAATAGTGCTGATAGTATTAACGCACTTACTAAAATTATCCAGGGCTATACAAATGAAAACATACCAATCAAACCTGTTGTGGCTGAACAGGAAATGACTGAATCAGATCTTGCCCAGGCGATCGCAGATCCCAGGTGGATGACAGATCCAGTATGGAGAACTAGAAAAGAGAAACAATGGATGGCAGCCAATAACTAGATATTGTTGCAATGTGTATTGTTTGCGTGTATATGTGGTGTAACGGATAACCAAAGGCGGCCCGTTTATGTGGTGAATCCACTGGTTGGCGTGACCACTTCCACGCAAGCGACCGCCCGATCACATCGGCTAACGGTAAGCGTTTTATATTAGAAACCTTAAAAGGAGGCTTCTGCTATGGCGCAGAATATAACCACGGCCTTTGTAACTCTTTTTGATCAAGAGGTAAAACAGGCTTATCAAGGCGAGGCATTGCTTCGCGGCACTATGAGAACGCGAACAGGCGTTCAAGGAAACACAGTAAAGTTTCCAAAAATCGGCAAAGGTGTTGCAACGGCTCGGGTACCCCAGACCGATGTAACTCCGTTAAACGTCACCTATAGCACTGTCCAGGCGACCATGTCTGACTTTATCGCTGCTGAGTATTCTGACATCTTTCATCAGTCTCATGTTAACTTTGATGAGCGTAGAGAGTTGGTGCAAGTTGTCTCAAAAGCGATTGCAAGACGTATGGATCAGCTTTGTATAGATGCTCTTAATGCGGCTGCATCACCTTCAACTGTTGCGACAGGTATCGGTGGATCTGCTTCAAACATGAATATAGAAAAGTTACGAGCAGCTGCAAAAGCTTTGAACGAAAAGAATGTTCCGGCAGAAGGTCGGCATTTATTAATGCACTCATCGCAGCTTGACGCATTACTTGGCGAAACAGAGGTCACAAGCAGTGATTTCGCAGTGGTCAAGGCTCTTACTCGCGGCGAAGTTAATTCGTTCATGGGCTTTAATATAATCACTATGGGTGATCGTGATGAGGGTGGTGTTCCAAAGCCATCAACTCGCTCATGTTTTGCATGGCATGAAAGCTCAATGGGTTATGCCGAAAGTATCTCACAAAAGAGTGAGGTTAATTACATACCTGAAAAAACATCTTTCCTAGTTAGCTCTATGTTCTCAGCTGGAGCCATTGCGATCGATGACGAGGGTATCGTTAAAATTTCATGTACTGAGTAAGGAGACTGATACATGGCTTTTTCAAGTACAACTTTTGCAACCATTGGAGCATCAAAGAAGGGCAATGCACCTTCTATATACTCCTACGCAACCACTGATGCGATTGCAGACATAAACACTGAGGGTTACTTTAATTCCCTGTCAGATACGCTTGCAATCGGCGATTTAATTTACATTGTTTCATCTACTGGTGGCACTCGCGTTTCTACATTGGCGCAAGTTCTTTCAAACACTGGTGGCGTTGTTGACATCGCTGACGGAACAACACTCGCAGCAACAGACGGTGATTAATAAAATGGGGCCAGGATTCTGGCCCTTTTACACATTGGAGGGCTTTGATGGCTGCCGGAGATACCGACATTTCAATCTGTTCAGATGCTTTGATTGCTCTAGGAGCCTCTCCAATATCATCTTTTACTGAGGGAACAGATAGCGCACAGGCTTGTGATAGGCTCTACCCTGATCTAAGAGATACTTTACTTTCAACCTATGTTTGGTCCTGGTCGTTGAAAAAAGTACAACTTGCCAGGCTTTCAGCAAATCCACTTAATGAATGGGAATATGCTTATCAATTACCAGGTGATCAGCTTACTGGTGCTTTAGCTGTTTTTGAAACGGACGGAACGGATCAAAGATCTGTCCGATATGGTTGGGAAATTTATGGAGATGAATTATACTCAAATATGGAAACGGTTTTTATAGATTATCAAGCAACTGTTGCCGAATCCAATATGCCCCCATATTTTGTAAGATTATTAAGAAATGCTTTGGCAGCTGAGTTAGCTATTGTAATTACTGATCAGGCCCAAAAAGCTGATTATTTTAGGGCTATAACTTACGGTTCAGCTGTTGATAATGGTCGAGGTGGTTTGATGCGTGAGGCCATGAATATAGATGCCAGAGGTCAATCTACACAAATCGTTGAGGACTATTCTTTAATTCAAGTGAGGCAATAAATGCGAATAACTCAGTTTCAGACGAACTTCTCTGTTGGTGAGTTAGATCCGCTTTTACGAGCCAGGACTGATTTATCACAATATCAAAATGCTCTTGAGGAAGCTACAAATGTAGTTATTCAGCCCCAGGGCGGTTTGAAACGTAGGGATGGCTTAGAATTTATTTATAACTTTGGGTCAAGTTTTAATAAATTTAAACTAATACCTTTTGAGTTTAGTGTGTCAGATAGTTATCTCCTGGTCGTTGTTCCTGGACGAGTTTATGTTTTTAAGAATGGTACTCTCCAAGCAAACATAAATGGATCTGGTAATGATTATTTAGCGGCAGCTGCAATAACTTCAGCAATGATTGATGAGTTACAATTTACCCAGGCAGTTGATACACTGATTCTTTGTCATGAAGATCTACAAACTAAACGCCTGGTCAGAAATAGTGATACGTCCTGGACGCTTGAAAATCTGCCTCTAACAAACCTACCTCAATATGCTTATGCGTTTGATACTCAATCTCCAGACTTTGATATCACGCCAAGTGCAACATCAGGAAATGTTACGATTACAGCTTCCAATGTCACGACCGATACCGGAACAGCTCAAGCCGGAGGCGCAAGCACAATCACACTAAAATCGTCATCATCATTCACAACAAATGACGCTCCTAATGGAATGTGGGTTACGCTTACATCTGGAACTGGAGCAGGGCAAGAAAGATATATTAGTGATTATGTTGGTTCTACAAAAGTAGCAACTGTATATCCTGCCTGGGATACACAACCAACAAGCTCAACAGGATACAAGGTTGAAGCATTTGCAGCCTCTTCTGTAGGTAGTTATCTGCAAGTAGCAAACACTTTTGGAAGAGCAAGGATCGTTGATTTTACCAACGCAACAACGGTCAAAGCCGTTACTGAAGTTCCATTTTTTGATACTAATGCAAACGTTTCTGGTAACTGGGAAGCAGAATTTGGATATGAAAATGTTTGGAGCAACAATAGAGGATGGCCTAGATCTGCAACATTTCATGAGGGTCGTTTGTATTTCGGTGGATCTAAGTCCAGGCCAAATACTATTTGGGGATCTCGTTCAATAGATTTTTTTAATTTTGATATAGGTACTGGACTTGATGATGAAAGTGTAGAAGCAACTATAAACACAAATCAATTAAATAGTATTGTAAACATTGTTGCCGGATCTGATCTTAGGATCTTTACTACTGGGGCTGAGTTTGTAGTAATTCAATCAGAGGACAGTCCTGTTACTCCTGCAAGTTTCCTGGTGCGACCACAAACCAGGTTAGGATCTAAACCAGGCGTTCCAATCGAGGATCTGAACGGTGCAACGATTTTTGTTCAACGCCAGGGTAAATCTCTTAATGCTTTTCAATACGGATCTGGAACAAAGTCATATCAGATACAAAATGTTTCGGTTCTTTCTTCTCATCTAATAAAAACTCCTGTTGACCTGGCAGCTCGAAGATCGACTTCAACAGATGAGGCTGATAGACTTTTTATTGTAAATGGTGATGACGGATCTATGTCAGTCTATTCTATTTTAGTAGGGCAAGAGGTTATCGCACCAAGTTCATTTACAACAGATGGTCTTTTTGTTGCGGTAGCGGTAGAAGTTTCTGATGTGTATTGTATAGTAAAAAGAACTGTAAATTCTGCAAATGTTTATTTTTTAGAAAAATTTAATAGTAGTTTGACGTTAGATAGTGCTAAAACTGGAGGAGCGGCCTCTTCAGTAGCTATGACTCATCTCGAGGGCAAAGAGGTTAGGGTGGTTCGTGACGGTTCTGTAGAGGCCAATCAGACAGTTCCGGCCTCACCTCATACAATAACATTTGCATCAGCTGCTTCATCAAGTTTTCAAGTTGGATTAGATTATACAGTTACGGCAAAAACTATGCCCACTGAACCTACGTTGCCATCTGGAAGCGTCCAGGGTGTTCGCAAGCGAGTTGTTCAAATCGATGCTTTGTTAAATGAAACAAAAGATTTAGTTATAAATGGTAAACAAATTTCATTCCGTAACTTTGGTGAGGACGTACTAGATACACCAATACAATCTTTTACTGGATTAAAAACGGCTCATGGCATACTTGGTTATAGTGCCACAGGTCAAATTACATTAACGCAAACTGTTCCGTTACCTATGACTGTTTTAGGCCTGGAATATAAACTAAGTGTAGGAAGTTAGATATGTCTGGTTTAGCAGCACCTTTAATGATAGCAGGAAGCGCAGTATCTGCTTACGGAAAAATGAAAGCAGGTCGCGCCCAGGAAAAAATGTATGACGCCAGAGCGGCTCAAACTTTGCTCCAGGGTCGTGCTGAAGCTGCTAGGTATAAACAAC
>MDSY01023282.1_pt1 | contig 12190 bp, 14 predicted proteins | sample 811131 | NCBI WGS metagenome assembly MDSY01 (sample SAMN05326643, study PRJNA326480) | marine metagenome | isolation source: seawater | place: Atlantic Ocean: South West | collected 2010
TACCCAAAAAAGAGCTGACGAAATATTCAGAGATATTAATATAGTTGTAAATGGTTTCTATTCAATGAACTACCTTGCATACTGGTCACTAAGAATTGGTGGCTTTGTTGCATGGAACGGTCATAGGAAAAGAGACAGTAAGATACCGGAGTTAAAATAATGGCTGAATTAAAAGAAGACAAATTGATTGTTAAAAAAGAAAGCATGGTCAAAAAAGGTGCTAAAGATGGCTGGGAACTAATCAAGATCATTTGGGTGTTTTTAAGAGATGAACTTCCACAGTTTTTATCGAACTGGAGAACAGTTCCAAGATTGATGATGGTGCTTTATGGAATAGCATTCTATCAGACAATGACTTGGTTTATGGCATTGGAAAATCCAAACAACGCACAGGCTGGCTTCGTGTCAGTAGTAGTTGGTGCCGGCGCGGCCTGGTTCGGACTTTACGTCAACGGTAAGAAGACAGACATCAAGAAATAATTACCACGAATTGACAGATAATCAATCTGTTATACAATATAATAAATGAAAAATTATTACGACATACTAGGTGTGAATGAACAAAGCACCAGTGCAGAAATTACAAAAGCATTTAAAGACCTGGCAAAGAAATACCATCCTGACAGAGGCGGTGATGAAGCAAAATTCAAAGAAATAAATGAAGCATACCATACACTGAAAGATTCACAAAAAAGACATGATTACGACACCATGAGAAAATTTGGTGGTATGGGTACAGGGGGAGGAGAACATCCTTTCTTTAATGAAGATATATTTGGTGATTTCTTTTCTGGATTTTCTAACTTTACAAACAATGATGGGAACTTTAGCAGGACTTTTAACTTCACAAGTGGTCCGGGCGGAGAGAGAATTTTCAGACACAATAGGCAACGACAGCGTGGAAATAAAAACGTCCAGGTAAGAATGGCCATTTCGATTAAAGAGGCAATGAAGAAACATGAAAAGACGATCAACTATAAACTACCGAGTGGTAGGGAAGAATTTGCAACAGTAAATATCCCGGCAGGAGTACAGCATGGCTTGACATTTAAATTTGCCAACATGGGCGATGACTCAATAAAAAACATGCCGCGTGGTGATCTAATGGTCACAATGACTGTTTTAGATTCTGACGGATTCACAAGAAAAGGCAATGACCTATACACAGACAAGACCATAGACTGTTTCCAAGCAATGCGTGGACACAATTTTAATTTGCAGACGCTAGAAGATAAAATAATTAAAGTAAAGGTGCCTGCAGGTACACAACCCAACACAATACTCCAAGTCAAAGGGCAAGGAATGCCAGTTCACAAGACTTTAGGTATTCGTGGGAATCTGTACGTTAAAATACATATTCTGATTCCACAGTTATCGGCGGCTGATTTAAAAAGGATAAAGGATCTATGATACAAGTTTTCCAATACCCACACGAGACACTACTACAAAAAAGCACAGAATGGAAACCTGATGACAGCATAAATGGATACAACGATATTGAAAAATTTGAAAAGGATTTTGTTAAACTAATGCTGGACGAGAATGGAATGGGCCTTGCGGCAAATCAAGTAGGCATTACCAAAAGATTCTTTGCTATAGGACATGACTCATTTGACACATTCAAAAAACATGCTATAATTTGGAATCCAAAGGTTATAAATTTTAGTGAAGATAAAGCTATTGACGTTGAAGGATGTTTAAGTTTTAAAAATATATGGCTGAAAGTAGAAAGGCCAAAAACAGTAGAAGTACAATATGAAACAACACAAGGACAAACAAAACACGCAAAACTTGACGGAATGGAGTCCAAATGTTTCCAGCATGAATGCGATCACCTTGCAGGTATTACATTTAATCAAAGAGTCAGTAAACTACGATGGCAAATGGCAAACAAAAGATAAAAAAACCAAAGGAAACTAAATTATGGAAAGTTTTATCAGGAACATACAAAAGGCAAACAAGAGAACAGAAGGCAGTAGAAAGACTGATATGTGCGATACAGCAAGAGCTAGAATTCGACGACCGGGACCTAGCGACATTTACAAAAATACAACATGGATATTTAGATTGGAGTGGGAATGTTAGAAGCAAACGAAGGACTGGAAAACGTATTCGAAAACGCCGTTAGAGAAGCAGAAAAGAGAAGGCATGAGTATGTAACCATCGAACACGTTCTACTGTCACTAATAAAAGACAAACAGATTGGCACTGTGTTGCACGACTTCAAAGTGAACGTAGGAATGTTAATTAAAGATGTAGAAGACTATCTTGATACTAAATGTAACGACATAATTGCAAAAGGTAGTGAGCCCATGACGCCACGTAAAACGGCATCCTTGGAGAGACTGATGAATAGAGCTTTCACACAGGCACTATTTCAAGGAAGACAAGATGTTAGTTCAATTGATATTCTTATAAGCATATTTGCAGAGAAGAAAAGTTATGCCGCATTCTTCTTGAAGAAACATCAAGTAAACAAGCAAGATCTGATTGACTTGGTATCAACTGAGACCATTCTGGACGAGGGTATTGCCGGCATAGGTGGACCAGGAGAGGCAGGTCCAGAACAAAAATTAAGGCCAAATCAGGCAGATAGGATACTAAAAAGTTATTGTGAAAACTTGAATCAAAAGTATTTTGACAAAAAAATCGATCCTGTCATAGGCAGAGAAGAAGAAACTGAAAACTTAAAACAGATACTTGCGAGAAGAAACAAAAATAATGTATTAATAGTAGGTGACCCAGGAGTTGGTAAAACAGCAGTGGTCGAAGGACTCGCTAGAAGAATTGCTAAAAACAAAGATGACGTTCCAGAATATTTGAAAGATCATATCGTTTGGAGTTTGGATGTAAACTCGCTTATAGCAGGTTCAAAATTCAGAGGTGATTTCGAAGAAAGATTGAAACTAATTGTAAATGCTCTCGATCAGAAGGGTAAATCTATTTTGTTTATTGATGAAGCACACATGATTGTTGGTGCTGGTGCCACTGGACAGGGCAACAACATGGACATGGCAAACATGATAAAACCTGCATTACTAAAAGGCACCATAAAAGTACTTGCTTCTACAACTTGGGAAGAATACAGAAAGTATTTCGAAAAAGATAGGGCTTTAATGAGAAGATTCCAAAGATTACAAGTTGGAGAACCAAGCAAAGAAACTGCGGTCAAAATTCTAAAAGGTGTAAAAAGATATTACGAGAAGTTTCATAATTGCACAATTACGGATGAGGCGTGTGAGGATGCAGTGGACTATTCAAGTAAGTTTATAGCAGATAAAAAATTACCGGACAAGGCCATTGATGTGATAGACGTGGCATGTGCGAGATTGCGACTAAATGGAGTAAAAGACGGAAAGATAGATCATGATGAAATTATACATGAAATATCACAGATGACCGGAATCAGTATCGAGCAGTTGAGTCAAAAACAAGCAAGTAATTTAAAAACACTTGAGGAGAAAATGAAGTTACAGGTTTTTGGACAAGATAAAGCGATAAACACTATCACAGACAAGATACTTGTAGCAAGAGCAGGATTGAAAAGCCTTACTAAGCCTGTCGGATCATTCTTGTTCTTGGGACCTACTGGCTGTGGTAAGACTGAGACAGCAAGACAACTTGCAAAAACATTAGGAGTTGAGTTGATTAGATTTGATATGTCTGAGTATCAGGAAAAACATTCCATTGCCAAATTAATTGGATCACCACCGGGCTACGTAGGATATGAGGATTCGAATATGGGTGGCGGTATGTTTATAAATGAAGTTGAGAAAAATCCACACGCAGTGGTTTTATTCGATGAAGTTGAAAAAGCACATCGTGATGTATCAAATATGTTGTTACAAGTTATGGACTACGGTACAGTGACAGGAAGTAATGGTAAGAAAGCAGACTGTAGAAACATTACACTTATCATGACCAGTAACTTAGGCGCAGAAGAAAATGAAAGGAACAACATAGGCTTTGGAAAGAGTGAAAGAACCGGAGAGGATGATGTTGCTATGAAAAAATTCTTTCCGCCAGAATTTAGAAATAGACTAGATGCTGTAATTAAGTTTGATAAACTTGCAGAATCTACGATGAAATCTATTGTTAAGAAATTTTTATTAGAACTTAACACAATGACCATTGAAAAAGATGTAGAAGTCAATGCGACAGACACAGCAATAGATTACTTGGTATCGAAAGGATTCGACGCAAAATTAGGAGCAAGACCATTACAACGTGTGATAGACGATGAGATAAAAAAGCCTTTGTCTAAGATGATGCTGTTCGGTGAACTAACAGCGGGTGGCATGGTTGAAGTTGGCATAGAAGATAAAAAGCTGACTGTAAATTTCAAGGCCAAAAAAAATACCAAAACAGCTGAACAAGTGAAGCCAGAAGTGTCTGATGAGAAAACATCACAATAAATTATACTACGGAAAATTCCAACACAAAACAGTTTTTAAAGTGCCTGGAAGTTTGATGTTTTATCCTACCACCAATGAACATCTTTTACAGGTTAAGAAAAATTATCCAGATGCTCCGGATATGAATTTTCTCGCAGATTTTATTATTAAGAATAGAAATAGTATGAAATTTAGATTCCAAGGCAGAAAAGTAATATTCTATTCACAAAAAAATCTAGCACAACAGTTAATAGAAAGGTTTTGGGATTACTGGATTGGTTCCGAAAACGTTGATCCGAGGTACAAAAATCTTAAGTCAAATACTATTGGCTGTTCAAGACTGCCGCATGGAAAATATCGTTTTCAAGTGCATATAAAAAGAGATGCTCAATTGTATATTACAAATTCACAGAGAGAAAATCTACGTAATTTTATAGAAAGGAATGTGGATAATTGCCTAGTGACAGGATACGCCCTACTGGACTACCTAGAAAATAAGTCCCCATATTGTTTTGGAGGCTACTTTTACGTCACACATGAACAGTTTATCACACCAATCTACATGATGGCTCAAGAAGCCATAGACAAAGTAATACAATTTAGAAAGGTAGAAAATGGAAGCGATTAAAAAACTAAGAGATAAAAAGATATTTAATGACCAAAGCATAGTGGAAAGCATGATACAAAAGAACTGGATGGGCTCACCGGTCATAAAAAGAAGCCTATTACGAGTTAGAAAAATAAGAGATAATGATTGTGTCTGTGAAGAACTTGGATCAGCAGACGGGAGAGCATACAAGATTAAGTACGTCAATATACTAACCGTAGACGGTCAGGAACCAAACGAACTAGCGGCAGTTTACGGATTGGGTCCAAAGACTGCTAGATTCAAAAGGAAAAATACTGAATAAATAACAACGATGGCACAGACAAGCACCACACTATTAGCGTCAAAATCGCACATTGCAAACGTCACTGGTACAGATATCAGTTTCACAGCTACAGGCACTGAGTATAAAATTACTTCTTCAAGCACTTCTTTAAATGGATTTGCGGTAAGAGACCTTATCACAGTGACAGGCACAACAAATAATAATTCAACATTTACTGTAAAAGAAGTCACTTCAGCAAATCAACTTATTGTAGAAGAAATTGTAACCACCGAAACTTCCGATGGTTCGACTACAACCACACTGGATCACACAGGTTTTGTGAGTGACAAGGCCAAAGGCGATGGATATTTTTCACAGCCAGATGGTGTACACACAGTTGCCTATCAAGTCGATGGATCGTTGACCGGGTCAATTAAAATACAAGGTTCGCTGGCAACCACCCCAACCGAAGATGACTTCTTTGATATCTCCGGAACAACATTCACTGCGGATCAAAGCACATTGATTTCAACTGCTAATTTCACTGGAAATTTTGTTTGGATCAGAGCAAAAGCCACGTCAGTGACGGCAGGAACCATTAGTTCTGTGCTGGTAAATTCATAAAAAAACCGCATAAACACTAGGTTCTAGCAAGATCAACTTCTATTGACAGATCTCCATTCCATGCTATACTAAAAGCATGAACGACAAAGATATAGAAAATATCAACACAGTTGATGTTAATATCACAGCGGAATCAGTTGATGCCCATGTGATTTGCCTAAGAGAGAACGGATACAAGGTTCTTAAAAAATCATCAGTTTATACGCATTACGTACTTTGCTTTCTACTAGGTGCGTTTATCTTAGGAAATTTAATGTAATGAAGAAAACAAGAAACATATTACTTTCGGGCTTACTGGCCACGACACTTACTGCCTGTGGCGGAGGAGGAGGTGGCGGAGCAATAGGTTCTGTGAGTAATTTTGTTCAAGAGGATTTATCTAGTTTATCGGGCAGTGAGTCTATTATTAGTTCTTATTCGTCATTATTAAGTGGATTCAATACAACAATATCCAGTGGTAATCTAGCAGGACTATCAGCAATTATAACAGGACCAACGGAAAAGGATATTACCAAGGCTGGCAATTTACTGACAATGCTTAACGAGGCAGAAACCTTATGGGCACAAACAGTAGATCTAATAGAATCACAAGACGCTGATACAAAATTACAAATATACAATAGTGAAGATTACAAAAATGCCCACGCCGCACTTTTGTATCTAAAGAATCACGTAAAACCAGTTATTCAGAAAGTATCACAAGGAGAGAAACTTTCTTTAACAGAATACAACAAAGTTGCTAGTGATAAAAAAGCACAAGAAATAATTGAACAGGAAAAAGTAAACACAGTTGAAACATACGTTGTTGATAAAAAGACAAAAATAAATGAAGATAAACAAATCCAAATTGCAAAAAAAGACACAAAAGACGAAGAAACTGTAGAACAAGAGGAAAAAAAAGAGCAAGAAACTAAAAAAGAGCAAGAGGTTAAAGAACAGGAAGAAACTAAAAAAGAAGAAGAAGTTAAAGAAGAGGATGTTAAAGAAGAAGAAAAGATTGTAGAAAAACAAAAAGAAGTTAATACAGACAAAAAAGAGGAAGTAAAAGAACAAAAACAAGATGAAGTAAAAGAAGAAAAACAAGATGAAGTTAAAGAAGAGAAAAAGGAAGAAGTCAAAGAAGAAGAGAAAGTTGTAGAAAAAGAAAAAAATATTTGGAAAACGGCAGAATTTAACAAGGATACAAGTAAAACAATTATTAATGCTGATAAAGCCTATGCTAGAGGCTGGACAGGTAAGGGTGCTGTTTTAGGTGTAATAGATACATACCAGCAAATTGATCACGAAGCACTTCACGGCAAATATAAATGGTACAAAGATTATGTGTTGAATGACACTATAGTTAAAAATAAAGGCCAATATCAATCACACGGAACACATGTAGCAGGTATTGTAGCAGGTAAAAAGGACGACAACGAGTTCCACGGAGTGGCCTTTGACGCAAACCTTGTAGGTGCCAATGTGGACTATTATGGAAATGCCAGTGCTAACATGGGACAGGCACAGAATGCCTTACACGATTTTGCAAAACTAAAGGCAACAAAAGAGGACGGCGGTGAAGCAATTAATATTATTGCAGTAAACATGAGTTTCAACAGGACCGTGCAGTTTAATCACTACGGCACAATTACTAAGTTGGATGACGGCACATATTCATCTTCTGTTGTGTCAGCCAACAAAGGCAGTTCGAATTATTGGAAGGTGGGTACAGACAATGATATTGTGCTTGTGAACTCTGCAGGTAATGGAATGATGGTGGACGGAGAAGTGAACACTGAATTTGCACTTGATCCAGGTATATGGGCAACTGAAGTCGACTCTAGCGGTAATCTTGTGTTAGGAGGCAAGATGATAATTGTTGGAAACTGGGGTGGAACTAAAGAAGATGGACAAGTTGTCGGTAGCAAATCAGGTCACGTGTGTCTTGATATTGTGGATAACAAATGCAATGACAAATATCAAGTAAAAGATTTTTATATACTGGCGCCGGGTAATGAGGTTTACTCGAGTGTTGCAGGGGACGGCTATAGCACACTAAGTGGATCAAGCATGGCGGCACCACAAGTTACTGGTGCCCTTGGGATAATTCATCAAATGTGGCCGCATATGAAAGGCGAGAATCTAGTCAAGCTTGTATTGAACACCGCGGACACAAACATAAATGGATATGATGTCAACATACACGGACAAGGAATGTTGGATCTGGACGAAGCAACCAAACCACAAGGCACAGTTGGTGTTCCGACTACAGGCAGAGTCGATGGCACAGTTACAAATTTAAATAACACATATTTTGCTACAGGATCAGCTAGTGCATTTTCTAGTTTATCTAATCTAAAAATTATGGTCATTGATGACTATGACCGAGATTACTATCTAAATCTTGGTAACGGATACACTGTAAAAGATAAAAGAAAATATTCAGATGTGGACATGCTTTTAGCGGACAACAACACTTATCTACCAATCAATCAAAGTTTTGGTTCATTTTCCCAAGGAGGACAATACAATCTAATAAACAACTACAACTTTGGATTCTACACAGGCGATAATGGTGGGGGAGACTATTCACTCAATGTTGGCAAAGACTTTATGCTGGATGACAAACTAAAATTGAAAACAAGTATAGGACAGATGAGTGAGCAGGACACATGGTTAGGAAATTCATCTGATGGAATACTTTCTGTTGGAGATAACAACAACACAAACTTTGGAAACATAGGTGTTGAATATCTTTTAGGAAACAATGTGTTGAGTCTAAATTACACTAAAGGATACACAGACATCAACACAACAAGCGAAAGTATAATAAAGGATTTCTCAGACATTAAGACTGAATCTTACAGGTTGGCGTATGAAATACACAAAGATACGCACACAACTTTCGGCTGGTCGTTCTCGCTTCCAAGTCATATTACATCGGGTACGATGGACTTGGAAGTAGCCGAAAGTGTTAATTTGGATGGGACAATTAATTATGCAAATATCAAAAGTGACCTAGCCCAGAGCACAAAAGAGAAAAACATTGGTTTCTTTTATAGCAAAACACCCAAGCATGACCTAGACTCAACAGTTAACTTTACTGCAGAATACAGGCAACATGTATCTGGAGAACCAGGAAAAAATGGAGTAGTATTAGGACTGAACTACATTAAGAAATTAACTCTATCATGTGGTATACCTAACACAGGAATAAAATTGCTGGATAAAAAATTAGGTTGGTTGAAAAATCCAAAATGTTTTAATGAAGACGGTTCACCTAAAGACATGAAAAAGTTGTATGCAATGCAAAATAATAAAACGGATAACACTGCTACACACGGACTTGTGTACGATCTGGAAACAGATAAATTTGTGCCAATTGAACCTTTAGGCGCAAAAGACAAATAATTAATATGCATGGATAAAGTACTAGACAGTAAATTACAGCAGAACTACGAAGCAGGATTCACCACGGATGTGCAGTCAGAAACACTGCCACCGGGATTGAATGAGGATGTTATTAAAAAAATTAGTGAAATAAAACAGGAGCCCCAATGGTTACTAGAATTTAGGCTTAGGGCATATGATCGATGGAAAATCCTAAAACAACCGGATTGGTCGAATTTACAAATTAATCCGATTGACTACCAAAAAATAAGCTATTACTCGGCTCCAAAGAAAGGTCCAGCAAGTTATGATGAAGTAGATCCAGAGATCAAGAAGGATTTCGAAAAGCTAGGAATACCATTAAGTGAGAGGGCCGCACTGGCCGGTGTTGCTGTTGATGCTGTCTTTGATAGTGTTTCAGTAGCTACGACTTTTCAAAAGGATCTTGAAAAGAAAGGAATCATATTTTGTAGTTTCAGTGAAGCTGTAAAAAAATGTCCAGACCTGGTAAGAAAATATTTGGGCAGTGTGATACCAATAAGTGACCATTCATTTGCCGCACTTAACTCTGCTGTATTCACAGATGGATCTTTTGTTTACATTCCGCCTCATACAAAATGTCCAATGGAACTGTCGACTTATTTTAGAATAAATGCGGCGAATACAGGACAGTTTGAAAGAACTTTAATTATAGCAGACAAAGGTAGTTATGTAAGTTATCTCGAAGGTTGCACAGCACCAATGAGAGATGAAAATCAACTACATGCGGCCAACGTAGAATTGATTGCACTAGACGACGCAGAAATAAAATATTCAACAATTCAGAATTGGTACCCGGGGGATCCTGTTACAGGCAAGGGCGGAATATATAATTTTGTCACAAAAAGAGGCAAATGTAAAGGAAAAAATTCTAAAATTACTTGGACACAATTCGAGACCGGCTCTAGGCTAACATGGAAGTATCCAAGCTGTTTGTTGTTAGGTGATAACAGTGTGGGAGAGTTCTACAGTGTGGCTTTGACCAACGGAATGCAACAAGCAGATACAGGCACCAAAATGATACACATAGGAAAGAACACTAAAAGCACGATTATATCAAAAGGCATAAGCGCCGGAAAGAGTCATAATACCTACCGTGGAGAGGTAAAAATAATGCCGAGGGCAGAGAACTCAGTCAACTACACCTCGTGTGATTCCCTTATGATGGGTAGCCAGTGCAAAGCATCAACCATACCTTACATCATAAACAAAAATAAAACAGCCAATGTCAATCATGAGGCCACAACTAGTAAGCTTGACGAAGAACAGTTGTTCTATGCAATGCAGAGAGGAATAAATCAGGAAGACAGTGTCAACATGATAGTGTCAGGCTTTTGCAAAGATGTGTTTCAGAAACTACCTTTAGAATTTGCCGTTGAGGCCAACAAATTACTTGAGGTCAGCATGGAAGGATCGGTGGGATAATGGAAAAAATCATTATGACCTGTACAAAAAATGGCAGGACAAAAGAAGCAGAAGTTCTCCACAAGAATGACAAATATTTGAAAGTTGTGTTATCTGGTACTCAGATAGTGATCGAACTGTTCCGTAAGGACGTAAATACCGGATACACAGGACACACAGCAGGATTGGAATTCGAATGGCAACCGAAAAACTAAAATTTAAAATAGAACTTTACTCGACAATGTGGGATAAGCCACCGCACGTTGAGATATTGATCAATGACGATCTTCAATATAAAGGTGACATCACAGAAACAGAAAATAAACCCAACATCATAGAATTCGAATATGAAATGGAGGAAAAAGAATACAGCCTCGTGATAAACAGATCGGGTAAAGGCAAAAACCAAACTATAGTAAACGAGAATGGTGATATATTAAAAGATCAACTGCTTCACATCAAAAACATTAATATTGATGAGATAGATATAGGAGCACTGGTATACGAAGGTGTTTACACCCCCAAATATCCAGAACCATGGGCAACACAGCAACGAGAGTCGGGCAATGATCTAAGAGATTCATTCAAGAACGTTACAAAAATGGGATTCGATGGGGAATGGAGATTTACTTTCTCCTCACCGTTTTACATGTGGCTTTTGGAGAACCTGTACTAATAAATATGCTTGTATGAGAGCATCACAATTTATCAAAGAAAATATCGACTCTAACGCAGTAAACGAGCTGGATTCGTATATCATGAACAGTGAGGATCTGTACCGTAGACGTTTCATGCCCATAATATCAAACATCAAAAGAAAACTGAAAAGGAACGTTTATGATCATGAGAAAGCTCAAAAGTTATGGATGTATCTAGTCGATGATGCCGCAAAGGAATATGTAAAGGAATATGGATCAACACAAGATGATGTTGCAACCATGTTTCCTAAAGAGACAAGGCAACAGGTTGCTAGGGCAATTTCAGACAGGGAATTAGAAAATATAAAACAAGGCGAATACGATGTACCTCAGGGAACTGTTTCTTAGGGAGGACGATCGTGCAACAGCGGTTTTTGCCTTTGGCAGATTCAATCCACCCACAATAGGACACAAAAAGTTACTGGACAAATTAGAGTCCATGGCCAAGCAGGTCAATGGAAAGGCATATCTTTTCCTGTCACAGAAACAGAACAATAAAACAGATCCACTCACATACAATGAAAAAGCAGATTATCTAAAAACATTTTATCCTAATCTTGCAATAGGTGATCCCACAGTAAAAACAATAATACAGGCACTGCAAAAGATACAGGCTGAGGGCAGGACAAGAATTGTAATGATCGCCGGTTCTGATAGGACAATGGAGTTCCAAAAATTGCTTAACCAGTATAACGGTAAGCCAGACAAAGCTGGAAATGATCTATACAAGTTTGATTCAATAGATGTTGTCAGTGCCGGAGAGCGAGATCCTGATCAAGAAGGTGCCTCA
>MDSY01037137.1_pt1 | contig 12190 bp, 13 predicted proteins | sample 811131 | NCBI WGS metagenome assembly MDSY01 (sample SAMN05326643, study PRJNA326480) | marine metagenome | isolation source: seawater | place: Atlantic Ocean: South West | collected 2010
ACGCTGTGCACTGTGCGTTGAGGCACCGAGCACTGAGTGCACAGGTCTAGTCGCTGAGCGGCTCGTCATGTGCGTGGATGTCGGCGCGAGACCTCCACACGCGACAGCTCAAGCGGATGTTGGACCTTTGGGCTGCAGCATTCTGCACCGGCCGGCCCTGCGCGTGAGCCGGGCTTGCTGTGGGCCTCACCTTCGCGATGCACAGCTGTGTGGCTCGTCGTTTGCTGCCCGTCGCGCATCACCTGCACTCCTGACGACGCGCAGCTTCGCCGTCGTCATGCTCCTTCCAAATGCGCTCGACCTTCGCGCGGTCCGCCCGCGCCTTCTCGAGGCTGACCTTGAGTTTTCCCTGCCATCACGAGGCGTATGTGTGAGCTGGTATGTTGCGCACGCTAGCAGCATCGGGCGGCACCCGGCCTCGCACCTTCTTTTGTGCGCGGAAGCACTTGTCGAGGACCATCTTCTTTTCGTTGCAGGCTCCGAGGAGCTTGATCCAGTAGTTCGTATCGGCGTGGCACGCCTGCAAGGCCTTGATCTGCTCCACGCATGCGGGGGTGTTTTCCAGCGAGAGGCGTGGGTGCATGGCCCCTCGGATGTGCGGGAGCCGAACTTTCTCGGAATAGACATGTAACATGTTATTTAGCATGTGCATGGTGTGCATGTACTTCACACGTGCAGTGTTGAAGTTTATCGCGGGCTCTTACATGCCCTTAGAAGCGAGGTCCGGCCGACGCCGCGCGCCCCAGTTGCAGGTGTCGCCGATGGGCGACGCGATAACGTACGAGCCTTTCGGCTCCACCAGCACGTTGGCTGAGGGCCGCCTCTGCGCGCCCGCAGGCGGCGGGCCCTCCGCAAGCGCCGCGACACAGCTGATCCTGAGCACTCACCAGGCCCTGATGAGCTTCACGCCGGCCGACGGCTGCTTCAATGTGCTCAGTAGGGGCCGTGGTCACTACCAGAGCGTATTGCCGGCGCGCCTAGTCCTCAGCGGCAGGGCGCGTGCAGAAGACGAGGAAGAGGAGGAGGAGCTGCTCCTCGTCGGGTCACAGAGGATCGATGCGGCGCCTGCGAGAACACAACCACTGCCTGATGCGGACCTGCTCTTGCTCGTAAACGGCCGCACGCGGCGCACGCTGGGAAGCTACCGGCTGCCCACGGAGTATCTGCACGATAGCATCCTCGACGGCGAGACGGGCGACGTGCTCGCCGTCGATTCTAGCCGCGGCGAAGTGCTGCTGCTGTCCATGCTGCCACTGCCGCCGCGCGCCACTGCTGGTGCCGCTGCCGGTGCGGCTAACCACACGGGGCGGTGGAGGCTCGAGGTGGCGGGCGGCGTGCCGGGGCTGAGTGTGCGGCGCAGGTACCCGGTGGCCGGGGCGGCTGCGCACATCAACAGCGTGGCCCTCGGTAGGGGCTGCGTGTCGACAGTGGCCGTCCTGGTGGCACCACAGCTCACTGCCCCGGCCTCCTGGGTGGACTCGCCAAGGCTCCTGCCTGTGCCATGCGCTTGGGGCGAGCTATTGAACCACTCAGGACCCAGCGGGAGGGTGTGGTCCCACAGGTGCGGGTTGCTTGTGGGTACTGGAAAACAACCTGCGGCAGACGAGCGTGGTGCGCGCATTCAGCGCGCATACGGGGCGCGAGGTGGCAGCGTGGCCGCTCGCCGGCGCCAACTGCCACAACCTGCACTGGCACGAGGGTGGCTTGCTCTACCTGACGAGCCAGAAGGTAGACGCCACGCTGCTGGCTAGACACGCCCCACTGCTACAAGTACAAGTACTACTGGTACACTTACTGCTACACCTACCACACTGCTGCTTGCACCACAGGGTGGGCCTGACCCTACGCCTACGCGCAGCCCTAACCTAAACCAGGGCGGCATCGCGCGCCTCGACGCCGATGGCAGGAGCAGGCCGCTCTGGGCGGCGGGCGGCGGGTACTTCTCGAAGGGCCTCGTGGTGGTGGGGCAGGTCGCGTACTTTGGCTTGGCGCGTCAGCAGGCGAGCGCGCGCTCACTCGGCCGTCCCGCCGCCCGCCGAGCCCCAGCCACCACGTGCCTGGCAGTGCGTGCGCGCGCCCACCTCTCACCTTCCTGCGCATGCGCTGTGCGTGCACTGTGCACTTCCGTGCACGTACTGTGCATGCACAGAGCGCGCACTGTGCACACTCTGTGCGCCTACTGTCAGGCGGGCCGTGCCGCCTCGCGCCTCCACCGCAACCGAGCGCGCGCCGAGCTAGCGGCCTTCGACTTGCGTGCCGGCGTCTTGCTGTGGCGGCAACCCGTTCCACACCTGGGCCTGATCAATGCTATCGCAGCGCCCGGCCTCTGCGCGTCTGCACCCTGGTGCACGTGCGCCGAGCCGCGCGCGCCCGCCTCCGCCGCCGCCGCCGCCTCCGCCGTCGCCGCCGCCGCCGCGCACCTGCCCGATGCGGAGGCTTGGCTAGGCGGCGCGGCGGCGCGGGCGGCGCAGGCGGCCACGCGGCGTAGCGAGTGGTGGGGCTGGGCGCGTGTCGGGGCAGCGGCGGTGGCACTGGCGCTGCTGACGGCGCCCTGGTGGTGCTGCACGCGCCGATGCGCACGGAGGTATAGGCAGCTCTCCAGGAGGTGCGGACAGCTCACGGAGATAGGCGGGCATCTCCGTACGTATCCGGTCTGAAGCGCGACCCCCGCATGGATAAGATATTATGTCGTATCGATATAAAACGATATAACTAAAATATATTGTTGGGTTTACGTGCTACACGACCTGCGACGTACGCGGCCGCAAACATCCTCGAGCAACGAGCTTGCCTTACGTGCTCCTCCCCCCCCAAACATCTGCTGAGGACGCGAGCGAGGGCACCGATGATGGCGCTTCTTCTTCCCATATCGCTCGGCCTCGTGGCCCGTGCGCCAGGCCGCTGCCCTGCCGCCAGGATGGGCTCTCGGCTCGACGGCATGGTCTTGGGTGAGGCGGTCCCGCCAGAGGTGCTGCAGCAGCTGGGCGTCGACGGAAAGCGCGCCGTCGTCGCCTTCTTCTGCCGGGACAACGGCCACGAGTGCATGCAGGAGCTTCGCGACTTGGAATCGCGGGCGACTCGCTACCGGGCCGATTTCTCCTGCGACATCGTCGCCATCCGCAGCCGAGGCTCGTGGGTCAACGAGGACACAGCTAGCAAGTACCCATCGCTTCGCTTCATGTGCGCCTGGCCGCACGGTCCCCACGGCCCTGACCGCGCACGTCACTCGAGTGCTTGCTGTGTGTGGCAGTGTCGACGAGGACGAGGAGCTCCGGCAGGCGTTTCGCATGGAGATTGGCCAGATTAACGACCGGCAGAGCTATTTGCTCGATGCTGAGGGCCGAGTTCGGCCTCAGGTTGAAAGCGCCCGTCTTGGTGGTGCCCACAGCTCACTGCCCTGACCTCCTGGGACCGACCCTTGCTGCGCTGCGCACTCGGAATGAGCCGTCCAGCCGCTCAGGGTCCAGTGGGAGGCTGCGGTGCGGCCGAGAGGCCCGGCCTCAGTCGCCGATGCTGGGCCTCCACCACCCTGTCCACCACGCAGGTGCAAGGGCAGATCAACGTCTACCAGGACCCGTACGCGCACTCCGCGATGGCCACCCGCACCCTTCTGGCCATGGACAACGCAGCCGACCCCTGGAACGCGGCCGCCAACCCCGCAGCGGTCGACGAGAAGGCCACGCAGATGAAAGCCTACTACCGCGAGGAGATGGACGAGAAGCTAGCCAAGCGAAAAGCCTTTGACGAGCGGAAGGCCGCGGAGAAGAGCGCGGAGAAGAGCGCTCCCAGCGAGCCGGCACGCGACCTCCGGTACGAGGACACCGGGGGTGACTTCAATGTCTTTGAGCGGTTGGGCGGCCTGCTTACCGCGGGATTCAAGAAGAGTGACGAGGAGGAGTGAGGCAGCTTGAGCCCTGGTTGCCGGGTGTTGCCGGGTTGGGTTGCCGGGTCGGTGCCGGGTCGGTGCCGGGTGAGGCTGCCGGGGCCGGGGCTCAAGAGGCAGCTGGGTCGGCAGCGGGGCTGGAAGGGGGCTGCCTAATGAGAAGCGCTGCGCCCCATTCTTCTCCGAAGGATCATCCTGCCTGATACGTTTTGTCTACTTTTGACACCTTGCTTGCGTTGGTTGGTTGGTTATCATCCCCCTCCCACCGCCACCCCCCCTCAAGCCCTCATTGACACCCCTCATCCTGAGACGCTGAGAGCCCCGTCACAGCCCCCGCTGGTTTATTTATAGACCGCGTTATAGTCGCCGCATCTTAGAACATCTCTCTCTGTCCCGTCTCTGTCTGACATGCACCATGTAAGATGCATGGCACCTCCGGAGTCAATGCACATATCGGGTCATCGGGTGCGCCTCTCATATATCTCTCTGTTCTCTCGTATGGTTATCTCTGGAGACACAGGAGAGCGGACCACAGCGGATAGCGGAATGCGGAAATTCTCAGGACTCAGCGCTCTCAGATTTTCGAACCACAGTCCACACTGTATATATATATATGTATATATGTGCTCTCTATCTAGAGAATGTGCTGAATGGTCGTTGACTTCGAGGTTCGTTGTGAGCGCTCGTGTATCACGCTAAGGCTATCGGTAAAAAAAGCTTTTTGTTAATTTATCACAGGCTCGCGGTCGCGCTCGATAAACACAGTAGGAAACGTGTGGGGAAGTATAGAACCCTCAAGGGCTGTTTCGGTTCATATCAAACACGACCTTCCCGACCACGCGGCGGCTCTTGAGCAACACGAAGCCCTCATCGACGGCATTGGGCGCAAACGGGAGGGTCTTGTACAGGACCGGTGCGAGCCTCTTGGTGCGCCCAAAAGGCTCGGTGCCGTCGGTCATGGATGCGAGCTGCTCAAGGTCTTTAGTGTTGGCGTCGGTCAAGATGAGTGTGGTGTCTCGCTCTTGCCAGCCCAGGAGTTTGCGGAGCCACACGGTCGCCTTGCCGTTGATGGCCACGTATTGTGGCCGGCGCTCCCCGCGAGGCGGCGCCAATCTCGCCCTCCCACTGGCCCTGTAGTCCTCGCCCGCACCTGGTTAGGGGCAGGGGTAGCGCTAGGGTTAGAGTAAAGGTTTATGCGGTTTGGATTAGGGTTCGGGTTAGAGTAAGGACTAGGTGAGGGTTAGCCATCCCGCTGGTTGTAGTCTTCCCTCGCACCCGAGTTGGTGGCGGTGTCGTACACCACATCGTAGTCGGCGGGCTCGTCCTCGAGGCGCTGCGTCTGGTAGTCGACCACCCGGTCCGCACCCTGCGCCCGGACCATCTCCGCATTCTTACCGCTGGCGACACCGACGATCTCCCTGGCGCCGAGCGCCTTGGCAATCTGCACGCCGGCGGAGCCGCAGCCGCCGGAGGCACCAATGACCAGCACCTTGGTTGGGGGCAGGGTTAGAGTGCGGGTTTGGGTTGGGGTCAGGGTGCGGGTCAGGGTGCGGGTGCGGGTGCGGGTGCGGGCGCGGGTTAGGGTTAGGGTTAGGGTCAGTTAGCACCTTGGAGTCGCCGTTCACGCCTCCCGCGCGAAGCGACTGCAGCCCAGTGAGGTAGGCCGTGGGCATGGCCGCCGCCTGCGCGAAGGAGAGCGAGCTCGGCTTCCTCGCGATGCGGCCGGCGTCGACCGTTACAAACTCTGCGAGAGAGCCGGCCGCAGTGCCGAAGACCTCATCGCCCACCGCCAGCTCAGTCACGCCCGTGCCCACTTGCTTGACGACGCCGGAGAAGTCCAGGCCCACCCTGGGACCGAGCAGCATCTTGCCCACCTTGTAGTCGACCGGGTTGATCGCTGCGGCCTGGCTAGGGTGAGGGTTAGGCTTAGGCAGGCGGCTCGGGCTTAGGCAGGCGGCTCGGGCTTAGGCAGGCGGCTCGGGCGGCGGCGGCATTGGGCGGCGGCGGCTTGCCTTGATCTCGACGAGCACCTCGTTGGGCGAGGTGAGGACTGGCGTCGCAAAGTTCTCGTCAAAGGAAAACACGCCCGCGCTGCCGCGGGTGACCGCCTTCATGATGGCAGGCAGATCATCGGGAGCAGCAGACGCGCAAGCCTCGCCGGATGTTTTGCTCGGGAGGGCCATGACGAAGGCCAGCGCTTGTGTGGACCGCGTCAGCACGCTTCTCCGACTGAGCGGCGCGAGCTGACGAAGCCCTGATACAGTCGCGAACACAGAGACCACAGAGGTCCAAGCGACGGCGCGCATTCTCTTCGGCATGAAAATGCATGGGGCATTGAAGCGGGACACCCCTTGGCTGTGCTTCGGAAACTCGACGAACGAAAAGCGCGGGTCTGTGCAAGTCAACACACACAATACAATCTGAGCAGGCGTGGAGATACTCTGCAGACACTGCGTGACGGACGTTGAGGCTAGTCATCTTTCGCAAGGCGGAATTGACTGCGTCGTGTGCTTCCCATCTCGCCTTTGACGTTCGTACTCGGCTACCGTGCCCTCAAAATGCGTGCTGTACAATCGAGCGGCTCTCTGGCTTCGCTTCTGGAGCACAGTCGGCGCGCGCTGGCCGCCGCACGGTTTTGCGCGCGGTTGGCGGTGCGCCTCGTGGTGAACATGTCTGGCGCCGGCCCGTCCAGCACCTCCGATCACTGCGTCCACCAAGTGGACCACATCAAGAAGCTTCCCGACGCCAACAAGGCCGCCGAGCTGCTCCAAGAGATCAAGCGGCATGCTGACCCGCTGCTGCGTGCCCGGGGCTGGCGCGTCAAGAAACTCTACGAGATCTGCTGCTGCACGTCGGGCGGCAAGAACGTCGGGGTCGGAGGGTTTTGCGTGCCAGCGGGCGACGGCGTCACCTCGCACCGCATCGCCCTCCGGCTGAGGCAGCCACGCTCACACGAGCTGCACTCGTTCGAACACTGCATGCAGGTCATGCTGCATGAGATGTCGCACATCGCGCACGGCAACCACTCGGCGCAGTTCTACCAGATGATGGAGGAGATCACCAAGCAGTATGAGACGTACCTCGCCAAGGGGCAGGTGCTCGATGCACAGGGCATGCCGATGGTGGGTGGCGTCAAGATGGATGGCGGGCGGCACAACCCAACCTCCTTGGGCGAGGCGCGCGCGCGCGCGATGCGGGCCGCCGAGGCGCGCGCGCGCAGCAGCGCGCTGATGGGCGGCGGCAAGCTCGGCGGCGGCGGCGGCGGCGCCGGCGGCGGCGTTAGTGGCGTTAGTGGCGGCGGCAGCGGCGGCGGCGGCGGTGCCGACTGGAGGTACAAGACTCCCGGCGAGATGGCGGCGGCGGCGGCGGGCGCACGGATGCGTGCCTGGGACGTAGCAAACGGGCTGCACGACGACGAGCTCGCTGCTGCGCTCGCGTCGCAGCAATTAGAGGACACCGACGACGACGACGAGGCGGAGGCGGAGGCGGAGGCGGCGACCGCCGCCACCGCGCCGCCGCCGCGCCGCCGCGCCACCGCGCCGCCACCCGCCGCCGCGCCAGGTGTAGCCTCGACCGGGATCAGTTGGGGCGCGCGCGGCCAAGGCTCGTGGCAGGCTGCCGGCTGCCCGGTGTGCGGACCGGTGTGCAAGGCGTCCCTGCACGGGCCGGGCGACCCACCTCCTCAAGACGGGGACGAGGGCGGCGGCGGTGGCGGGCGTGGCGGCGGTGACGGCGGTCGCGGCGGTGGCGGCATTGGCGGGGGTGCTGTGGGCTGCGGAGCGAGCGGCGCTGCGAGCGGAGCCGCGGGTCGCAGCGGCCGGAAGGAGATTGTGGAGATCGACCTCACCGGCTCGGACGACGAAGGCGCACCTCCACCAGCCGCCACCGCGACGGTGGCCGCGGCGTCGGCGGCGACCGCGTTGCCGGCCGCGGCGTCGGCCCAACGGCCTGCCAGGCCCAAGCGGCCGCGTGACGGCAGCGCTGCGGCCGCCGCACCGACGCCACTCCAGGAGAGGCAACCAGCCAACCAGGGGTGGCAGCCAGCCAACCGTGGCTGGGTGTGCCCGACGTGCACGCTGTTGAATGCGGCGGCGAGCGCACGGTGCGAGATGGAGTGCGGCGGAGTGCGGCCAGAAGGCGCTGCGCGGCCCGAGGGTGGTAAACAGCGGCTCGAGCCGAGGCCCGACGCCAAGCCAAGCACCCAGCCGCAGTGGCCCAGCAGGGTCAAAGTGCCCCCTAGGACAGGGGCCGGGCTCGGCTCCTGCGCCTCCTTGGGGCGCGCCTTGGTGGCTCTAGGTGGCGCCACATTGCAGGGGAAGAGGACGGGCCACTGAGCGCCTAATCACCGTCTTGGGTGCTCGAGCGAGTTGCCTTCGATGTCCGCTCTCACTGCATGCCTTTGGCCGTCCAGGTGGTCGTGCATCTCTTGCACGTTCTGCAACCCCAAGGCGAGCTCGCACTGCGATGCCTGCGGCACCTGGCGCTACCACCGGCCGCTGCCGTAGCGCGGCAGTGGGTCCGGCGGGGGGGGGCGTCTCCCTGTGTCCCTGGTCAAGTGGCAAAGTAATTCTTTATTAAAACTCCCTGTGGTTACAGATACTATTACTATACTGCCCAGAAATCAACCAAGAACCAGATGTACGGTAGAAGAAGTACGTTTTTACTTTTAGTTGAGGAGCCCTGTGCCGTGGTCGACTGCAGAAGCATGTGCAGAAGAGTCTGCTCTGCAGTGTAGCGCGAGAGCGCGGCTGGCCTCTACAACACGGACTAACAGATTTACGGCGCATGGCCACAGGCACAGGGAAGAGGCGTCCAGGGCGAACTTTATTATCAGCAGGGCGAAAGCAAGCATGCCGCACAGCATCGCCAGCACTTGCGGTGGTTGAAGTCGACTCGGGTGGCCTGCACGCTTTGAGTAGAGTGAGCAGAGCGGGAGCACAACGAAGAGGGACTGTGCTGCGACGAACAAGGCATCACTCGCGAAACTGACCATTCTGAAAGCTGCCCGAGGCGTCGCACGATGTCTCGTTCTTGTATGCGCGCCAGCCGCGCTGCGTTGGGATCTCTTGTAACTTTGGTACCTAAACAGCGGTGTTCTTGCTAAACCAACAACGATTTGACCAACGTTACCCGCCGTGCAGGAACGCTAAGCGGCTTGTGAGTTGAAGCGGGGGAGGAGAAATATCTCCCCACCCTTTTTCATCTCCGTCCGCAAGTCTTAGCGAATGCGCGCCGCGGCGCACACAACAACCAGGCTTCCAACCCGCTGAGCTGTGTGCATGATCGCTGCCGCCATCTTCTACGCCGCCGTCGCCTCCGTCGCGTCCTTCTCCGCGTCCTTCTTCGCCACCCTCGCCGCCCTCGCCGCCTCCTTTGCCACCCTCGCCACCTCCGTCTCCTCCTCCTTTGCCTCCTTCTCCGCCAAGCCTACGCTGTCATGCAAGACCTCGTCCAACCTCCTAAAGGCATTCCGTCAGTGCGTGGAGCTTCCGCCGCCGTCGCCATTGCGAGCTTTGAGCGCGCTGTCGCTGCTCCAAATCATCGACGTACTCATCGGCGTACTAGTCGGCGTACTAGTCGTTGCTGCGGCCTGTGTCGTGGCCGCGCTCGCGGTCCGGCACTGGCACGCCCCTCAGCAACAGCCACATGCAAATAGAGATGTATTGAGCCGCAAACGGCAACCGCAGCAACACACACAGAAGCAGAGAAACTGGTCATTGGTGCGTGCTGCTGTGCTCCCACCGATCGGATCGCCGAGTGATGTAGCCGACCCAGTGGAACGGGCCGCAGCACCTAACGGCAAGTGGGCTTCCGTGAGGAAGCGGCTGAGCCCGTCGGACAGCGGCGGGAAGGTGGTGAAGCCCTACACTAGCGTGCTCGAGCTGATAGCTCCGGAGACACAGCGGAGGCGCGAGCTGTGGCAGGCCGAACTTGAAGAGAAGGCGGCGCTGCGGCGCGGGAGCTATAGGACTCCGCACGCGGTTCGCCCGCCCTCGCCCTCGCCCTGCTGCCCTCAGCCCCACGCCTGATTTCGTGTCTCCCCATTTTTGGCAGAAGGCTTCGCCGGAGGCGCCGCTCGAGTCGGGCCACGCCAACCTAAAGCCGAGCCCGTGGAGCAAGGTGCGCCGCCGCCGTCGCCACCGTCACCGCATCTGTCACCGCACCCGCAGCCACCGCTGCAGCAGCAGCCCCCATTGCCTTCCTGCCTCCCCCGCAACCCCGCCTCTACCGGAGCTTGGCCACAATATCCGGCTGCCACAGCGCAAGCTCACCGGCAAGCAATACCCCTGGCGTGCCAGCACCCTCCCCGCACCCTCCCTCCGCCAGTTGCGGGGCGCGGCGCTGGTGGGCGTGCGCAAGCCCCTGGAGAGCTCCGCGGGTCCTCGCCTAAAAGTACATACGATTGCAGCCTCGAACGCACAGGGTTGCAGCCTCTAAATATCGCAGCCGCCCCTACGACCCACCCTTACCCGCCTAGGCTCTCAGCGAAATGGCGACCGAGAAGCTGCGCGCCGAGTGGCAGCAAGAGAAGCAGCTACGGAATGAAAAGGCGCCCAACACCTTCGCCGCACCCTCGCCCTCAATTGACTCGCCTTTCACCCTTCGCCCTCGCCCGGAACCTATGCCCTCTCCTCCCCCCCCTCCCACACGCACACTCTCCTTTCCCGTAACCCTAACCTTGTGCTCTTTGTCCTACCCCGTATGTAACTCCGACACCCCAACCGGAACCCGGGCCCTGACCAGGCGGCGCAGCGGCCGCGCCAGCTCACCAAGGGCTTCTCGGAGCCCAGCAGAAAGCTCTACAGGCAGCCCCGAGCGTCCCCGAACGCCGCCTCATCTGCCGCTTCCAAGCTTGCCTCTTCCGAGGCTGCCGCTACTAAGCCTGCTTCGCCTGCCGCTACTTCTCATGTCTCGCCACTACCGCCCTGCGCGACCTCGGCTACTTGTGCCACCAGCACTCCCCCCCACTCCCCGATCCAACCCGGACTCGCCTGGCTACTAACAGACTCGCCTAGTTACTTACAGACTTACGTGACTGGACCTTCCTCGCCTGTAAGGACCTTCCTTGCCTCCATCTCCCCGCCTTCCTCTCCTCGCCTCGACGCCTCCTCGCCCCAACCCCACTCCTTGCCCGCCTCCGACGCCCCGCCCCGGCAATCAAAAGGCTCACCTGCAATGTCACCCGCTTGTCGTCCGGATGTCAAACACGCCGTCCCCAAGCTGTCGCCGCCTTCATGATATTTTGTCCCCTGCAGCTTATGGCTTACCTACTGTATGGCTCGTTGTGCATGCGTCATGTGACAATTTTCCAGTTTGTGTTTGGGGGACATTGGGTGTTTATCTCCCAGGGGGGAGACGAGGAGCGTGTGTCGCACGGCAGGCGTGCACAGGGGACGCATGCCGCTGGCGCTGCTGAGCACGCCTCTCGCCCTGGTGCTATACCCGGCAGTGACTAGAACGCGTACGGCACGTTGCCGTGACACCAAGCTGCAAGTCATTGGGCAGTGGAGCGAGCCCGGCTGGAACTGGGGCAGCGCCAACGGCGAGGCACATGAGGAGGCGCTGCGTCTGCGCAGCTCATTATCGACGCCGGACCAGCGCGAGCGGTTCCTCACGGACGTGGGCATGCTCGACGAAGAGGATTGGGAGGACAGCAAGGTCGTGCTGGCATTGACGTGCCAGCGGGCCGCCAAGCTGTGCTACGCGAAAGATTACCCGGCCCTCGATAAGGAAGCGCAGCTTGCGTGGCGGGCTCTGATGAATGACATGGCAGCTTGCCGATTCGAGGGCCACCAGGGCGGCCTTTTACTAGCGGACGAGATCGGGAAGCGATTAGGTCCGACAGAGAGCACAAGGTTGGACAGCTTATGACCCAGCTCCCGAGCACCGTCAGCAGTCACGAGCGCTCTGCGAGCGCTGCAGTTTGTCGAGCGCGGGCTCTAGAGCCGTCCACTAAGGATCGCAACACTAGCTGATTACCGAAATGACGAGCCGAACTTCAGCCGGATTCCGGAAGTTCGTGCTTTGAGAGCGGGGATCAATTGAGAGACATCTCCACTTTATAACCTGCCATAGTTGTAACCTGGTTGTAACCTACCAACTATGGTGTACAGATGAAACATGCATGAAAAGCGACGGTGGAGGTGTTGTGTGTGCACTTGCCTTGCGTAAAGCGTACGTACCTCGCGTGGGAGGGTAGGCCTTCCCATTTGGGTGTGTGCCGCGTTGGCACCCCTCCGGCGTTAATAAAGAAACCTAGATGGGAAGTGGTCTATCTTCACCCCAAGTGGCGTTCGCGCAAGTTTG
>MDSY01028683.1_pt1 | contig 12189 bp, 5 predicted proteins | sample 811131 | NCBI WGS metagenome assembly MDSY01 (sample SAMN05326643, study PRJNA326480) | marine metagenome | isolation source: seawater | place: Atlantic Ocean: South West | collected 2010
AACTGTTGGTACATCACCATTAGTATTCAAGAGTGTTGTTGCTGGTGCTGGTGCTGAAGCAACTTCATATGATGCTAAAACTGGTGATTTAGTACTTAACGTTGGTTCCAATCATGGATTACTTGGACCAACAACATTAAATGCTCCTACAGCAGCAACTTATGCTCCTTCAACAGGTGTTTTAAGACTTACTATTGCAGGACATGGTTGTGCAGTTGGTGATTATGTCAAGATTGATGATAATTCATTAACATTCACATGTGCTAGAGATAATAATACTACTCAACATTCCTATCCTCGCTCTACTGATCCTGTAAGTGGTGTATGGTTGCCGATTCATCAGACATCAGCAAATAGAATATGGGTTAATATCGGTAAATCTCCTGATACTTCTACACATACCTTTGTATCAGCAACAGCTGGTGTTAAGAAGGCAAATGAAGGTATTGGTATTGGAACCAGTAAATTAGGGTTTAAGTGTACTAGAGACGCTACTGATGCTGCTCCACAAGGTGTAGCACAGCAATTATACCCACGTCCAGGTGATCCATTCTCTTGGAATAAGAAACAAATATCAATTGCATCTACAACTACATCTTCAATTACAGTTAATGTTGGTGTTTCTTCTACATCACAAACTGCTAAGACACAAATTACTGATACTACAATTACTCAGGATACTGCTTCTCCTGCATGTGCTACAGTTGCATCTGCAATTCATACTCTTGTTGGAATAGTTACTGATGTTATTAAGACTCATAATGCTAACGAATTACCAGCATCAAGGACATTAGCAAGTATTGAAACATATGAAGTTAATGACTTTAAGATTGCCAGACCTGGTTATGGATTTAATAAAGGAGATGTATTTAAACCAGTTGGACTTGTTACTGATAGAAATCTTTCTACACCACAGGCTGAATTTTCACTTACTGTAATTGATACATTTAGTGATTCATTTGCTGCATGGCAATTTGGAGAATTGGATTATATCGATTCAATTAAGGAATTACAAAATGGTGTGAGAACTAGATTCCCATTAAGATATAATGGAGATTTATTAAGTTTTGAATCTAATAATGATGATGTTGATTTGGATGCTCTTTTACTTATTTTTGTAAATGGTATTATGCAACATCCAGGCAAACATTATACATTTGAAGGAGGAACTTCATTTGTGTTTGCTGAAGCACCAAATGCTGGTTCAACTGTATCAATATTCTTCTATAGAGGAACTCGTGCTACTGATAGTTTATCTGTAGATATAGATGAAACCATAAAGAATGGTGATGTGATACAGTTAAAAACAACTAAAGATATACAAGGACAATCTCCTAGAGTAGTTGCTAGTATATCTGATTCTGATCAAGTAAGAACTAGTATATACACTGGATTGAATATTAATGAAATTGACTATAGACTTTTAGATTGGAGTAAGCAGAAAATTGATAGAGTTATTGAAGGAGAACCAGTTTATAAGTCTAGAGATTCTATTGAAGGATTAGTTTATCCAACTGCTAGAATTATTGGAGATTTACCTTCATCTGGAATATCTTCCATATATCTTGATAATGCACAATTCTTCAATTACGAAGAAAATGAATCTTCTATTGTTATTGTTGATGTTGATGCGTTAGTTATGCAAAATGCAAATCCAGTAGCAGCAGCAGTTACAGCAACAGTTTCTGCTGGTGGAACTATTGGTTCATTAACAGTTGTTAGTGGTGGTTCTGGATATATTGGTTCTGCTGTTACCGTATCAATTGCTAGACCTATAGGTGCTGCAGTTACATTTACTGGTGGAGTTGGTGTTTATACTGGAATAGCAACTGCAACTATACCTGTTGTAAATGGTTCTTTATCTGGAACAGCAAATATAATTGATGGTGGTTCTGGATATACCCATGTAACACCTCCAAATGTACTCGTACCAATAGAAACTACTCCATTAGATGAAATTATTACTGGTATTACCACTGTTAGGGGATTCTCTGGTATTGTTACTGGAATTACCACTTCACATAGTGGTAGTGATTTATTCATCAACTTTATGATTAATAAAGGTGCTGATGGACAAAATATTACAACTCAGTTGAAGGTTGGATATCCAGTTTATATTAGTAGTACTAATGTAGGACATGGTGTTACATCTATTGATGGACATGAAAATTCTATAGTTAGTATTGGAACAACCTTTATAGATAATATCTACAAGGTTCATTCCTTTACTAGATTTGATAACAACTCTGGTAAATTCTCAGTTAGAGTTAAAACTGGTTCTAATGTTGGTTTTGCATCAGCATATGCTGGTATCAACACTGGTGGAATTGGAAGATACTCTTGGGGTGTATTAGAATCTAATGATACAAGAACTAATGGAATAGGAATTGCCGTTACAGGTAATATTCTTTCATCAGGAATAAGCACATTCCCAACGATTCAAAGAAGAGGATATGGAATACGTTCCAACGGTGCTCTTAGAAAAGATCTTGGGTAGTATAAATATAGGAAAAAGCTGATAAGATGGCTGCAATTGTAACAGATCAATTTAGAATATTAAATGCGGGTAATTTTGTTGACTCCGTTACAGATACTTCTAATTCATACTATGTCTTCGTAGGATTATCTAATCCAAAAAGAGCTGGGTATGGTACAACCGATACATGGGATACGGCAACTCCTAATCCTACAGATAATTTCGATTATTACGGTTTTGTTGGAGATAATATGTCCTTTGGTAAGAAGGTTACTTCTGCCAATGTAAGAAGATTAGCAAGAAGAGTTAATTGGGCAAGAGGAACAAAATATGAAATTTATCGTCATGATTATAGTTTGAATAATCTATCACCAATTACTGGTTCATCAAGATTATATGATGCAAACTATTATGTGATGAATAGTGATTATAAAGTTTATGTTTGTATTGATAATGGTTCTTCTGGAATTTCGACAACAGGAAATGCATCACTAAATGAACCAACAATTACGGATTTAGAGCCTTCTAAAGCTGGTGATGGTGGTGATGGATATATTTGGAAGTATTTGTTTACTGTTACTCCAAGTGATATTATTAAATTTGATTCTACTGACTATATCTCCTTACCTGCTAATTGGGCAACTTCTACCGATGCTCAAGTAACATCAGTAAGAAATAATGGTGATTCTGCTATTAATGAAAATCAAATTAAACATGTTTATATTCATGCACAGGGAACAGGATATTCTACTGGTTCTTGGGAATTAAAGATTTTAGGTGATGGTAGTGGTGGTAAAGTAGTTGTAGATGTTAACTCAAGCGGTAATATAACAAATGCAGTGGTTTCTGCTGGAGGAAAGGGATATAGCTTTGCTTCAGTAGATTTGGGACCAATACGTGGAACTGGTGTTGGAAATCTAAATGCTAATTTAATTCCAATAATTCCTCCAGCAAAAGGACATGGAAATGATATTTACACTGAATTGGGTGCAGATAAGATTTTAGTTTATGCTAGATTTGATGATTCCACTAGGGATTTCCCAACAGACACTAAATTTTCACAAATTGGTATAGTTAAAAATCCCACAACAATTGGTACAGCAAGTTCTATCTTTGAACAGAATCAATTCTCTTCACTTGGAGCGTTTAAGTTCTCTTCAGTAAGTGGTGAAACAGTTTCCGTACCAGCAATAGGACAAATAATCACACAAGTTACATCAGAAGGAACTGCTCAAGCTTATATCTCTTCTTATGATAGAGAAACTAAGGTTCTTAAATATACTCAAGATAGAGGATTATTTTTAAATCCGAATAGTTATGATAATGAGGATCATTCTGGTATTTCAACTTCTGGTAATGTTCTAAGTTTCTTTACTGCTGATCCGTCTTCGCCAGCTACTGTAAATAATATTTTGAGTAGTGATGGATTTACTGGAACTATTGATAGAAACTTTAGTGGAATCAATACAAATCCTACTGGAACTAAACTTATTTCACTAGGACTTGAGTTTTCAGATGGCATTGCTAGTCCTGAGATAAATAAAGGCTCAGGTGAAATTATCTACATTGATAATCGTCCTGAAATCACACGAAATTCTCGACAAAAAGAAGACGTTAAAATCATCCTGGAATTCTAAAGTAAAATGTCACAAAAAACGAATCTTAATATAAGTCCTTATTACGATGACTTTGACAAGTATAATAATTTCTATAAAGTACTGTTTAAGCCAGGACATCCAGTACAGGCTCGGGAATTAACTACCTTACAATCGATTTTACAGAATCAGGTAACATCATTTGGTAGTCATATTTTCAAGGAAGGATCAATGGTTATTCCTGGAAATATTTCATATGATAGTTTTTATTCGTTTGCAAAACTAAATTCTGATCATTTGGGTGTAGATGTATCTGTTTACGGTAAAGAATTAGTTGGAAAACGTCTTAGAGGACAAGATTCTGAAGTAGTAGTTGTTGTAGATAAGTATTTTGATGTTGATAGTACTGCAGGAATTACTGATCCCACAATTTTTATAAAATATGTTAGATCTGGTACTGATAATGAAACAACACCATTAATAGATGGTGAGGTATTAGTTACAGAAACTCCATTTACATATGGAAATACAGCAGTTAATGTAGAGGATTCTGTAGGAACTCTTATATCTGATAATGCAACAGGTGCTGGTAGTGCAGCTGCCATTGGTGCTGGTGTTTATTTTATACGTGGAACATTTGTTGATGTTGCAGCAGGTAAGATCATTTTAGATCCATATACCAATACACCATCATATAGAGTTGGATTAACAATTTCTGAAGAGATTATCACAGCAAAAGAAAATTCTTCTTTGTATGATAATGCTAAAGGATTTTCTAATTATGCTGCTCCAGGTGCAGATAGATTAAAAATTTCAACAACTTTATCAACAAAACTCTTAACTGATAATGATGATAAGACATTTGTTGAATTATTAAGAGTTGAGAATGGAGAAGTTAAAAAACTTCAAAATAAATCTCAATATTCATTGATTAAAGATTATTTTGCTAAGAGAACATTTGAAGAGTCTGGAGATTATACTGTAGGACATTATGATGTTGATGTTAAAGAATCTTTGAATGATAGGCAATCCAATGGTGGTGTTTATTTTGAAAATCAAGAAACTGCACAAGGAAATATTCCATCAAGAGATTTGATGGGAGTTAGTGTATCTGCTGGTAAAGCATATGTTAGAGGATATGATATTGAATCTAAATCAAATAAAGTTGTAGATGTAGAGAAACCAAGAGATAAAGAAAAAATTGATAGTGGAAATGTTCCATTTGAAATGGGAACATTGGTTAGATTGAATAATTCTATTGGGACACCAATTATTGATAATAATGTTAGTGGTAATACAGTAAAATTACATAAACTAAGAAGAACTGCTGCAGTTGACACAACTGGTGGTGCTCATATAGGTAATGCTAGAGTTTATACATTCAATCTTACTGACGGTAGTTATGAAAATGCTGCTTCTAAATGGGATTTGTACTTATATGACATTCAGACGTTTACTTTTTTAACTTTTAATCAATCCGTCACAGTAACTCAAACAGAGCGTGTGAGGGGTGTTAGTAGTGGTGCTACAGGATATGTTGGTAATCCCAATTCTACTACTGGTGCTACAATTTATTTAACTAATACATCTGGTACATTTATTGCTGGTGAGAAAGTTATTTTTAATGAAGATCCTGATAATACTAGAGTTTTAAATTCATTTGCTGCTTATAGTATAGATGATGTTAAATCTGTTATTCAAGATTCGCCATCAATTAATAGTGAATATAAAGCACACTTTATTGGTGATGTTGTTTTAGAACCTAGTGTTCCTAAAGGATTTAGTCTTACTGATACTCTTTCTGTTGCAACTACAGGTGTATCTACATCTACTGGTAATAATTGGGCGGCAAAAGTCAAAGTTGATAATATTATTAAATATCAACCTCCTGGTGATACAAACCCAACATTTAACAGAGTTAGTGCAGTTGATTCTTCTGGTGCAAACATAACTCTATCTGCTATGACATCAGTATCTGGTGTTAATAATGGTGCTGTAAAGTTTTGTGACAATGTTCCATTTAAAGTCATGAAACCTATTGTTAGAAAGAAAGGTGGATTATATGCTAAGTTAGACAATAAAAATGTTGCATCAGTAGATCTTTCTAATTCACAACTTTATGTAACTAGGCAAGTAACTGAAGAGTCAGTTTCTGGAGGTGTGATGCAAATACACACAAATCAGCTAACTGGTATTTCAAGTTCTTTCTTCCAACCATATGATGCTGAAAGATATAGTATTCATTATGAAAATGATACTACTGAACCATTAACTAGTGATCAACTTTCTCTTGCAAATGATGGTGCAACAGTTAACTTTAACGGTTTGGCTACTAATGGTACTAGTAATGTTACTGTTAATACTACACTTAGAAAACAAGGGGTTTTAAGTAAAATAAAGGAATATGTAAGAAGTAAAAAAGTAGAGGTTAATACTTGCGTATCTGCTGCTACAACTGCTCTTAGCGGATTAACTACAAGTGTTTATTATGGTATGAGAGTTGAAGATCAAGAAATTTCTTTAAATGTTCCTGATGCTGTTAAAATTGTTGGTGTATATGAATCATTAGATACTAATGCTGTAACATTAGACACAATAGATTTTCCATCTGGATTAAATTTAGATACTTCTACTATTCTTGGTGAAGCTATTTTAGGGTCTGATAGTGGTACATTAGCACAAATTACAAATAGAACATCTAGTACAAGAATAGAAGTTGCTTATTTAAACTCTAATGATTTTCAAATTGGAGAATTGGTAACATTCCAAGAATCTAATATTAAAGCAACTGTTCAAGCAATTAATAAAGGAAATAATCAAGTTGTTACAAATCATTTCAATTTAGATAAAGGACATAGAGAGACAATTTCTGATTATTCTAGATTAGTTAGAAAAAATGATGGTTATAAACCCACTAATCGTCTTTCAGCTGTATTTGATTATTATATTGTTCCTTCTGATGATACTGGTGATGTATTTACTGCAAATTCTTATTCTAGCAACAGATTTACAAAAGATGTTCCACATCTACCTGACGGTACTAGAGCATCTGATACATTAGATTTTAGACCTAGAGTATCTGAATTTACATCTACTACAGCATCTCCATTCGCTTGGGATAGTAGAGATGTTGGTGGAGTATCAGGAAATCCAACTTTAGTTGTAACGCCTGGTGAGGCATCTACTCTTGGGTATGAATTCTATCTTCCAAGAATTGATAGACTTGTTTTAGATATTAGAGGTAAGTTTAGCGTAATTAAAGGAAGTTCTTCAGTTAATCCAACATTCCCTGTGAATGAAGAACAGGCAATGGATATTGCTAGAATTGAATTACCAGCATATCTTTATGATGTTGATGATGCAAAAATTATCATGGTTGATAATAGAAGATATACTATGAGGGATATTGGTAAACTAGAAGATAGGATTGAGAATCTAGAAACAGTAACATCTTTAAGTTTATTAGAACTTTCTACAAAAACATTACAAGTTAAAGATGCTGATGGTTTAGATAGGTTTAAGTCTGGTTTCTTTGTAGATGATTATAAGGATGCTGGAAGACTTGATATAGCAACATCTAAAATGAGTATTGATAGTTCTAAAAATGAACTTACATGCCCTGTTGACTTTGATTTTATAGGTCCAGAATTAGCATTAAACGCATCTATAGATTCTACCACTGCAGATTATTCTGAAGATCTTGAATTATTAGATTCTAATGTACAAAAAACAGGTGAATTGGTTACATTAAAATATACCGAAAAGGAATTTTTAAGTCAACCATTAGCATCTAGGGTTGAGAATGTTAACCCATTTAATATGATTTCTTTTACTGGTAGGATTACATTATCTCCACAGTCAGATAACTGGGTAAGAAATATTTACGTTGATGGTGGAGAAAGGAGAGTTACTGGTGATAGGAATGATGAATTTGTAGAAACAATTAAGATTGGTAGTAAACCAGATAAGTATATTCGTTCAAGAAACGTTAGGTTTACCGCAACGGGATTACAACCATATACAAGATATTATCCATTTTTCGATAGTGCTAGTGGAATTGACATTATTCCAAAACTTTTGGAAGTAACAATGTCATCTGGATCATTTACACCTGGAGAAACTGTAAAGGGATATGTTGGTGGAACTAATTTATTTACTGCTAGAGTATGTCAACCAAATCATAAAACAGGTAATCCCACATCACCTAAGAAAACTCTTGGTAAAAATCCTTACGATAGATCTATTACTTTAAGTACAGCATATTCTGCTTCATCTACTGTTTTAAATATCGATATTTCTTCATTGTCCAAAGAAGCACAAGGTAAGTATAATGGATATGTTGTAAGTGGTATGACGATATTAGGAGAAACTAGTGGTGCTGAAGCATCAGTATCTGATATTAGACTTATTAATGATAATTGGGGAGATTTAGAAGGTTCATTCTTCTTTAGAGATCCTAATACTAATCCAGCACCTCCATTAAGATGGACTACTGGACAGAAGACATTTAAATTAACTTCTAGTTCAACTAATTCTAAATCGCTACCAGGTAGTTTATTAATTAGTAGAGGAGAGACTTCTTATTGGACTAGCGGTATTGTTGATACCTATAGACAAACTAGAGTCATAGTTAGAATGCCACCTCCACCTCCACCACCACAGGTTGGTGACGGAGATAGTTGTGACCCTCTTGCACAGTCATTTACGACTGAAAGAGAAGGTATGTTCTTAACTGCTGTAGATTTATTCTTCGGTCATAAAGATGAAAATGAGAAATTAACTGTTGAACTTAGAACAGTTGAATTAGGAACACCAACAGGAGAATTAGTACAAGATTTTGCTCGTGTAGTTCTTGATCCTAATGAAATTAGTACATCAGATGATGGAAAAACACCAACTAAGGTTACATTCCCATCACCAATTTATCTAACACCACAAACTGAATATGCAATAGTAATTCTTGCACCAACTACTAACATGTATGAGGCATGGATTGCTAGAATGGGTGAAAAGACGGTAGGTACGTCTAATTTACCTGATGATGAAAATGTTATTGTTACTAAACAATACGTTGGTGGTAGTTTATTTAAATCTCAGAATGGTACTATCTGGACACCAAACCAGTTTGAAGATCTTAAATTTAAGATTTATAGAGCAGATTTTGTTAAATCTGGAACTCTAACATTCTATAACCCAAACATTGAGGATGGAGATGTTGGACATACTGCTATGATTGGTGATTCTATTAGAACTCTTCCAAGAAAATTGAAGGTAGGTTTTGATGATATTACTGGTGTCCCTGGTGTCAGTGGAACTGCTCAACCATTAACTACTGGTAATAAAGTAGCTGATGGAAATGGAGATACTAACGCCTATGGTTATATTGAAGCAGTTGGTGGAAGTGCTAATGATTTAGTAATATCAAATGCTGGTTCTGGATATCAAAACCAGAGTAATACTGCTAATGTATCATTATACCCAATTTCATCTCAAGAAAGAACTGCTGGAAGTGCAACTGTTACCATTGCTGGTGGTGTAGTTAGTAGTATTTCTATAACTGCTTCTGATAGAGGTGCAGGGTATAAAGTTGGAGATGTTGTTGGTATAGCAACTGCCGATTTGACAGGCAAAAGAGGATCTGGTGCTCAAATTACTATAAGCACTATACACCGTTATAATACATTATTCTTGACTGATGTTAAAGGTGAGCAATTCGCATTTGCTGGATCAAATGATATCTTCCTTAGTGTTCCCAATTCTCCTACTTATACTACATTTAATAGTGGTAGTACTCATTTTACATCCTCTACTCAAAATGGAACCTTATATAGTGGAAACACTTTAGAAGTTACTCAGTTCAATCATGGAATGCATGGTTCTAACAATGTTGTTCAAATTAGTGGTATAGAACCAAATTCAGTCCCAACTACTATTACAGAAAATATTGGTATTAATGCAACAGGAAGTATTTCTGTAGCAAATACTAGTATATTTGCAAGATATGAAGGTTTCCAAGCTGCAGCTAGTGCAGATGAGACTGGATATGTCAAAATTAATAATGAAATTATCTATTATAGTGGAATTACTGCAAGTGGTGGTGGTGCTGGAACCATTGGTATATCAACTAGAGGAGTTGATGGAAGTACTTCTAGAAACCATACTCAAGGTACTCAAATCCAACCATATACATTAAATGGTGTTGGTTTGAGAAGAGTTAATAAGACTCATTCCACAACTAGTATAATGGATAGTCCAAAGGATTTAGATAAGTATTATCTACAATTTGATAGAACTACCGAAGATACTAAGAGGGATACTGCAGATCTTATGTTGAATTTTACAAACGAAAATTCTTTAGGTGGATCTAATATTTACTCTACTAAGAATCTTCAGTTTAATACGATTCATCCAAGGATTAATGTTATAACTCCTGGAGAAGGAACAACCATTACAGGAAACATTAGAACTATTTCTGGAACTAGTGCTGGTGGAAACGAATCTTCCTTTATAGATCAGGGATTTGAATCTATTGAAATTAATGATACAACTAGATTGTCTTCACCTAGAATTATAGCATCAAGAGTTAATGAAACATCTAAATTGGATGGAATGCCTATGAGTAAATCATTCACATTGAGTTTGAATTTAACATCGAATAGTTCTCATGTTTCACCTGTTGTTGATTTAGATAATGCTATTGTGATTTTGGGTAGAAATAGGTTGAATAAACCAGTTGATGACTATGCAGCAGATGGTGCATCAAACTCCATTTCTGAGGATCCTCATACTGGAATATATGTAACTAAGAGAGTTGATCTTAAGAATCCATCAAGTTCTTTAAAAGTTCTTGTTGGTGCTTCTAGACATACAAGTGCAGACTTTAGAGTTCTTTATCAACTATTCAGAAATGATTCTGAGGATGTTGATCAAGCATTTGTTCCATTCCCTGGATATGATAATTTAAGAGATACTGATGGAGATGGATTTGGTGATAGTATCATAGATTCTACAAAAAATAATGGTAGACCTGATGCTAGAGTTGTACCAAATGCAGAAAATGAGTTTTCTGAATATCAATTCAGTACTGATGATTTAGAACCATTCACTGGATTTAAAATCAAAATCGTGATGAGTGGAACTAATGAAGCATTTGCTCCAAGATTTAAGGACTTTAGAGTAATTGCTTTAGCATGATAAAGGTTGAAGGACATAAGAATCTGTATCGTAATGATTCTGGTGCGATCATTAATACAGATTCTGTTGAATATAATCAGTATATGAAAGTTAAAAACAAAAGAAAATCTGAAAAACATGAACTTCAAAGACTCAGAAATGAGATTGACGAAATTAAATCATTGTTGAAGGATTTAACTAATAAATAGTTAAAATTATAAGATTATAATGGCAGTATACGTCGCAAATATCCTTATAAACCAAGGAGCTGATTTCAGTCAAACATATACATTGGAAGATTCAAATTCCAATTCTGCACAAAATTTGACTGGATACACCGTTGCTGCAAAAATATCAAAGCACCATGCTTCTACTAATCAAACAGCATTTAGTGCAACAGTTTCTAATGCTGCTGCTGGTGAAATTAAATTAATTTTGACAGATGTACAAACAGCTGCATTAGCACCTGGCAGACAGGTTTATGATATTTTATTGACTGCACCTGATGGAACCAAAGAAAGGGTTGTTGAAGGTATGGCAATAATAAGAGACGGAGTTACCTAATGGCAATCAGAGTAAGAAGAGGTTCTACATCCACTATTGGAGTTAGATTAGGTGCTGTTAATGCATCTAAACTTGTAAGTTCATCTTCATTTTCAATTGGTAATTTGAGTAGTATTAATGATATTGATGCTTCTGCCAGAAGTGCTACAAATAGTGTTTTAATGTATAATATGTCAACAGGAAAATATGAACACGTATCACCATATCATATTGTAGATATGTCAGATGCAACTCAAGATAACGCAATGGATGCAGGGACGTTTTAATTAATTAATAATAAGTATAAATATAATTAAAAGTATAGTAATTCAACATGGCTTCTCCTGTTATTCAGTTTAAGAGAGGTGCTTTCGCTAGTTTGCCAGCGTTGAAAGCAGGAGA
>MDSY01000133.1_pt1 | contig 12187 bp, 8 predicted proteins | sample 811131 | NCBI WGS metagenome assembly MDSY01 (sample SAMN05326643, study PRJNA326480) | marine metagenome | isolation source: seawater | place: Atlantic Ocean: South West | collected 2010
AACGGTGGTACTCGTGTAGTGCACTTATCAAACCTATGCACTGAAATAATCGAAGTAACAAACCAATCAGAAACAGCTGTATGCAACTTAGGGTCTCTGAACCTCGGATCTTTCGTAACTACCGACGAAGTAGCAGCATTTGATTATGAAGAATTAGGAAAAACTGTAAGGCAAGTAATCCCATTTCTTGACCGTGTAATTGACATTAATTTCTACCCAATTAACGAGGCAAGTAACTCAAATAACCAATGGAGGCCAGTCGGTTTGGGCATGATGGGCCTACAAGACGTTTTCTTCAAAATGCAGATTCCATTTGACTCTGAAGAAGCAAAAGAAATATCAGCAAGAATAAGCGAGGAAATATATTTCAATGCCTTATGGGCATCAACTGAACTCGCGGAAAAGAATGGTGCTCATGATACGTTTTCAATGACGCGAGCTGCCAAAGGCGACCTCCAATTTGATCTTTGGGGTGTTGAACCAACACATCACGAGCGTTGGACTGGCCTACGCCAGAGAATTGCAGAGCACGGGTTACGAAACTCGCTTATGATAGCTATAGCTCCCACTGCAACAATTGCTTCAATAGCTGGATGCTACGAGTGTATTGAACCCCAGGTTTCTAATTTATTTAAACGCGAAACTCTCTCGGGAGAATTTATGCAAATCAATAAATACCTCGTCCATGAGTTGCAAGAGCGAAACCTGTGGGATGAAGAAATGAGAACAGAACTAATCCGAAGTGAGGGTTCTGTGCAAACCATTGAAAGAATCCCTGACGACTTGAAATCTGTGTATCGAACAGCGTGGGAAATACCAATGAAATCCCTTATCGAAATGGCTGCTGATAGAGGCGCCTATGTTGACCAAAGTCAATCATTAAACCTTTTCATGGAATCACCAACAATAAACCGGCTTAGTTCTATGTATATGTTTGCTTGGAAGTCAGGAATTAAGACAACCTACTACTTAAGGTCTCGCCCCGCTACGCGAATTAATCAAACTACAGTCACTACTTCAAGCCCAACACCATCAGGGGGGGACGGGCTAACTAATAAAACAGCTGAAGAGCTCGCTTGTTCACTAGAAAACCCCGAATCATGCGACTCATGTCAATAACCGGAAACAAATAAAGGATAATAAAAAATGGCCCTTGCCAACGAAAATAGTTTTGCAATTGACCCCAACGAATTGCAATCAGATGAACAAATTGATTATGACATAAACCATGCAGCCCGACCAGATAACATCTTGGATCCTGGCTTCAACCTCACGCTACGGCCAATGAAATACCAAGTATTTTTTGATATGTATAAAGACGCTATTAAAAATACTTGGACTGTAGACGAGATAGATTTCTCTGATGATCATGTTGATCTGAGAAACATGCAAGCAAGTGAAAAGCACCTAATCAGTCGTCTAGTAGCATTTTTTGCTACAGGAGACTCAATAGTTTCAAATAACCTCGTACTGAATCTATATAAACATATCAATGCCCCTGAAGCCAGAATGTACCTGAGCAGGCAACTTTACGAAGAAGCCCTTCACGTCCAGTTTTATCTAACCCTATTGGATTCTTACATACCAGATATGAAAGAACGTGAAGAAGCGTTTGCAGCTATACACAATATCCCCTCGATCAAACAAAAGGGAGACTTTTGTTTTAAGTGGATGGGAACGATGGAGTCGCTAGACGAACTCACAAACGAAGATGAACAACGCACCTTCCTAAGGAATTTAATTTGCTTTGCTGCTTGTATAGAGGGACTCTTCTTCTTTGCCGCTTTCGCATACGTATATTTCCTGAGAGATAAAGGTTTATTAAGTGGACTAGCAGCGGGAACAAATTGGGTCTTCAGAGATGAAAGTGCCCATATGAATTTCGCATTTGAGGTCGTTCGGACTGTTCGGAATGAACAACCAGAACTTTGGACAACAGACTTAGTTGAAGATATTAAAAAAATGTTAAGCGAAGCCGTAGATTGTGAAATGAAATTTGCAGATGACGTCCTTGGAGGCGGGATCACTGGAATGAGCCTTTCCGATACACGCGAATACCTTCAGTTTGTTGCTGATTCACGACTCCAACAATTGGGAATTGAACCAATATACGGTTCAAAAAACCCGTTTGACTTTATGGCATTACAGGATGTTCAGGAACTAACAAACTTCTTTGAGAAAACTGTAACTGCCTACCAAGTCGGGGTTGAAGGAGAAGTTGAATTCTCTGACGACTTTTAGTTCTCCAGTCCCCCAACTGGAATCAAGCCAAGCCCGGTGCGAAAGCATCGGGCTTGAGCTCCTTTTATGATGACTCTTTAAATAAAGCGAGTATTGATTTTGCTGCTTCGGTAGCAGATAGATCACCATTTAATACTTGCTCTTCGGTTTCAGAGACTGATTGAGCAATAGAGGCTTCATTTCTCAAGTTATGTATTAACTGGTCTTCAACCATGGACCACATCCATCGAATCTGCTGTTGTGACCTTCGCTTACTCCAAGCACCGGTCTCTTGAGCATGTGTATGATGATCGCTTATGTGATCCCAAATATTAGAAACTCCTTGACCTGTTAACGCTGAACAAGTGAGAACAGGTGTAGCCCAGTGAGACCCAGCATTCGATAACAGCACCATAGCTGATTGATAATCTCGCGCTGATTGTTTAGCCTGTAATTCATTTTCTCCATCTGCTTTATTGACTGCGATCAGGTCTGCTAACTCCAGGACTCCTTTCTTTATACCTTGAAGAGAGTCCCCCGACCCCGGCAATAGCAGAAGAAGAAAAAAATCTACCATTTCCGATACGGTAACTTCGCTCTGACCTACCCCTACTGTTTCTATTAAAATCACATCAAAGCCGGCTGCTTCAAGAATAAGCATTGTTTTCTGAGTTCCTCTGGAGACACCCCCTAGAACCCCTGAAGATGGTGAGGGTCTGATAAAAGCATTTGGGTCGGTAGACAAACGCTCCATCCGTGTCTTATCACCTAGTATTGAGCCTCCAGAAATTGAACTTGAAGGATCGACTGCAAGCACAGCTACTTTGTGACCTCTTGATGTCAAATAGGTTCCTAATTCGTCAATGAATGTGCTTTTCCCAACTCCGGGAGAGCCGGTAATCCCTACTCGGAGAGATGTTCCTGTTCGTGACGAAATGACTTTAAGAAGATTGTCAGCAGTCTCCAAATCTGAAGTGCTAGAACTCTCAACAAGTGTTATCGCCTTTGATATCCAAGTTCGATCTCCTGAAATAACACCGGCTGTGATGAGTTCCAACTCATTATCCTGCATAACTAGCCAATCGACTTGAGAAGATCAATAGCTGCATCAGATATCACGGTTCCGGGTGGGTAAATAGCGGTTGCACCCGCATCATATAGTTCTTGAAAGTCTTGCGGTGGCACTACCCCCCCTACAACGATAAGGATATCGTCACGCCCAAGGTCACTTAGTTGGGCTTTTAACTCTGGTACAAGTGTTAAGTGGCCTGCGGCAAGAGAGGAGACGCCAACAACGTGGACATCAGCTTCAACGGCTTGTTTAGCAGCTTCTTCGGGGGTCTGAAATAAGGGGCCTATATCAACATCAAAGCCTAAATCAGCAAAAGCTGTGGCTATAACCTTTTGCCCTCGGTCATGACCATCCTGACCTACTTTAGCAACTAGAATTCTCGGCCGGCGGCCGTGATTTTTTGCGAATTCTTTAGTCTCTGATCGTACTAACTCTATTTGCTCGTTATTTTCTCCCACTTCGTTACGATACACCCCTGAAATTATTTGTATTTGTGATTTATGCCGATCAAATACCTTTTCTAAAGCATCACTGATTTCTCCAACGGTAGCAAACTCTCGGGCTGCATCTATGGACAGAGCAAGCAGGTTCCCGTCTTGTTCAGCTCCATTAGTTAGACGCTCAAGTGCGGCTTGACATGCCTTTTCATCTCTTGCTTCTCTTAGCTCGATAAGTTGTTGAATTTGTTGTTGCCTTACCTCGCGGTTATCAACTTGGAGAATTTCCACATCATCTTCTTTATCAAGTCTGAACTTATTTACTCCAATGACTGGTTGAACCCCGGAATCAATTCTTGCCTGAGTTCTCGCAGCTGCTTCTTCAATTCGCAATTTAGGGATTCCAACATCGATTGCCTTTGCCATCCCTCCAGCATCTTCTATTTCCGAGATGTGCTTCCATGCACGATTGGCTAAGTCATGGGTGAGGCGTTCAATGTAATATGAGCCTCCCCAAGGGTCAACAACTCGAGTAGTACCTGATTCATGCTGAAGGAAAAGCTGTGTATTCCTTGCAATTCTGGCGGAGAACTCTGATGGTAATGCTAGTGCTTCATCAAATGAGTTTGTATGGAGGGATTGCGTGTGCCCTTGTGTAGCGGCCATAGCTTCAATGCAGGTCCTTATAATATTCGTGTAGACGTCTTGAGCAGTGAGACTCCAACCGGAGGTCTGACTATGAGTGCGTAAAGATAGTGACTTGGGATTCTTAGGTTGAAATTGGCTAACAAGCTTTGTCCAAAGTAACCGAGCTGCTCTTAACTTAGCGACTTCCATGTAGAAGTTCATTCCAATACACCAGAAGAAACTTAATCGAGGAGCAAAGGCATCTATGTCCAAACCTGCACCAAGCCCCGAGCGGATATATTCAACGCCATCTGCAAGGGTGTATGCCATTTCTAGGTCAAGAGTCGCTCCTGCCTCTTGCATATGGTAGCCCGATATGGAAATTGAATTGAACTTTGGCATCTCTGTTGACGTGAACGCAATGATGTCGGAAATAATTCGCATTGAAGGTTTTGGAGGATAGATAAAAGTATTCCTGACCATGAATTCTTTTAGGATGTCATTTTGAATTGTCCCAGCGAGTTGTTTTGTAGACACTCCCTGTTCTTCTGCTGCGAGGACGTAAAGAGCAAGAACTGGAAGAACAGCCCCGTTCATAGTCATTGAGACGCTCATTTTATCCAATGGGATCCCATCAAATAATTGCCTCATATCAATGATGGAGTCAATGGCAACTCCCGCCATACCTACGTCTCCAGATACCCTCGGGTTGTCAGAGTCGTATCCGCGGTGAGTTGGTAGGTCAAAAGCTACAGAAAGCCCTCTTTGTCCAGCCGCCAAGTTACGACGGTAAAAGGCATTAGACTCAGCAGCCGTAGAAAATCCGGCATATTGGCGAATTGTCCATGGCTGATTTACATACATCGTTGGGTAAGGACCTCGTAAAAAGGGGGGGAAACCCGGCAAAGTATGAACAAAGTCAAGGGATTGGAGGTCATCTTTTGTATATAACGGCTTTATGGGAATTCCTTCAGGAGCATGCCAGACATATTCTTCTGGACTTGTCTGTAAATGCTCAGATAGCAACTCATTCCAGTCACTGGCTTTATAGTCATCTGTTACAGGAAGAGGGGAATAGGGAATGGAGCCAAAATCAGGAACCGGCATTACGTCTCCTCAGCATTTCGGAATATGTCTGAAATTCTGAAATCCAGATACTCACTATTGCCATCATCAACTGACCTAGGATAGGGATCCCTTCGGAGCTCAGTTGCTAATTCCTCCCGAAATGAATTCACTCCAATGAGAATCTTCTCTTTAGACAAGACTTGAGATGTATAATCTTCTCTTGAGAGATGTGCCTGTTCGGCATAAGAACCCGAAATAACTTGATGTTTGAATCCCCCACTTGATTCATAATCTTGAAATCTTTCCCATGATTTCTCTGCTATGTCAGCCGAGAGTGACTCAACGTACCATGAGCCACCAGCAGGGTCTACGACCCGATGGATATTTGATTCCTCCATAAGCACTAGATGAGTGTTCCTGGCTAGCCTCAACCCAAATTCATTTGGTATTCCGAAAGCACTATCAAATGCAGGAATGGAAATAATATCAGCTCCGCCAGTTGCCGCAGAAAAGCAACCAATTGTTGTTCGTAACAGATTCACCCACGGGTCATCTCGAGATATTAAATAATCTGGAGTTTGAGCTTGTATTTTTATTTGAAAGCTCTCTACCCCGCAGGCCTTTCCAATATTCAGTAAAAGAAGTCTCAATGCGCGTAGTTTAGCAATATCAAGAAATTGGTCAGTCCCCACTGAAACAATAATCAAACACTGTTTCAAAGCTACTTCCATCCCGATACCGGCTCTTTCCATAGCTCGTAAATAAACAACAACCGTTGAGAGAACCCCAGCAATTTCCGTAACTGTATCAGCACCGAGTTGGGCGTATTCCAAACCATTAATTCGGAATGTAGTTGCTTTCGTAAAGTTGTTAGAAACTTCGCCCGCTAGTTCAGCGCCACCAGCAAGATGCGATTCAAAATCACTAATTTCAAGTGAATTACTCAAAAGTTCCCCTAGAGGATCAACCCCAAGATCAAATATATTTCCAGATGATTCCGGCAACTTATTCGATAGATAATCAACTAGTTGAGAAGCAGCTGAAAGACTTTCGCGACTACACGAGAGACCGATTCCTGCCATGTCAAGCATAATCCCGTCTAGAACTTTCTGAAATGGAATCGTCTCAGTTTCCTCAATTGCCAGTTCGATGCTCCTAGCTCCTCGAGAGAGATCTTCCAGAATTAGCGAATTCGCTGAGCTAGCATCCGTAATCCAATGACGTTGGCGAATATCCCAACCCTTAATATTCCCTATCGGATTTGAGGAACGTAAACCAATACCTTCTGACACCTCATCTAATAAGCCATCAGTCATTTCATCCGTATAGATGGGGTTTATGTGTAAGCCACCTGCTAAATCAGAGTGCAAGACCTCCTGTATGTTGCCTTCTCCTACAACAGCCTCGGCCGCCTTCAACCAAGCTTCGAATTCAGGATTTCCAGCACGATCCCAAAACACAATTTCATCTTCTGACATAGTTCCACAATAGGCGTTTATTGAGGAACATTCGCACTTTTCTTTGACAGCATTGAGCAACTGTCACCCACACTAAAATGTGACATCCTGCATAGTGACAAAAGACACCACATCTTCACGAGCATTAACTGCTCAAATGAGGCAGAATACATATGGCCTTAAATATGGCACCCCCGAACAAAGGATTAATAATGGCAAAGAAATCAAATCACCATTTACAATACGCTGATTTTGCCTTTGCGGCCTCAGCAACTCCTCAAGAACTTGAAACCCTCTGCAGACTAACTACTCGCATAGACGTCAAAAAGGGAAGCATTCTTATGCATCAAGGTGCATTCGGAAATGAAGTTCTCTTACTGGTCCATGGACAGCTAGTCATTGAGAAAGACGGAAAGCTGGTAGCATCTATCGCTCCAGGCGCCGTTGTTGGTGAGAGAGCCGTCATTCTAAATGAACCAAGAGATGCGACCGTCCGAGCGGCTTTCGATTCAACCATATTAGCTATGTCACGAAGTGAATTTAATACCCTCTTGGCTGAATGCCCAAGTATCGCTAGAAATATACTTGAAGAGGCACTAACTCGAGCATAGTAAGTATCAATTAAGACACAGGGAGATCGCCGCCTCATAAGTGGCGATTGGATACCTATTTAAAGTAAGTGAACATCAAGAAAGCTACCAAATGACAGCGACTCATGGAAACCGCACTACTTCCGCTGACGTAGTTGATGTCAGTGCGCCAGGTGCTATTCCGTACGTTGAACTGTCGGCCACAAATTTTGGTGAGATATTATCTCTCACAGAGTCAATCACAAATCAAGGTTGGGTCGTTACTACACCTGCTGGACCGATGGTGCTCGGTTACAAACAGATCAAGTCTATTCTTAGAAATCCTGAATGGATATCACTACTTTCAAGCTTCACTGCATTAGACCAAATGGAAAATGGCATTTCCGATTTGAACGTGATGCTTGAACAAGCTCAGCGAATTGTTCCCGAAATTCCCTCGACCGTCAGAATGCGCCCCAACGTCTTGTCCGTAGAAGGCGAAGACCATAAACGACTTCGGCGACTTGTTAATTCTTCATTCACCTCTGGCAATACAAACAAACATCGTGCATTCATGAAAAATCATGCAGACAACTTGGTTTCAAAAATACTTGAGAACGGAGGAGGGGAACTTGTATCGGAATTCTGTCGCCCTTTTCCTGTTCCAGTGATTTGCCGTATCCTCGGGGTTGATGACAATGACTGGAAACTATTTGACGAGTGGGCTGACATCATATTTTCAGCCCTCGACGCCGACATCGAGTCTGTTATAGGGCGTTTAGGAGAGATATCAAAAGCTCAAAGGGATCTTGACGCGTACGTCCAAAACCTAATCATCAAGCGGAGCAATGCACCAGAAGACGATTTACTTACTGAACTAGTTCAAAGTCACTATGACGAAGACCGCCTATCGCATGATGAATTGAGCGCAATGGTTGAAGCCATATTACTTGCAGGGACCGATACCACGCGAAACCAATTGGGAGCAACAATCGCGGTGTTGGCTGACCACCCAGACCAATACCAGGCATTAAGAAATGATCCTTCACTCATTCCCGCAGCTGTAGAAGAGTCACTTCGATACATTAGCGCCGTTCGCACAACTGGTCGTTTAGCCACGACTGATCAAGTAATCGATGGAATTCTGTTTCCTGCTGGATCAACTGTACTTCTGGGGCTTCACGCAGGAGGCCTTTCTGAAGCAGAAGAACATGGCTTCGAGTTCAATATCTTTAGGGAAAGTGGCTGCCCTCATTTAGCTTTTGGGTCCGGAGCCCATCACTGCCTTGGTGCCTCACTTGCTCGCGCTGAGTTACAAGAAGCCTTAACCTCTTTTGTTGAAAAGGTTTCTTCATATGAACTTGTGTCACCAGTTGAGTGGAAACCTCTTTCAATGGGAATCTGGGGTCCGGCAAAACTTGAGATCAAAATTTTAGCTGAAGGTAAAAGTAACAAATTACAAAATCAAACAGACTTCAAAACAACAGTAAAAGTAGAGTCAAAACTTGAAAGTAACGAATCTTCAGAGGTCGTCAATCAGTGGATCAGGGAAGCAGATGAGACGCGGCGGACTTTGCGCCTATCAATACCAGGCTTAATAAGGAAGCCAAAATTTCCACCCTTAACTCGCTTGCTAACTACAGTGATCCGTTTCGGGAAAGCTTTCTTAGTGTGGAAAATCCGAGACCGCAAAGCAGAAGGACCAGAAAAACAAGCTCGCCTTTACGAAAGGCTGCGTCATGTTGCCGAACTTCAAGGCCCCACCTACGTCAAACTCGCTCAACTAATATCAGCAGCGGAAGGAGTCTTCCCTGAAGCTCTGGTTGCTGAATGCAAAAAATGCAGAGATCAGGTGTCCCCTGAGCCATGGGCTGAAGTTTCTAAAGTCCTCAACGACGAGTTAGGAAATAGAAGATCAGACATCGTTTCGGTGAATCAGATTCCTATCGCTGCTGCCTCAATCGCTCAAGTGCATGAGGCAGTGCTGAGAAACGGTTCAGAGGTCGTAATAAAGATACAACGACCAGGGATACGAAAAAAAGTTATAGACGATCTAAAAGTAATGGCTTGGGTCGCTCCAAAACTTGTAGGAAAAATACCGGTCGCTGCACTTGCGAATCCCCCTGCACTCGTTGAACTCTTCGCTGAAACAATCTGCGAGGAATTAGATTTCAAACTCGAAGTGGCTAACTTATTTGAGATCAAAAGAGTTCTGTACTCAAATTTGAAGCAGGAGTGGGAAATTCCCGACCCTGAGCTCGAACTTGTTACCGAACGCGTGATAGTTATGACCAAGATATCTGGAGTATCATTAGGCGATTCAATAGCCATGGGAATCGACAGTGAACGCAGTTCCGTTGTTTTTCGCCAGATGGTTGAAGGCCTCTTAGAGGGCGCTGTTATCCACGGTATTTTCCATGGGGACTTTCATGCAGGAAACGTCTTCCTAAATGAAACAGGGAAAATAGGTCTTGTGGATTTTGGGATAACTGGTCGGCTTGATGGTACTCGCAGACAGGCATTTCTCAGGTACGTAGTCGGTCTGATGACCGGTGACGTGGAATCCCAAGTCGTTGGGATAAAAGACCTAGGGGCTTTTCCGGAAGATGCAGACATAGGGCTTTTAATAAATGAATTCCAACTTGAGCGAAATAACTTTGACCCTCTAGAGCTATCAGAAGAAGAATTTATTGACGAATTTCGAGGTCTCATCAAAGGTCTACTTGCTGAAGGTGCACGTATTCCCAAAGAACTCATGCTCTTCGTAAAAAACTTTGCTTACCTGTCATCAGTAATGCAGGAACTAGACCCTGACATGGACCTACTCAACGAATTCTTGGAAGTCGCCTCTGCTTTCTTCGGCAGAAACGGGGTACGAGTCGCAACTGAAATAGGGTTTTCACTTAGCGCTGATGATGTCAGCGATATAACCTTCAGAAGAGTTGCTGGCATACGAGAGAATGTCCCTTCCTTAACATGGAAAGAACTAGGTGAGCGAAGAAATTCTCTAATGGACAGAATAGATAGAAGGTCCATTAAGCAAATTATTGAATGAGTTAATATCGTCCTTTAGCCTTATGTAAGCCAAATGAAAGCAAGCAGAGGAGCTTTTATGAATTCATTCGAAAAACCAGTTGTTGATGTCCCTTTTGAAGGGAATCCTCCGATTGAATTAGTACTAGATGATTTAATCATCGGCGATGGGGCAGAGTGCGAGCCAGGGCAAATTATTAGTGTAGATTATGTCGGTATCTCATGGTCAACAGGTATTGAATTTGATTCATCATGGTCTCGAAGCGAAGTTTTTGCATTCCATCTCGGAGCAGGACAAGTTATTTCAGGGTGGGATGAAGGCTGCACGGGAATGAGGGTCGGAGGACGCCGGAAACTAATAATCCCCCCAGCAATGGGATACGGTTCACAAGGTGCTGGAGGCGTTATAGCTCCTAATGAGACACTTGTTTTTATCGTTGACCTAAGAAGCATCGGCTAGTTTGGAGGATGCAATGAAAGAGAATGAACTTAAAGGGAAAGTAGCAGTAGTAACAGGCTCTAGTCGAGGAATCGGAAGAGGAATCGCTGTCGGATTAGGAGAAAAGGGGGCAACTGTTTATGTAACGGGAAGGTCAAAAGGGGGTGGTCCCTTGACGATCGATGAAACTGCCAAGATGGTTAATGAAGCTGGAGGCGTGGGGGTACCAGTATCGGTGGACCTTGGAGATGATGAACAAATCGTGAGGTTGTATCAACAAATAGAAAGTGACCACGGCAGATTAGATATTCATGTGAACAACGCTTTTAAGATCCCTAACCCACCTGTTTGGGGTGGAAAATTCTGGGAGCACCCTATTCAAGTGTGGGATGACCAAGTCGGAATCGGCCTCCGTGCAGCATATGTAGCGAGTGTTCATGCAACGAAACTAATGATGACGGGCACCGATTCTCTGAAATTTATTGTGAATATCTCCTCGAGCGGATCTGAACGCTACGCCCTGAGCGCGAGTTATGGAATCGCTAAGATGGGCACAGACCGCCTCACTCGTGATTTTGCAGTTGAAGGTAAAGAAGATGGACTTTGCGTTATAGGTCTTTGGCCGAGCCAAGTATTAACGGAATTCATTATAGAAAGTATTGAAAAGGGAGACATAGAATTAGATGAAGAGAACTCCGAAACCCCACTCTATACGGGACGAGTTATAGCTAAACTCGCCACAGATGATCAGAGGTTCGAGCGAAATGGGCAAGTTTTAACAACAGCTGAATTAGCAGTACATTATGACATCAAAGATGAGCGTGGCAAACAACCAAAAGGTAAGCGCAATCCTACGCTATTCAGAGAAATAATTTAGCCATCAACTTATTCAGATGTATTAGGTGACTCAACAAGACGTTTTGGAGGAGAGTGAGAGCCAGGTTCTCTGCTTCGCACAATGCAAGATTGACTTCCGATCGCACACAGAGTTCCGTCTTCTGACCAAATATGGATAACACCATGCCCAAACCCGCTAGCTATCGCATCGACTCTAATGTCAAGTAAGTACCAGTCACTGGGAACCAGATCAATTACTCTCAAAGTGTTATCAAGGCTTGTTGATCCTGCTTTTCCCTGTTGTATGAAGCTGATACCCATAGGTACATAATCACCCAATACAGCAAATGTAGCTGCTGATGGTTCCAAGAGCTCTGGCATTCGACTCCAAACTGCTATTCTGCCCGGTTCAATTTCAGTTGGTTCTT
>MDSY01004588.1_pt1 | contig 12185 bp, 11 predicted proteins | sample 811131 | NCBI WGS metagenome assembly MDSY01 (sample SAMN05326643, study PRJNA326480) | marine metagenome | isolation source: seawater | place: Atlantic Ocean: South West | collected 2010
CATCAATTACGACTTGTTTTGGATCATCGTCATCCCACACTGTAATTAAAATATCAGTTACGACAATACCAAAAAAGAAGATAGCACCTGTTATCAATAAAAATAAAGGATCGCTTATAAAAGGTTTCAAATAATACCAAGCAATTAATGCAACTAAGCTACCAAATGTTCCTGGAGCAAAAGGTATATGACCAACATAACATATTGTACCAAAAAATTCAGAAAATTTAAACCGAATATCACTGTTCATCTTGAATGAAACCTTTCAATGTATTTCGATTTGAGTAAATATAGGTAAGACCTGTAAAAACTGTGAATAAAGTGGCAAATAAAGTAATGTTATATATAATATCATATTCTGCTATGATATCAAGTATGGGAATTGCCCAACTAAGTGTAAGACCTTTAACGCCTAAAAAGATAAGAATAAAACTTATAATGATCATTTGAGTGGCTGTTTTTGCTTTTGCTATGGTTGAAGTAACCATTGAAAACCCTTTTTGCTCCATAGCCATTCTCAAACCAGTTACAAAAAAATCTCTAAAAATAATTAACCCAACCATCCAAAAATCAATAATTCCTAGTAAAGAAAAAGAAATAAAAGCTGCAGAGACTAATATTTTATCCGCTAAAGGATCTAAGAATTTACCCTCAGGAGTTTCTTGGTTATATTTTCGCGCATGATATCCATCATAAGCATCTGTAATACTTGCAATAATAAATATCACTAAAGCTATAGGATGACCATATTTGTACTCTGAAAATAAAGATAGTATAAAAACTGGTGTTAATAATATCCTGAAAAGAGTTAATATATTTGGAATATTTAGACGGATGTCCTTCCCTCCATAGCTCTGACAAGAGTTGCTTCATCTATATAGTCTAAATCACCACCAACTGGTAAACCTCTGGCTAGTCTAGTTACAGTAACTTTTTTATCTTCTAAAATTTTAGTTAAATATAACGAGGTAGTCTCACCTTCAACACTTGAATTAGTAGCTAATATAATTTCCATCCCTTCAGAAACTCTTACCATTAATGTTGAAATATTTAAATCCTCAGGACTTATTCCGTCTAAAGGTGATAAAACACCCCCTAAAACATGATAAACACCCTTGAATGTATTTGTTCTCTCAAAAACAAAAACATCCTGAGCATTTTCTACAATGCAGAGAGTATTTTTATCTCTTTTAACATCTTCACAAATTGGACAAAGTTCATTTTCTGTTATCCCATGACAAACTGAACAATTTCGTATACGAGACTTAACCGCTTTCAATGCATCGGAAAATACTGAAACTTGCTCATCATTCTCCTTCAAAACATAAAAGGTAAGCCTTTGAGCAGTTTTTCTTCCTATACCCGGTAAACGTGAAAAGGCATCTATTAAATCATTAATACTTTCAGGAAAAGAATTCAATTACATACCTGGAATTTTCATTCCCCCAGTGACGGAGTTCATTTTTTCTTGAGAATCAGTTTGTGATTTTGAAAGCGCTTTATTAATGGCAGATATTATTAAATCCTCTAGCATCTCTTTACCTTCAGAAAGAGCTTCTTCATGAATGTTTATATCTAATAATTCTTGCTTACCATTCACTTTAACTGAGACCATACCTCCTCCAGATTCTGCTTCGATTATTAGATCTGATAATTCATTTTGCACACTTTCAATCTGCTGTTGCATTTGCTGTGCTTGCTTTAATAGTTTGGACATATTTCCTTTAAACATTTTTACTCCTAACGTAATATTTCGCCGTCAAATAGATCGACAACTTTGTTAAAAACTTCTTCATCCTTAGGGTCAGAATCTTGCATCTTCTTTGATTTACTATTTTTATCTACTACTGAATTTGGAACATTTTTTTCAAAACTTAAAGTCAGTTTATTGCCAAGAGTTTCAAATAATATATTCTCAATATATTTCATACTTCGATCCATTGCTTTCATACTAAAACCAGTTTCTCTTATTGGTTTTAACATGATAATATTATCTTTTACCGAAATTGGAGAATAATCCTCGAAAATAGCTGCGATAGAAGGTTTATCAACGTTTATTTTTGAAATGATAATTCCCCATTCATTTTTAATTTGTTCCAAAAAGTCATCAGATTCTTCTACAATTTTTTCAGTGTCACTTTGTACTTTTTGCTCAGAAACTGGAGTATGCTTTTTGATTGGTGGAGAATCCTCCAAAGGAGCAGTCTCTTTTTTAACATTTTCTTGAGATTCTTTTTTTGTTTCAACTAAAGCACTATCATTTTTTTCTAAAATAGCTTTTTTGGTAACAAGATCATCAATTAAAACCGGTTTTGAAGGCATCTCATTCTTTGGTTCTGATGCTTTTTTTATATCACGAATAACTGGTTCTTCTTTAGTTAAATTTTTGGATAAAGATATTTCTTTTTTACCTGATAAAATATCATCAATTCTAACAGAGCTATCCATTTCTAAAAGTTTTAGGGAGGTAATCTCTAAAATGATGTTTGGATTTTCAGACTTTCTAATTGTACTCAGAACATCAGTTAATATTTGACTAATTCTTAATAAATCTCTTTTATCCCAATCAGATGCTTCAGTTACGTATTTAGAGACTAACTCTTTATTCATTTCTGTAAGAGGAGCTCCTCTATTGATTTGACCATAAAGCAAATTCCTAATATGTTCCATCATTGTAATTAAAATTTCTGAGGATGGGATACCGTAATTGGAAAACTCTGTTAAAACAGATATCATTTTTTCATTATCTTTATTTTTTATTGAGTCAGTATATTTAAAAAATAATTCTTGAGGCATCAAACCTAAAGCCTCTGTTACTTTATTATATTCTAACTTATTACCACAATAAGATATGGTCTGATCTAAAAGAGAAAGTGCATCGCGCATACTGCCGTCAGCTTTTTTAGATACTGCCATAATAGACTCTTGATCGAACAAAACTTTTTCTTCTTTTAAAATAAAATTAAGTCTCTCAATAATAACTTTCAGTGAGATCCTGTTAAAATCAAAACGCTGGCAACGTGAAATAATAGTTGCGGGTACTTTATGTATATCCGTTGTAGCAAAAATAAACTTTCCATGAGATGGTGGCTCTTCAAGCGTTCTTAATAAAGCATTAAATGCTTGATTCGTAAGCATGTGAACCTCATCTATAATTATCACTTTGAACGATCCGTTCATTGGAGCAAACTTAATCTGCTCTCTCAAACCTCTTATTTCTTCGATTCCTCTGTTTGATGCACCATCAATTTCCAGAACATCAAGTGATCGACCTTCAGCAATTTCTCTAGACGATTTATCATTATGATCAAAACTATAATTAGCCCCACCTTTGGCATTTAAAGCCATTGCCATTATTCTTGCAGTTGTTGTTTTTCCAACACCACGAGGTCCGGTAAATATGTAGCCCTGAGCAATGCGCTCCTGTTTGAAGGCATTTATTAAGGTATTTGTAACGTGATCTTGCCCAACAACATCTTCAAAAGACTGAGGGCGCCACTTTAGTGATAATACTTTGTATGACATATGATTTATTTCGGCCGTGCACTGTTGTTTGACGATTCCGTTTTTTAATAGGATTATATTAGTCAGCTCATCTTCGAAAACATGTCAGCACATAGTTAGTATAACTTACCGCTGCTCCTTTCCAGGCCTGACGGGTTTCATCAACTGACTATTGCAACAGCACAAAGAGTCAACACTTCCTAATATAAGCTAATAAAGCGCTAATCGCCTAGCAATAGCATCGACCCTGCTGTAGCGGATTGCAGGTTACAGGGCACCGCTAATTCCCCATCTAGCACGGCCAGAATATAGTTCTTTATTAAATTATTCCAATGAAATTACGAACAATAATGGACTATTGAATCAACAATTTTAATTTTAATAGATAACAACTATTTTTATTTCTGAAATCTCAAACCAATCCCAAAAATTTGACTGGTCTAATTTTAGAACTCCATCCTTAAAATTAAATCTGAGTCTTTTTCGATAAAGAGATTCTGTAAACCATTCTGAATTATCTCTTTTATAGTAAATAGATACAAATGGTGGACTATCTTCAATTAAATCAGGAATTACTAGAGTACATATAGTTTCATTAAACTCCCCTTCAGCGGTAATAAAATCAACTTTAGTAAAACTATAAACTCTTTTTTTTAGACCTGAATAGACAACAAGATTTTTACTATGCTCTTGAGCAAAACTAAAAGATAAGCAGAAATATACTGCGAAAAAATAAATTAAGGATCTAACTAGCACACCTTAATTTGTCTCTATTTTTTCTTTCTCCCAAAGAAACCTTTTTTCTTAGGTGGTTCTTCTTTCTTGGGTTTATCATCTAACTTTGCATCAGCTGACTCTAATTTCTTTTCCCACTCGCTCATTTCTTTCGGTTCTGCATCTGGTGCAGCTTCTGTTTCGGGTTCTGACTCACTTTCTTGTACTTCTTGATCTGGATTATCCCATATTTCCTTAAGACGCTCATGTCTTTTTTCAGAATTTTCTTTAAGCTTGGAAAGCATTTCATTTACTTCTTCATGGAAATCAGCAATTGTCTGTTGAAGTCGGCTAATAAGCTCTTCTTGAAGAGGGCCCCCAAAACCATCACCAACTTGTTCCATTAAATCACCAAATTGATCCATTAAATATTTTTTTTGTGGATCAACTGCGGATACTTTAGGTTCTTCGGCTACAGGCTCATCTGTTTTTTTTGCCATGATTACTCCCTTACTTATTTATATTTTTCCTGTCAAATTCGGCTTCTGATAAAATAACAGACTCCGTGGGCGTCAATAATGTAGCAACGGCATCGAATACTTCGCTACTAAAAATCAAACCAATTACAATCCCAATTAACTGTCGATATCTTACTAAATCTTTTCTTGGAATGCCATAATCATTTAGAACCGTAGGCCTCTGTTTATTATACACATTAGCAAGTGCAAGTCCGCTCAAACCGGTAAAAGTATATACGTATGAACTCAAGAAATTATATTTATCTGTCGTAATTCTATATTGAATTTTATCTAGCTTTTCTAATTCAACAGACTCAATACTCGTTGGTGTTTGAACATATAATTTATTTTTAAAAACCCTCTTAAGTGTTCCTTTCAAGGTCTTACCTCTAGAGTAATTAAGCACTACATATTGTGGCTTTTTAATATCTAATATAATTTCTTCTGCCCTTAAGAAGTCCATGCCTTTATACATAGCAGTTCTGTCTTTTTTTGTAAAAACAGGTTTTGAATTAACCACATCTTGTAAATTTTTAAATTCAACTTCATTTAAAATAAGGTTATCCATAACACTGTTTTTTTTAATTACCTTTGTAAAGTTAACCTTATATTCATTTTCTGATAACTGTATGAACTGAGCATTCTTAAATCCTTTTTCATTTGGGAATATATTGTAAAAGCGGTTTTCATGGACGTCAATAATTGTACCTACATTTTGACTTAAAACAATAACGTCAGTTTTACCGTAAACAGCTGAAATTAATAGAAAAGAATATAAAGTTTTGTAAATCACCTTCTTTGCTTAAAAGTTAAATGATGTTTCAATAGTTGTTTGTTTAACAGGTTCTAAGTCTCCTATACCATTTTCACGATAAAATTGTCTAAAATTCCAAATAAGACTAACACCCTTACTTAGCTCATAGCCTATTTTATAACCCATTATCGTGTTAATTGAAGGGTTTTCGAAATCAAAAGGATTCTCATCATTATTCCTTTGAAAATAAGCTGAAGCTGAGCTTATTTTTGGAATATTTTCAGTATTAAGACTAAGAAAAGAACTAAAACTTTTTATCTCTGAGTTATCAGATTTCATATTTGCATATGAAGCAGTAAAAGTAACCAGTTTGAATAAGTCAAAACCTGCCGATCCGTATAACCCACTAGAAGAATTTGAAGAAGAGTCATCAAAAGTACTAAATACATTCATATCTTTTGTTCTTATGATAGTTTTATCTCCTTCTAAACTAGTAGAGATTCTATTTAAATCATATGCTTGGTCAAAAAAGTTAGGAATATAAGCATCTCTGATTAACCTATATTCCATGGAGAGATCAATAAAGCCAAATAATCTTGATCGTAAACCTGGGATTGTGATTCCGGTTCCAGACCTTTCTTTTCGCGTAAAAGAAGTATCAGATTCCACGACATTCACAACACCTGGAAAAGTTAATTTATTATATTCAGTGTAAATTTTTAAAGAAATTAATTTAGAGTTTAAAATTGGATAGCCAATATCAAAACCGATAGCCGAAGTTGCAGCTTTATTCTTTTTAAGACTAAAAGGTGTAGCTTTTAATGTAATTGAGGTATCCCCATCCAAATCATAGAGGTTATCTCCATCTGCATCAATATCCCATCTAGAAGAGTCCAAGCCCTCATGAGGGTCAGGAATACCATCACCATCAGTATCATTCCACAAATTTAAACTATCTGGAAAATCATCAAATACATCAGGGTAACTATCTTCGTCCTTGTCCTTTAATGCTGAAAACATATTTTGATCTAAAATATAATTAAAACCAAATGTCACTGGAATATCTTCTGATATAGTGTAGGAGCCTCTAAAGCCTGTAATTGTTCCACCTCTTGAAATATCTTTTAAGTTGGCTAAGAATATCTCCGTACTAACTGGACCTATATTTATCCCAGAATTTAAACCAACCCTTCTTACGCTTGGGAACTCCATCATATTAGAATAATTATTCATAAGACCTCCGTAACCAAAAGTCATTCCTTCAATCGAACCGTATTTACCCCAAAACACTTCAGATTTCTTACCATATTTTATGTACAATATTTTATCTAACAATAAACTTAGATCTTCTTCTATTTCCCATTCATCATATCTTATATTTCCATTATTATCAACATATAGTACCAGATCTAGACCCAATCCCACTTTACCAATATTTATTTCTGGTCTCAAAGCTATTTGATTATAAAGAACATCATCTATGGTGACTGAACCTATTCCTAAACCCATGGAAAATGGATCAGCTGGAGGCTCATTCATAGGAGGTTCTGTAGCCTTTTCTAAACTCTCTATTTCTTGAACTTCTCCATTGTTAGATTGATTTGTCTCTGTCGGTTCTTCTTTTATATCAATGGATTCTGGTTTCTCTTGAATTATACTTTCAGACTTAGGCATCTTTTTTTTAGTTTTTTCAAAATCTGTTTTATTATCATTTTCAAACTCAGGTAAATCTTCAATTTCTGGATCTTTAGGATATTCTTGTAAGGATGAAGGAGCTTGGACTAAATTTCCACTTGAGTTACTAACAGCTTTTTGACCTGCTCCAACATTGACAACTTCTCCACTTACCATATTAAGAACCTCAAACAAGCCTTCCTTGCATATAAACTGATCAACTCCAGACTGTGAAACTATTGCTGCAAACTGTGTCCCTTTTACACTTGCAACTGAAACAGGAGTTTGGATTCTGTAGGTTTTTGTTCTATTCTCTTTTTTTACATCATTTAATAAAGTACCATATTCTAATTCAACAGTCCTAGAATTTCGAGTATCCATAAATGCAAATTTTGTGTTCTCTCTAATTTTTATTACGGAACGATCATCAATGTAAATGACTGCACCAAAAGATCGCTCACCCACTTTAATTTCATCTCCATTAGATATTGGTAAACCTATCTTTGCTCTTTCTGAAAAAGTACTCATACCTAATCGCTTTAAGTAGACATTTCCGTCCACTTTGACTAATCTAGCAATTATTTCACCATTTGCAGTGGTGCAAACTGATATAAATATTAAAAAAAGCTTGATATAGAACATCATTATATATTGATCCTTAAATTATTGTTTTGAATTTAGTTTTTTAAAGAGCGATAGACCAATGCCTCAATCGAAATAAATTCAATACCTAGTTCATTTCTTAATGCAATTTCACATGTTCTGCTAGAAGAAACACCAATAGTAGATTTTAGAGGAAATTTTACTGACCTCGATATTGAGTTTTTAGTGAGCTCTGGGTACTTGAGTCCTCTGTCACCACCCATCCCGCAGCAGAAATCCTCCTTTTCTCCCTCAATATCTTCAACACAGTTTTGAGTAATTGAATGAATCATAGATGTATCTCCAGCAGATTGGTCAGAGCAAACCGAATGAACATAGCATGATAGGTTTAATTTTTTAATACTTAACTTACTTTTAATAGTATTTAAAAAATCCATAGAGTCCATAATTTTGATTTGCTCAAAATTCATACTTTTTCTCAGTGTTTCTGTACATGGACTCATATCAATAATTATAGGTACTTTATATTTTCTGTATGCTTTTTTTATTTGATCAATCAACATACCTTGGATAGAGTCACTTGATTTCGTATATCCCTTAGATGAGAAAGCCATACCACAACATAAATCATAAGATTTATCCATTATTAAAACTTTCAATGATGCTTTCTTAGCAATTTTCACAATGTACTCTGAAGAACTAATTTCTGTATTATCTGTTGAAATAACTCTACTAACACATGTTGGAAATATTATATAATCAGGATTGGATATTTTTCTTATTTTTCTAATTTTATTAATTTTAATTCTACTTGCAGGCAAGATGGGTACACGATTTTCACTGATTCTATTGATATAATTTGATACCTTATAAAAAATATTTTCACCTATTATTTTTTCTAATAAGATAGACAACTTTAATAAAAATCGAATTGAGTTAATAAATAGATTAAAGTTTTTAACAATTAATCTCAATAACAAACCTTCTTTTTTCTTGTTAGACCTTAGTTCTTTAACCAATTTTCCTGTATCTATATTTACAGGACATTCTGTTGCGCATAAACCATCTGTGACGCATGTATCACTTACACCGTGCTGTAGTATTTTTTCTTCTTCGGCTTGAAGTGCTAAACCTTTTGTCTCTCTCATTATTGCAATTCGTTGTCTAGGTGTAAAGGTGAATTCTCTACTTGGACAAATATTTTCACAAAAACCACACTCTACACAAGAATCTATAATATTATTTACTAGTGGCATTTTTTTAATATTTTTGAGATGAATTTTAGGGTCGGAGGATAGTAAAACATTTGGATTTAAAATTCCATTTGGATCAATTGATTTTTTTAATTTCCACATCATCTCATATATGGCCCCACCCCATTCAGATTCTACAAATGGAGCCATATTTCTTCCAGTTCCGTGCTCAGCTTTCAAAGAACCATTGTATCTATTTAGCGTTAAATCAGCTAAGTCATCCATCATAAGCTCATAATTCTTAATACCTGCTTTAGAATTAAAATTAACTGAAGTTATAAAATGAAGATTACCATCTTTTGCATGACCAAAAATAACTCCATCATGAAATTTTCTTTTGGAAAATATACTTTTGAGTTCATTAATTACAGGAGCTATACTTTCTACATCAACAGCTATATCTTCTGTTATGACACTTTTACCATCTTCCCTAAGAGCACCTATTGTTGGATATAAGCCTTTTCTAATTTTCCAAACTATATCTCTTTTATTTTTATCTGTTACAATTAGCGTTGATGTAATACTGCTATTTTTTTCTGAATACTTTTTTGTTTCTTTAATGAGTAATTCTATTTCATTTGGAGACTCGTGTTGATATTCTACTAATATTCCTGTGTTCCTTGGCATTATTTTATCGGACTTAAAAGGTGAATTTTTATAGTGAACAGCTGTTCTCAATGATGCATCATCTAAAAATTCAATAGCTTTTGCACCAAGGTCATTATAGAAAGGAATAGCCTTGCATGCCTTCTCTGGACTACTAAATATGATTAGACCAGTTCCTATATTTTCATAGGTTTGAATTGTATTTAAAATAGCGCTGATAATAAATGCAAGAGTACCTTCTGACCCGATTAGCAAATGAGCAAAAATATCTATTGGTAGATCAAAGTCAATAAATGCATTCATTGAATAACCAATCGTATTTTTAATTCTATATTTATTTCTAATTGTATCTAAAATTTTAGAATCTGTTTTAATAGATTTTTTTATGTTGATTATTGTATCACACAAAATTCTCTCATTCTGAAAAAACCTCTCATTTTCATTTGGAATACCTGTATCATAAACATTTCCATTTGGTAGCATAAAGCTGACACTTTTTAATGTATGATATGCATTAAATTCTGTTCCACAAACCATTCCAGAAGAATTATTTGATAAGATTCCACCTATTGTAGCTGAATTAATAGATGCTGGATCAGGGCCTAACTTTGTTTTGTACGATGAAAGGAAGGAATTTGCATGGGCGGCTACTACCCCAGGTTCTAAAAAAATAGATTTACCATTATCTATGATCTTAAATTTTTTCCAATTATAAAGAATTTCGGCTATAATGCTATTGGATACTGACTGTCCAGAAAGTGATGTCCCTCCTGCTCTGAAGGTTACCGGTGTTTTAGAAGAATTGGCAAATTCCAATAAGTTTCTTACATCGTGGATATTTCGGGGTTTTACTACAGATTCTGGCATAAGCCTATACATACTAGCATCTCTAGCATATGCAGATCGAGTTATTCGATCAGTAAAAACTATTTTATCATCAATCAGATCACTAGATTTTATCATTTTCCTTTATCGTAAGCATCTAGTATTAATTTTGGAACTTTGATAGCCTCATTTTTTGTATAATTAAAAGCAACCATCTTAAAAGTTGCAGCACACAATGGATGGTTACTATTCTTTTTAAATATAACTGAATCTATATCATAACTAGTGTTTCCAATTCTTGAAATTTTATTTCCGATTTCAAGAGTTTCAGGATGAGAGACCTGATTGAAGTAGTTAACCTCTAAAGAAGCTAATATAGCACTTTCATCCATTTCTCGTGCGAGACCGGGATATCCCATTTTTTCATACAGCTCTACTCGTGAGGATTCCATGTATGTTAAATATGTAGTGTGGTTAAGATGACCGATAGCGTCCATATCCCTCCACCTAGTCTTTATTTCAGTCCAAAATGAGAATTTAGTTCTTTGTATATTATTTTTGTTAGTCATATTACAAATTAAAGAAACTATTGCAACTCACATATGAAAAGATTAAATAACAAAATTTATTTTTTGTAAGTTATTATAATGAAAATTTTACTTACAAGTTCTTTATTCGTTTTTTCAGTTATTTTAGGACAACCTAAAGAGCAAATAGAGTTTCAGCTTAATACGATATCCGGAGTTATTTTTAATGCTGCAGATTCAACTCCATTAATGGATCTCAAGGTTGAGATATTGGCAGGAAATGACATATTAAAAGATTCAACTTTTACCGACGAGAACGGATATTATAGGATGGAAAATGTCGGTTTTCTCTGGAAGCCTAAAATGAGATTTTCTCTTCAAAATTTTCAAACGAAATTATATAAACTTGATCCAGAAAAACTTGATAGCCTTAATGATATGCTTGTAGGAGAGATTGTATTTCCTATTCCTGAAGAAGATCAAATACCTGAATTAAAAAGGAGTACAATTAAATCACGGGCAGAAATATTTTTTATAAAACATAACGTTTTTTATAATTTAAAAAATAATCAAAATGCTGAGAGGATTGTAATTGACACATGTATAGCAATAGAAACTGAACCTGGATTTATTGTTATAAAGATTAATGATACAATTTATGATGTTGCAAGATGCTATGTACCTCAAGAAGGAAAGTATGAAAATCTCTCGTACATTTTAAAAAGCTTACTTAAAGAACCTATTTTTGAAAAATCTGGAAATCCTAAGTTTTTACCAGATAGACTTTTAGAACCAAATATATTATTTGGGTCAATTATTGATTTTAAATCTGGAAAAAAAATAATGGGTACAGAAGTTTATATCCCAGCTTTAAGACAAAGAAGAATTTCAGATGAAGATGGGAAATTTGCATTTACAATAGATAAGCCCGGTATTTACGAAATATTATTAGATCCTTTAGTGAATAAACCATCTAAAAAGATAGGAAAGTCTTACATAATCATTAAGACTAAAAAAGGTGGATGGTACAAATCCAACCAATATTTATTAAATTGAAATTCAGCCCTTATTCAAAACTTTTTTTAACACTTATTATATATATTATGGAGTTAATTATGTCTCAATCAAATATCGCAACTCTGGGAGGAGGCTGTTTTTGGTGCGTAGAAGCCGTATATCAACGCGTAGAGGGAGTGATTCAAGTCAA
>MDSY01130206.1_pt1 | contig 12185 bp, 10 predicted proteins | sample 811131 | NCBI WGS metagenome assembly MDSY01 (sample SAMN05326643, study PRJNA326480) | marine metagenome | isolation source: seawater | place: Atlantic Ocean: South West | collected 2010
AGTCCGTTGTGTCTACCAATTTCACCACGAGGGCATTAATGAATTTCATGAGTATTTATGCTAATATTTATAATTCAACAAGATTAATAAGTAAAATTTTTTAATTTTCTCTCCTCATGCTCTAGTCTTGTTCTAGATTAAGCTATATTATCATATAAGGTGTAATATAATTAAATATGTTATATTTTAACTAATATTTATTATTTTAAGTATGAAAAAATTAAGTCAAGCTGAAATCGAAAATTACCATAAAGATTATAAAGAAACAGGAATAGTCCATATAGAATCTTTATTTTCAAATCAAGAATTACATGATTTAGTCGAAAATTCTAATGATATAATAGACAAAGCAAAATTAGGTAAATGGAAATTTATAAAAGTTTATAATTCATATCCTTCCTTCAATAATAAAATAAACATTTTTGGTATATCTTTGCCTTTGAATAAAAATTTAAACGAAAAAGTTTATGATAATTTTCAGAAACTTAATTTTAAAAATCATATTTTAAATATATTAAAATGGAGAAATTTTAAGACGACTTTGATCAGATTGCATAATAGTTCTAGTTTTTTTAACTATCAAGGTGTTTGGCACAGAGATGATGAAAAATATCCATCTCCAAACAGAATTCAATTAATAATTTATTTAAAAGATGAGGAAGGATTTAGAATTGTTCCAAAAAATAACAATGATGAGCTTAAAAAATTTGGTATTTCGACAGAAAAACAGATTGATCCAGATAATGGTTTTACTGAATTGCCAAAAGATTTATATACTACAGTAAAGGCTTCTAAGGGAGATGTTGTAATATTTGAGTCAGGATTAGCTCATCAGGGATTTGTTAAGAAAGAAAGAACTCATTGGCATTTAGGGTTTGAAAATTTCAATACAGAGGGAAATATATCTGACAATGACAAATATAATTTTATTGAAAAATTAAAAAATGATTTTGATATTAGTAAAGAACATCCAACCTATTTTAATTTTAATCCAGCGTTATTTGAAAAACTAAGTAGAATTAAATCATTTATTCTTTATTTTTTTCCACGGTTCAAAGCAATAAAAAGTAATTTATTTAATAATGGGAATAAAAAAAGTATCTTTCATTCAACAATCTGGCAATGATAATTAATATCTATTTATAATTTACAGTAGGATTGTATTTTTCTTGTAATCTAAAAATTTTTTCTACATCAGAAAATTTCAATGGATTGGTAATATTAATTTGATTTTTAATATCTATTAATCTATCTAATTTTTTTGTTCCAAAGATGCAAAACTCAATTTGGTTAATTGCTTTTAAAAAAGCTATATTTAATGAAACATAATCCTTAAGTTTATTTTCATTCATAATTTTTTCTAGCTCTATCTTAAAATTATTATCAAGATTATTAATTATTTTTTCAAAATTTCCACTTGCTAATGGACTAATAGATATTATCTTTTTTTTTGCATTTAAAATATTGTACAAAAAACTTTTTGATACACCTCTTTGTAAAATATTTATCTTAAAAATAAAACCATCAAAAAACCCATCATTTGTTAATTTAATTAGATTATTTGAAAATGGAATAAACGATTCTAGAAAAAAATTTTTAACTAATCCCTTCTTTTTTTCTTTTGTTAAAATTTTTTTTAACAAAAACATATTTAAGCTATTTGCATTTGGATTATTACAAATTTGAATAGTGTCTATACATTCAATTTTAAATTTTTTACAAATCAAATCTATTTGTTTAGGTATATTTATTATTTTTTTTATTGGGTTTTTATTAATTTCAATCTTAAATATTACTTTTTTTACTTTTAATTGATTTAAATAAGCATTGTTAAAATATTGCTCAACATTCAGGTAATTTAAAGCTGAATGAATATAATAATCATTTTCAACTGCGTAATTAAACAAATTCCAATAACCTTTTTCAAAATTTGCTGTTAAGCCACCTGTCCCTATAGCTACATTCATATATATCAATATAATTATTTTTTTTATTTAACCAAGTCTTCTACTATATGACTTCCAATATAACCCACACCCCTGTAACCAATATATTATTTGTTTTATCAATCATTTTATCTATATTGATATAATACATCATAAAATGAGCAATCTAGATATCACAATATTAATGCCTTGTCTAAATGAGGAAACAAGCCTTCCTCATTCAATTAAAAAAGCAAAAAAGTTTATAGATAAAAACAAATTAAAAGGTGAAGTCTTAATTTCAGATAATGGAAGTACTGACAACTCAATATCAATAGCAAAAAAACATGGCTGTAGAGTTATACATACAAAAACAAAAGGCTATGGTGCGGCTTTAAAGAATGGAATGAATAAAGCAAAAAGTAAAATTGTTATATTTGGTGATGCTGATGGGTCATATGACTTCAGTCAAATAGGATTGTTTTACAAAAAACTAACTTCTGGCTATGCTTTTGTTATAGGTGATAGATTTGCTGGTAAAATTAATAATAATGCTATGCCAATTCTTCATAAATATTTAGGGAATCCAGTATTGTCTTTTTTGGGAAGATTCTTCTTTAAAAATAAAATTAATGATTTCCATTGTGGCTTAAGGGGAATTAATAAAGATACATATAAAAATTATAATAAAAGATTATTTTGTAATGGAATGGAATTTGCAACAGAAATGGTTGCGTACGCTTCAATCAAAAAATTTAAGACTTTTCAAGCACCTGTTACATTACATGAAGATAAAAGAATAAATACAAAACCTCACTTAAGAACATGGCCTGATGGCTGGAGACATTTAAAGTTTATTATCGCACTGTCTCCAATAAGATCCATGTTTTTACCAGGCCTCTTTTTTATATTACTAAATTTTACTTTTATGATTATGATAATTTCAACAAATTTTTCTCTTACTTTTTTTAATACAAAGTTATCTTTTTTATCATCAATATACTTTACATTATTTAGTTGGATTGGAATTTTTTTAATAATTTCATCATTACAAAGTTTTAGGATTATTTCTCAAAAATATAATGAAAAAAAAACAGATAATTTCATATTTAATTCATTTTTAAAAATAAAATCAGATACTTTTTTTCTTATTTCATTAACATTATTATTTTTATTTTTAATTTTTTTTTATCCAATGATAGATTATTGGTATTTAAAAAAATTTATTTATTTTGATATGAGCTTATTTAAGTTTAATTTAATAATAACTACCTTTATTATACCTTATATGATTGGTTCATTGATAATAGGAGTTTTAAATTACCTAAACGAATTATTTATAAAATAATAATTTAGATGACAGAAAAATCAATAACTATAGTTGGCTCAGGAATTAATGCTTATTTCTTTATAAAAAATTTAGTTAATAAAGATATTAAGATTAATTTAATTGATTTTTCAATTGATGGTTTAAATAAGTATAATGAAAATAGTAATAGAAAATTTAATAATCTAAGCTCACCAAAAATTTTAGTAGAAAATTTTGATGATAATATTGATAAATTTAAAGAATTGAATTGCCTCACATACAATAATTTCAATACACAGAGTGGTTTGAGTATAGGTGGCTTGTCAAATGTATGGGGTGGTACGATCTATGAATTTACCAATGAAGAGTTAAAAAAAAATAATTTACATAAATTTAATTTATATGATTATTTAAAATATATAACTGATGAAGATTTAAAAATTAGCGAACCCGAAAGAAAACCTTTTTTTGAAAACTTATTAAATAGAGATCATTTTAACATAAATTATAATAAAAGATTACTTTCATCTAATGGAAAGCCATTTAATGTTAAGGAAAAAATTCAAAAACTAATTGATAGTAAAAAAATTAATTTTATTGATGGGTTTGTTGATAAAATTATCAAAAAGAATGAGAAATATGATTTATTAATTAAAGATAAAAATAACAATGAATTATTTTTTAGCACTAAATGCTTAGTACTAGCATCAGGCTCAATCTCAACAGCACGACTTTTAATGGATTTATTAAAGAAGAACAATGCAAAATTATTGTCTACACCACTTTATAGAGAAGTTTTTTTTACAACAAATCGTCACAAGGATACAAGTTTAAATGCAATCTTTTCTGTAAGTAATAAAAAATTTAAAGAATTTTCATCGCATATCTTTCCTTTGAATGGCCTTAATAACAATTTTTTTTTACAGTATATAAAAATAAAAAATAATTTCTTAAATCCAATAATTGATTACTTAAAACCAAACCTTTATGGTGTATATAGTTATCTGAGTAGCGATTACTCCAGTATTAAAATTGAACGAAAAAATCAAAATTACTCAATAACAGCGAATAAAGTTAAAAATAATAAAAAAATTTTTAAAAAAAACAAACTAAATAATATTAAAATTTTTAAGATACCATTTATATCAAAAGAGCTTTTGCATGGCAGCGATAATCATGTTGGTGGCTCTTTTCCTTTGAAAGAGTATTTTAATGATTTAAATGAATTAAATAATTTCAAAAATTTACATGTAATTGACGGAACTTATCTCAATTACATACCACCATTAGGTTATACTTTAATAACTATTTTAAACGCTATAAGAATAGCGAAAAATATTTCCCGATGATTATAAACAAAATTTCAAGAATAAAATTATACCTTCCAGTTAAAATACTTATTTTATCCTTTTTTTTAAATAAAGAAAAAAGTAAAAATTTTATATCTAAAAAGTTTCAAAATACTTTTAAAAAAAAATATATTCATTTAACAAGTATGTGCAGAGTGGGCTTTCTTATAATCCTAGAATATCTTAAATTTAAAGATGCCAAAAAGGATGAAATTATAATTTGTTCTTATAATTTAAAAGAAATGGTCGATATACCAAGAATACTAAAATTTAAGATAATACTTGTTGATATTAACAGAAAAGATGGCTCTTTAGATATAAAAAAAATTTTAAAAAAAATAAATAATAAGACATCAGCAATATTAATAACAAATATTTTTAGTAGTTATAGTGATCTAATAAAAATAAGAAATATTACGAAAAAAAAAAAAATTTTACTCATTGAAGACAATGCAATTTACTATGGGAATTATAAAAGAACAAAAAATGGAAAAAAATTTGCTGGTAGTTTTGGTGATGTTTCAATCTTAAGTTTTGGAATAATGAAAAATGTTTCAGCATTATATGGTGGGGCTATTTTAACAAATTCTAGAGAAATTAATAGATTTGTGAAAAATAGAATTAACAAATTCAATAGCTTTTCTTTCTTAATTTATTCAAAACAAATTTTTCTTTTTCTTTTGCTAAAATCTCTTCTTTCAAAATTTATTTATAATTTTTTATTTTTTTATATAATAAAAGTATCTCACTTTAAAAATATAAATTTTTTTCTTAAAAAAATATACCCAGCTGAATACTTTTATAAAAAAAAACACATTCCATCTGTTTACTATTCAACAATAAATGGCTTAAGTATAAACATGATTTATCTGCATATTAAAAATGAAAAAAAATTAAACATTGAAAGATTAATTAGAAAAAAAAATAACCAAAATTATTATAAAATATTATCTAAAAATAAGAATATTGATTTATTAAAAATTGAAGATTTTAATTTTCAAAATTTTTTAGAATTTCCTATTATTTGTAAAGAAAAGAATGCGTTATCAAAATATCTTTTTAAAAAAGGAATAGAAACTAGATTTTATTATTATAAAAATTGTGAAGAATTATTAACAAATAAAAATCTCTATAAAAATAATACTTCAACTCAATTTGAAAATGAATTATTATGCCTTCCATCTCACGATAAAATTAATAAAGCTCATATAATAAAAACCTGCAACTATATTGAAGAATTTTTCAATACACGATTTTAAAATGAAAAATAAAAATTTAACTGTCTATTTTATATTAAGTTTTATTATAAGCTTAGGTTTAATAAATTTTTTTTACAGAGATTTGAACTCTTATTATTTGGCTGTAAGCGAGTACGGTGATAATGAAAATTATTTACAATTAGTAAATAATTTTTTGAATTGGGACTTTTCAATATTTGTTTACCATCCTTTTGGCTTGTCAATACTCATTCTTATCATAAATTTTATCACCACAATTGACCCTGTGATTTTGATGGTTTTATTAAATATTATATTTGCTTACTTCTCTATAATAATTATTGCTAAAATCTTTAGTCCTATAGTCTCTGTTTTTTTTATCATTTTGGGTTATGAATTTACATTAGTATCTTTAATGGGTGGCAGTGAAATATCAGCAATTTTTTTTATATTATTTAGTTTGTTTTTGTATAAATACAATTTAAAAAAATCATCATTCATAACCGCCTCATTTGTTTATTTTATTAAACCTTGGGCTATTGCATTGCCAATTGCTATTGGAATTGTTTTATTATTTAAAAAAGAAAAAAAAACTTTTTTTGAATTTTTTATAATTTCAATTTTAATGTTTTCTATTTATTTGTTGATCTCTTACATGGTTTATGGACCAGGCCTAATTTTTGAAGGATATAGGGACAATGATGCTTTAGTAAAAGGCCAAGAATCATTTATAGAATTTCCTTTCGTGGCTATGTTGAAAGAAATAGTTGGACCAAGCAGTACAAATGGACTTCCACTTCCAATAACAAACATTATTAAAAATTTTTTTTATATTATATTAACAGTATCAGGTTATTTAATTATGTTAAAAAAGTTTAAAGAATATTTTAAGGATGATATTTACAAGGTTATTTTTATTTTTACGTCATTACAAATTTTTTTAATATTTACATATAATTCGCCCTGGATATTTCATGAATTTCCAAGATATTCAATTATGATTTTACCATTTTTAATCTTTTCTTTTAAAGATTATTTACCAACAAATAAGCTTTTAATATTCATATTTATAATCTTATCAGCAACATTCAATGGTTTCTCTGCAGTAGGGTATAAAAATTATATTAATTTTTTAGGAAATATTTTTTTTTAAAAAATTGCATAAATAAGCTTTTAAGATCAAGAAATAGCTAGGTTCTTTATTCAATTTTCCTAAAGAAGGTTTAATCTTATTTCTTTTATTTATTTTATTTAAGCTATTTATAATAAAACTATAATTATCCAAATATAAACGGCAAATATCTACAGCATCTTTTTTTGAAATTTTCATTCTTTTTTTGTTAACAACATAACCACTGTCAAAACTAGAGTTTATTTTATGAAAAGTTAGATCTAGATTTTTCCAATCATACAAAAATTTATAAAAAAAAATAAAACTTCCTCTTTGATTTATAAAGTTACCACAATGAAAATTATATATATTAAAATTTTTTATCATTATTTTTTTTGGAAAATTTAAACTTAAACCATAAAGATATTTATTATCTAATTTTTTTACTAATTTAATATTTGGTAAGTTTAAAATTTTTTCAAGTTTCACACTCTTATTTATCAATTTAAGTAGTTTAAATAATGATCCAAATAAAAAAAAAATAGTTAAGACTTTTATGCCTCTGGTTAATTTTGGCTCCACACTATAGATATCAATCTTTTTATTTTTGAGATATTTGCAAATCTTATACACAACAGGCAATGTAAATATGCTATCATTTGTGGTGTAAATAAGAATTTTTTTTTTATTAGTTGATTTCATTTAGCCAATTTATCTCGTTAATTTTTTTACCAAAATACCTTGCTCCATTTACAGTATAATGTGATCCATCATAATAAATTTTTTCTTTTTTATCAGTTAATACTTCACATCTTTTTTTTATCTCAAAACAAGCATATAGTTTTTTTTCTAGATAAATAATATTTAATCTATTTGCAATAATTTCTAATTTATTGTTAATTTTTTTTATATGATCACGTTGTTTTTTATAAAAGTTTTTTTCAATCTCTGTTAATTCAGTTTCAGATGGTAAACGTTTATTCTTATATGTGAAATAATCAATTAAAGTAAAATTTTGACCCAAAAAAATATCATTTTGAAAAACTGGTGAATTTGATGTTATGATAATTTTTTTATTAAAAGTTTTTAATATTTTAATTAACTCCTCTAAAGCATTTAAATCTTCTTTTGCCCAATAAGTACTAAGTATAATAACATCTGAATTATTTATAAGTTCTTTATTATCATTTGAAATATTTTTGTGTATTTTTTTATTTTCATCATTAAGTTTTTTTGACGTTAGGCACTTATTTGACTTTAAAAGATCTTTAAGACACCATAATTCAGTTGTATAAAGACCAATTTCAATATTATCAAAAATACTTTCATTAGTTTTTAATGTTATATAAAGATCCTCTCCGTGTGAATTACCTATGATTAGTATATTTTTCTTATTTTTAGATTTACTAAAATTTCTTATTTTAAATTCATTCAAGTATTTAATTCTTTCTTTTGAGTATACCTTGTTATCCCAACTATAATTTTGATTTAATCTAAAATTAGACAACTTTTTTTCTTTTAATAACTTATTTGACATCAAATAACTAATATTAAAAGTTAATATTAAACTTAATGAAATAATTAATGATATTAAAAAAAATTTTGTGCTAGCTTTTTTTCTATATAAATTTTCAATAAAAAAATATGTTATCAATGATAAAAAAATAACCGAAATAACAATCAAAATTTTATTGACTCCACCTCCATATATTAAAACAAAAGAAAAAATAGGATAATGCCACAAATAAAGTGGATAAGAAATTAAACCTATGCCTACAAAAATCTTAGTAGATATAATTTTGGTCAATATTTCATTTCTATCTGAATACCAAATAATTAACATTACACCAATAATTGGGGCTAATGTGTAAATGGATGGATGGCGCATTTTATCGTTAAATAAAATAAAAGAAATAATAATTAAAATAATTCCAAAAGTTGGTAAAATTTTTGTCCAACTTTTTTTTTTATCTCTTCCAAATTTTACCTCTAATTTAGCTAAAAAAGCTCCTGCTAATAATTCCCATAAACGTGTATGAATAAAATAAAATGAAGCAGATGCATAATTTTTACTTCCCCAATCAGCTAAAAAAAAACTTATCAAAATAAATATAAAGATTAGACTTAAGATATAATTTTTAAAAAATCTAAAACAAATAATTAAAAAAAAAGGAAAAAATATATAAAATTGTTCTTCAACTGATAATGACCAGGTGTGTAATAAAGGTTTATAAAAACTACTCTCAGTTCCATACACCAATCCGCTATAATGAAAAAATATATTTGAAACAAAACCTAATGAAGATATTAATGATGTAGAAAATTCATATAAAGAACTAGGCATGAGATAAATCCATGCAAAAATCATACTAACTATTAAAACAAAGAAAAGCGCCGGAAGTATTCTTCTTGCTCTTCTTTCATAAAAGGACATAAAAGAAAAAGTGTTGGTGCCCATGAGTTCTTTTAAGATAATTAATCCAATTAAATACCCAGAAATTACAAAGAAAATATCTACACCAATAAAACCACCTTGTAACAAATCATAACCATTAAAATTTAAACGCGCATGATAAATAATTACCGCAACTACAGATATTGCTCTTAAACCATCAATCTCTGGTCTATATTTTATTTGCATTTCTATTTGATTTAGGATTTTTTGAATAAATTATAATAAAAGATACACCAAATTGCACTAAAACCATCTCGCCAAGTAATCTTTTTTCCATCAAGATATGTTCTTCCATAATATTTTACACCAACTTCATAAATACGTAGTTTTTTTTTTGAAATCTTGGCAGTTATTTCTGGCTCAAAACCAAAACGATTCTCTTTTAGATTAATATTCTTAATCACATCACTTCTAAAAACTTTATAACAAACTTCCATATCTGTGAAATTTAAATTGGTAAGCATATTAGATAATAAAGTTAAAATTTTATTTCCAATCATATGCCAAAAATACATAACTCTTTTTTCTCCAGATCCTACAAAACGTGAACCATAAACAACATCAGCAACACCACTTATTATAGGCTTAAGTAATCTAATATAATCAGTTGGATCATATTCTAAATCAGCATCCTGGATTAATATAATTTCACCAGTGGCTTCCTCAATACCCTTTCTTATTGAATAACCTTTTCCAAAATTTTTTTCATTGAGTATTAATTGATAAATTTTATTACTTAAATTTTCCTTTAAAATTTTTCTACTATTATCTGTTGAATAATCATCTATTACTATAATTTCATCATTTTCATTTATTTGTTTTTTTACAGCATCAATAATTTTAATAATTGTTTTTTCTTCATTATAACATGGAATAATTACACTCAGTTTCATATAAAAATACTTTATTTAATATTTGTACAATAATTCAATTTATCAGAATTAAAATGATAAATATAAATTTTATACTTTTCACCTTTATTAAATGGATTTCTTGAACTTTTTTCAAAGATATCAGAGGTTTTATAAACACTTCCAATACATTCTTCTAAAAAATGATTACTAAAGTTATTTTTATATGAAACAATAAACTTTGGTTTTTTTTCTTTTAAATACTCGACATATTTTTTTATTTTCAAAAATCTTAATGTGTTATCAGAGCTTTCTAAAGGAATTACTTCATTAGCAAAAAAGGCATTAGCCCTTAGCTCTGAAATTATGATATCATTAGTCTTAATTTGATTGTTTGACCATTTAATTGCTTCATATTCAAAAGAATTTTTTTTCATAAATTTATCCCTTTTATCTAAACTAATTAAAGTCACAAAACTTAAGGTAGCAAAATAAGAAGATACAATTATTACTAAAATAAATTGGGGAATTAACAAATAAGTAAAAAACTTATAATCAAAATATTTTTTGTTTAAGAAGTAAAAACCAACACCAATCCATAATAAAAACTCAAAGTATATTCTTGCTGTTTGCTGACCAAAAATAAAATGTAAAGCAATAGTTAAAAATGTAATTATCAAAATCAACTTAAATTCTTTAGTAATTTTTTTTATGAATATTAATAATAATAACTGAAAACCAAGAATTGTAGTTATGCTACCAAAAGAATTTGGAATAAATAAATTGAGTGGAAAAAAAATATCGGTATCTCTAAAATTACTTAAATTATTTAAAAAATTTTCTGGCAAAGTTGTGAATAGATTTATTAAACCAAATTCAGAAACCTGATTAAAATTATAGATACTTTTTGGTAAAAAAAATAATATTAACAATAAAAATAAGTAAGAAGTAGCTTTTTTATCATTCTTAAAAGTTTGTGCTAATATTAATAGTCCCAATACACTGCATGATAATATAAACGACAACTTATACTGTGCAGATCCCATTAATAAGACACTAATTAAAAGAATATTTTCAATTTTAAATTTTTTTTCTTTAATAAAAATATAAAGTGCAGCTGTTGTAAGAAGTTGAGGAAATAATAATGGTTTAGGTCCTGAAATTAAAAATAATATTACAGGTGAGCTAATTATAAAAAAGAATAAAAAATTTAATTTCGAATTATCTTTTTCTTTATTTTTCAAAAATTCAAAAAAGAGTACTAAAGCAAAAAATTGAAAGAAGGTGAAAAAATTATCTGAATTTAAGTATAATCCAATTGCATTAAATAATTCACCATTTCCAAACAAAGATCCATGCAGCCAAATATCTTGATTTGGTAATTTAAAGTAATTTAACAAGTATAATGGTACACCGAAATGATAATCTAAAGCATCTGACATCGATGGGGGGCCTATTGATATTATTAAGAAACAAAGCAAAATAACTAAAATGAGTATTTTAAAAATATCAATTTTTTTTTTAATAAATGATTTAAATAATATTTTTATCTTTTTAAAAATATCAAAATTTATCATTCCAAAAAAAATTAATGTATATGATGAGATAATGATAATTTCCCTAAAAAAGCCTAACACAAGAAAAATAAAAATTATTTGTGATAAAAAAATAGTAGCAATAGATAAATCAAAAAAATAATAGTTGTAATTTTTGAAGAAATTTTTATTGATCAATCTACCTATATTTAAAATTCCTGAACATAACATAAAAGTTATTAGAGTTTGTAACAAAGGGTGAATTGTAGGATTTATTAAAAGATTCATGAGTTAGATAATATTAAAAGAATAAAATTATGATACTAATGCTTTTTTAAGAATATGACTATCTAAATTACAATCTTTATAACCTCTCTTTACAACATTCAAATATCGTTCTGTTGGATATGCAAATAAAGTTTTTTTAGTCATG
>MDSY01141332.1_pt1 | contig 12183 bp, 14 predicted proteins | sample 811131 | NCBI WGS metagenome assembly MDSY01 (sample SAMN05326643, study PRJNA326480) | marine metagenome | isolation source: seawater | place: Atlantic Ocean: South West | collected 2010
ATTCACGTTTTGGAAAAACTTTTTTTTTGCTTTTCCTAAAGATGACGATAAATATTTTAAGTTCTTTTTTTTACGAATGAAAATAAATAACTCCCCAAAGTTTTTCATTTTCCTGTGTAATTATTGAATAGTTATTTATTCTCATCGCATTGGGAAACCTGTAACAATTTTTGTACAAATAGAATCTCGATAATTTATCGATATGTTTTCAAGTGTTAGGGAGTTTCAGGATATGAACGCATATCAACGTATTGATCGAATTAAGGAGTATTTTCTTGGGAAACATAACATCCAATTGTCATGGAAGGCGGATAATCTACTCAAGTTTATTGAGCCATACAGATCGATGATATACGGCTCAACGCGTGCATATAATTATAATCTAGAAAAGTTGAACTCTGTTATGGAACAAGTTCATTACTATGCGATACTTGTTTACACTGGATATGAACATCATGGTGAGTTTGTTGGTTTTCGTTTGGATGAAACGTTGCTACATTATCGACCGGAATCGATTATGAAAATTGTAGAACATGATGTTGCCTACAGTTTTTCAACTGCCAATATTTTACGTCTACCAATTGATTTCATTGTGGCACAAAAATGCGACGATTTGACTAAAAAACGTCGGAGAATGATCCAAGAAAAATTTCTGAAATATACAATATTGTGCCGGATAACTTCATTTTATAAATTTATGCCCACCGAACCACAGTGTAGGTATGAAACTTATCTTTTTCGAGTATCTCAAAAAACATTATTGTCGCACACTGATCCAACTTTAGTGAAAGCGTTGGATACGGTACGTGAACAATTGAAAACAATTGCATGTCAACTAATTTCGAGTAAGATAGTCCATCTACCAATATATGAACGTATGATGATGCGTAGATATCACCCATCAAATGGATACATTGAAGAGTCTATGAACGAGTTTGATTTTGTTGGATAAACGAATATATTATATTTGTTATTAATATGTATATCTCACCATATGAGCATTTATATAACCTTGCAACCGTAATTGGTTGTTTGACAATTGCCGATTATACAATTGAGTTGCTACTTTTAGCATATGTTGATAAAGTAATCAATCTACGACACACTACCTGGTTCTTTTTACATTCTCTTGCAAATGTGTTTATTTGTATTTTCAGTGTCCGTTCATTCATAAACACGCTATTGTATCCCGATCTATGTGCAAACGGTGATATTTTTACGGATCAGTCTGCATTTGGTGTATCCAGCGTATGGCCATTGACAATTAGCAATGGGATCCATCTATATCATATGTATGGTGGTTTTACACTATCATCAGCGGATTACTTTCATCATCTTTTGTTTATACCGACACTAAGTTTCCCTGGTCAGTACTATAAATGGGGAAGTCTCTCAAATAGTCAAGCTATGTTTGTCACCGGACTGCCAGGTGGCATTGACTATTTTTTACTTGGACTTGTAAAAATCGGTGCGATTCAAAAAAATACAGAAAAACGTATTAATGTTCTACTAAATACATGGCTACGCGTTCCTGGTATGTTATTTACAAGCACCATACTATATCAGGCATTTATGACTGGAAACGTAAAAGCGCCAGTGTGGTTTGTTCTAATTCAGCTTGTACTTTCTCCATATAATGCGTTATATTTCAATAAACAAGCAATTGAAAATTACACCAAGCACAAGTCAGCATATTCCAAATGTCCATCCTCTAAAATCTAAGATTTTACGAGTACCCTTCATATGACCGATACGTTTGCAGTTAATTATATTTGGTATATCGGACGGTCGATAATTGTGTGCATACTCCCTCCAGTTTGGTATTAAGTAACATATATGATCTGTATTTAAACGACTAATATCATTAAACATTTTAGCAACTAGTTCCGAGCAGAATATAGAATTTTCTGTTGGTATAACTGGGCACCCAATTGCTACATTGAGTAATTGTAACATTGATTTTTCATACGGTTTTCCTTTGTATTTATAAAAACTGCGTTTTAATCCCTGTATTTCCTCTATAGTTAACGGAGGTTCTGGGCGATACACGTCCATTGCAGAGTAATATAAAATATTGTCGTCAATTTCAGATGCGACGACACCAGGGGGGTTTGTTTCGATGTTTGGAACGAGCCACTGCTTTACGTCATTTTCTGCAAAACTGATTGCTTCAATTAGCCATAGTTTACCATCAAGTTCCAATACAACCCCGACATGAGATGACCCCAGAGAAAGTGAACAAGTACACGTTATACATGAACTTGGATAATTCCCCAGCATAAGAATAATATCACCACTTCTTAAATCTGAAATTGTAAGACCATTTTTTACTTCAGTAAATGTCTCAATATGTATTGGTTGACCAATAATTGGTTTAACCGGTTTGATAAGAGTTGATGGGATCTGTGATAAATTGTCACGTGAAGTGGGTATCGACATTTCTATATACCCAAGAATTTAAACGTATGTCTGAAGAGTTTGGTTTATATATTGTACGTAACCTTCACAAAAACGTTAATAACATTGAGCGCGTAACAACATCTGATATGATGAATGTATATGCGCGATTTTGTTATGACAATGGAATTGTCAATATAAGGTTTGCGACAACGCATAAACTATATGCGTATGTAAAAAAATCGCTAATGATTCTATCTGATCAATCAAAAGCTGATATTAATCAAGTGATGCGTAATAGTATTTGGACGGAGGACGGAAAGACCACATCAGGAAAAGCATATAACTTTAGAAATCTATCTGTATGTCATGCAAATAATAATGATCCAGTTTCTGCAATTACCGATCTTGCTTCATATGAAAATCAACGGCGGTTTAGAAACGAGATGCAACAGTGTATTGAATCAATCGTTACTACTTCACCAGAAGAGTTCATAAAACTAACCAAACGTTTACGCTGATACTTTTTGACGTTTTGACTGTCGTATAACTTCTTCTCGGATTTCTTCCTCTTCTTGAGCAGTTTTTATTACATGCATCCACATATCATTTGATTTTGCATAATGTGTAGGTAGAGCTTCTAGTAGAATCGTTCTGCCATCATTTATTAGAACATTTGCAGTAACCACGTTTACCCCTGCATATTTACTTACACTTTCGACGGTAACCAGTTTAACTGCATTTGAATTGCTTTTAATAATACCTTGCCATAGGTGTAGTTTTTTCATCTGAAGTTGTAATGGTTCGTACCGTTTTAATGACAACTCATCGTCGGTGAACTGTGTCATGTCCATATGCTTCATATTATAAAGATATTCTTTTAGGTTAAGATTGACAAATGCATTGGATACAATCTTCTCTGCCGTATATGGATCATACTTAAAATACTCGGTGAACTTTTCGTGATTTGTTTTCATTGATTTGACACGATTGATGTTTCTCTGGGACAATATCTGTGTATTTGTCATGTGTTCCACATGTGAAGCGATTGTATTTCTATCAAAGGTAAAGTAATACCCTGATCCATTGTCGTATGTATTGATTTTACAATCAAACATAATTGTTTTACTGTTCATATTTACATCTTCACACATTTTGTGACAAATCTTGATAATCAATTGTGTCGACGGTACGCGTGTATTTGTACCATTGATTTCGCTCCATTTTTTATACATTGTACTGAAATCTGAATATTTAATAACATCTAGTGTGGTATCTAGTTGTTCGATATATTTCTGTGTGATTTCAGGGTTCGCTTCACGGAAGTCGTACGAACCGAATGTGCTATGCAAAAATCGCACAACGTTTACGGAATCCATTTGAATATAGTATATCAAAATAATTATTCCTGTAAAAAATATGAACATGTCTAAACTATGTATTTTTTAGTAAATTGTCAATGTCCGACATTGCCGAGAAGTATCTGATATATTATCAATATCATAATATCATATATTGGATCCTATCATTTTATATATATTCTACACAAATAAACGGCTATGATTACGTTTTTCCTAATCGCTAAGTGTATGTATGCATCACCCGTTATTGACACGCGCATTATTGGTGGAGATGATATTCATATTTCTGAATATCCTGCGACAGTGTCGTTGAATGTATACCGATATGCTCATATCTGCGGTGGTACAATCATTGGATCGAGATGGGTACTCACTGCTGCTCACTGTATTAACCCATCAAATGACCCGGATTTTTACTCTATTAATTTGAATTCGACGTTTATTAGCGACAATGCACTCGTTGATTATGTAGTTAAGGATTATATTATTCACCCCGAATACAACGAGAATGACATTACAAGTGACATTGCTGTACTAGAACTTGATCATGATATAACCGAGTATGTAAAAAAAGCAAGACTGTCTACAAGTGAACCAACCGTTGGAGAATCTGCTCATACAGTTGGGTGGGGAGTAATTGGATATTTTGATGGAGATGGATATTTATCTACTCATCTTCAATATACAACTGGCATAGTTACAAGTACATTGTATTGTGAAAAGTATGTAGACCGCCCAGGAGTTGTATGTTTCGATCCACAAGAAGGCAGTACGACATGCAGTGGGGATTCTGGTACTGGTTTATATAACGACGAAGATATGTTGATTGGCGTCACTTCATTTGGCTATACTTATAATTTCAATAACCAATGTGCAAACACCGAACCAAGTGGATTCGCCAGAACGGACTATTTCATTAATTTTATTTGCAATAATACAGACAGTAGTGTTGGATATACCGGAGGTACATGTGCAGACCCTCCGCCAAAACGAAACGAACCAATTCCACAATTTATTGTAATTGGAACAATTGTAGGAGCAGTTGTTTTTGGTGTAATTCTTAGTGTGATTGTTGGATATCATGTACATCGCAGGAATCGTATTGTAAACACATGAATGAAGTATTGTTATATATGTCATCTAATGATAATAAGAATTCAGTACCAGATTCTGGTAAATAATACTTCCTTAGACTTATTTCATTCCAATAATGATAAATTCCTCTTATTTTTATTTTTTCCCGTATACGTTTCCAACGTCTCCATATATACCATTTTTCTTTAAGATTCATGATGGATTGGACAAGTTGTATGTCCGCATCACGGTTAGATGATGCAAGTGTTGCAGCAATCGACACAATGTAATGCAACGTGGATTCGGATGGGGTGATTGGGTGTATTGTATTAATCATATATTCAAATACTTGTCGTGGTCGTACAGTAACAACAATTTCATTCTTTCTTGCTACTTCACTTAGCAACTTATCGTCACTTACTGGATTAATATTTGTCAGTCCAATTGTTTCGATAAAGACGGGATATGAATGTACACGTGCAGCAGTATATAACACTTTCTTTGCAATTGGCTCAATGTTTATTTTTAAATATGGAAATAGTACTTCAATAATTTTGATACTTTTTGCATATTCAAATGCATACTTTCCATGTATGTCCTTTGTTGTTAGTGCCGCAATAATAACGGCATCCTTATCCATAAATTGTTCAGTGCATTCTTGTCGTAGCATATCCATCTTTGTTTCAAAGTCGTATGTAGATCCTTCCTTTATGACAATGTGCATGGGCGTACCCTTTAGTGAATATAACGTTAAACAGTCTTTTATACTGAGACCAGTTGGTGCAACACTACGAATACAATGCATGAGTTCATGAAATCCACATGCAGCAATGTGGAAAATTGTTTGTTCCCATATGTCACGTTTCTGTAACATAATTGGACGAAGTTCCGACATGGCCATTGCATTCAGGAGTTTAAATGCAAGTGAGGGGTATTGACTCTTTTGTATAATTTGAGTAAATATATCGTCACATATCCCACGCACACTACGTGTATCGGAGAGTAATGTATGCAAAAACATTGGATCATATACAATAAGTGCAGCAGCAATGTTGACTATATTGGAAACTGAAATTGTGTTTTGATCACGAATTATACATTGAAGAATCGATACATTGTTGTTATAAAACTGTGTAGTTGGTGATGTCATTCGATTAACGAAATCACCATATAGCTCAAACGTTCCATTTGTAAGCCGTTCAATCGGTAATCTACCTGTTTTATCCTTCGATTCCCATATGGTCTTTGTGTCCGACACACTCAGGATTCTATGAATTGGCGTGGTGCTCATGGGAGATGAGTCGATAATTTCAAATAACGGCGTACGTCCGCCTTTGTTTCTCTTCGACATGCAATGTATTGTGTTTCGCTGATTCATGTTATTAATTAAGAGTGTAATAATATTAACATCTGCCCGTCGTGCAGCATAATGCATTACGGTATTCCCTCCTTTATCATGATCTAGTTGATGTGATTCGGGGGAACGTTCGAGTGTCAATTGTACAATTCCAGAACTACATCCTGCATGTATAACTTTCTGTAACATTGTCCGTTTATGTTTGTCTTTTCCGCTAAATACGGAGTTTGGTGCTTTGTTGTATGCTGAAAGTAATATGTTTTCGTCTTCTGGTTGTTTGAACGACAAACGATCCACTAATGTGAACAGCATACCGTCATGATTTGGAAACTCCGTAATTGTGTCGGGTAAAAATTCATCAATTTTATTTATAAGTAACCGTCGACTACTCTGTGTCCGTAACATTACAAACTGATCCACTGTAGTATGAAACTCGTCCATCCTTTTACTTTTGTTTTTAAAAAAATATGTACTTTTTGGTATATTCATTGCAACATTTGTGATCATAATCACCGCTATAGATCTGGATTCAATTCGCTTGATCTATCCGCCAGTGCGGCAATACGGCGGGCCGTTAAGTCGGCGTAGTCAGCTTCTTGTCTGGTTTGTGCGTTTCTAGCTGCTTCAGCTTCTGCTTGACGCATTAAATGCGATGTAGTGCCCGGGATTCTGGAAGAAACCGCACCTGCAACTGACCCCACGCGCCGACCGGTGGCACCCCATGCACTGCTTGCACCACCACGAGTTGCACCCCATGCACTGCTTGCACCACCACGAGCAGCACCCCATGCACCAGCTGCTGTGTTTCCCATGCTCGTCTTTGTTTCTGGTCTCATCTTTGTGAAATAGAATACGACACCAACGATCGATGCGAGAACAGCAAGTACAATGGCTGCATCACGCGCGGTCTTGCTTGGTTCGGAAGTAGATCCCTGTGACTGTGCGCCGTTACCAGTGCCAGTACCGTTACCAGTGCCAGTGCCAGTGCCCGCGCATGATGGATCGGTTGACATGATACACTGAGTACCGTCGGAATTTTTAACAGTGCAGTCGCCACACGAGAGTTCAGATGGACTATCAATTGTTGGTACGTCAACACACAATCCTCCCGAAGACATCTTATCATTCGGGCAGAGGGCAAATCCGTCTTTTGGCCTGCATATGCCATTTTCAAATTTCATGTCTGAACGAACACAGCATTGTTCTGTGCAAATTGTTTGAGTTCCATCCGGCGACGCGCATTCACCCGCTTTAATTACACAGTTGTTCTCTGGCCCTGGCTCGAGTCTGCCGGTGCAGATTGTGTCAAGATCTGGTACACATATCTCATCTTGTGGACCACCCTTTGTCCCGGGGCCACATCTATAATGCTCCCCGCTCGGATTTTTCGAGATACACTTCAATCCAAGTAGATCGGGCTTTGTTCCCGTACCACATTTATACTTAATCCCATTGGAATTGACTTTTGAAAGTTTAATCATGGTAATCGTAAGGGCAATTGCAAGGCCAATTACAATTAATCCGAGTAGGACATTGATGAGAGCCGACATATTCTTTTACTTTATAACAATATAAAATATTTACTGTGGTTCTAAGTATTTGTAAGAATTTACTGTATTAATGATATAATTTTTATGGTTATGTTCACTTACATACCAACTTGTCATTTTGACATTTGTTGCAATACATAGATTTTTTATGTTTAGTTTAATCGGTTCGGCATTGTATTGTGGGATACTATCATTTTTAAGTAATGATAGAAGTGTTTGTTGTGGAATGCCACCATCAAATGAAAGAATGATAATGGATGTCTGATTGTTGTAATGTTGCCATTGATTGTGGCAATGTAAATCATCTACATATATAAATGCATTTTCCGCGTGTTTGGTAAGTGCGTTATAATTCGCAATATTTATGTTATCACAATATATCACTTCAACAAACATATTAATAGACAATATGAAAATAGAACTACGATTTCATACCCGTCACTTTAGACATAACTTCATTTGCCATACCCGACTTTTTAATATGATACATCCCTGCACTTGTTACAAGTGCTCTCGCCAGATCGTATTCTGGATTACCTGTTCCTACTCCGGTTTTCCAGTGTTTTTTATATAATTGCTGGAGTGGCAAGTCATACCTTCCATTTTTTGCCTCTTTTGCAACTTGTCGACTAAATCCATTTAGTTCAAGATTATTGCCAAGCTGATAATTAACAACTTCTACGCCGGATGCAACCATACTAATTGTACTTCTCATGGATTCGACTGCTTGTTTTCGTTCATCCAAGATTAACAATCTTCTAATTTCAAGTTGTACGTCCGATAAATCATCTTTCATTGTATATCTAAGATGCGTATCCATTCCTAGTGATTCTGATATAATTTTTAGTTCGGCAAGTGCTTCCTGTTTGACAAAAAAAACTTGTTCTTTGTCGTCTTCATCAACTATATAAATATTAGGTTGTTCACTTGCGCGATCGGCGTCTGATTTTCTTTGGCGATGTTGGCGGCGATTCAGTCGTTCCTTCTGGTACGTCTTCGATGTGGGGCGGTCCGTCCTCAACGAGCGGGACGATTGACTCGATAGACTCGTGCTCGGCGATGGACTCCTCCTGTGGTGACGCGACCGACTGTTCGTCGAGCTCGTTGAGCTCGACAAATCGCTGCTCAGGTTCCGTAGGTGGGATTCCAGATTCTCCACCGTCGCCTGTGATGACCTCTGCAAATTCCTGGATTGCGTGTTTCTTTCGCCGACGTCGCTTTGGTGTATCCGGTTCTGGTACATATTCTTTGTACTCGGCGATGTTTTCTGCAAAACTGACTGACTTTTCTGGAGTCTCGACGGACTTGGGCTCTGTTGTGGCGTTGTCCATTGACTCGTCTGGCTTGTTATCTCCAGATTCGACAGGCTTTTGGTCACCCTTAAGTGATTCTTCGGTTTCTTGTCGGAGGAGCTCCTCCTCCTCGTAGGCCTGCTGGGCATAATACTCCGGAGGGAAGTCGTCAATATGTACATGAGTTTGATCAATCTGATTCTCATAACCAAACATCTTTAGGAGAATCGTGTTTGTACATAGACCAACCATTGTAGTCGATGCAACAAGACCAAGAACTGGAGCAAACATGTCCTTCGGACTGAGTACATACACGATGGCGCTAATTATAGAACTGATTAGTAAAACAATAATTTTCTTTACAATATTTTGCATGCTTGTGTTTTAATTAAAGCATATAAAAAATAAGTAGTGTACTTTTTATGTGTTATCTGTCTACATACCAAGAATGCGAAGTGGGCTCTTGGACTTGCTCTCCTTGCGTTGACCAAGTTTGACCTCTGGGTTCGCAGTGCGTGTCTCCTTTGGTAGGTTGGTAACATTCTTAGTGGTAAACCGCTTTGGTGGTTCACGCTCGGTCTTCTTTGACCCAACTGGCTTCTTGTTGGACTTATTTGACTTCTTCGCGGCCTTTCTGGTCTCGGTATTCTTCTTCTTCTGCTCCTTCTTCGCTGCCTTTGTAGCCTTCTTCATCGCCTTCTGCTCAACCTTGAGCTCCTTGGCTGTTTTGACAGCCGGTGGTGGTTGGTCGGTCGCCTTTCTGACTTTCATGCCAGCCGCGCGTGATAGTGGTACCATAATTTAAATATCGAAAACTCTTATAATATAATGAGTATAAAAAATTAACAAATATCACCGTCAGTAACAATTGACTTATTTGCCGTTTGATATGAGATATCGATAGTATCAAATATTTTTTCGTCCATATGATGGATGTCATCTGCAAATTTAACAACAAGTTCATGCCGCATTTCCGATAAAATCCCTTGTAAATTGGTACATGTGTTCACAAGATCGTGGTGTTCACATCCATCATGTAGGACTAATTGTGACGTCATGGAATTTGGATGTGGCACTCGATATGACGAGTCCTTGTTATTAAACATTAGTTCAGATGAAACAATGTTTGAAAGTGTGTGAACATCTCCAGTAATTGTATATACCTTCATGATTGATATAGTTATATGCAGTTCAGATGTGCAATCTGACACATATTATAGGGCCTGGACAATAACAATAAGTTTAGAATCCTCCGATGGACGCGCCGCTGACATTGTAATCGTGCGCAACGAACCGTTTGGCGCCCGTCCAGTTCGTCGTGAAGTCGCAATGCCCTTTATGTTTGACTCCTTTTCGGCAGACAATATTGAATCAAGTGCTTCGCGTTGATCAGAATCCGGCGCAGAACCGGCCTGGCCCTGCCATCCACCACCTCGATCAGTTGCCATACTACCATCCATTAACACTTTGCCGTTTTCTGATGTGTCATAAATCGTAATCCAGGCGTTCGAAAAGCTGGTTTTTGCAACGGTTTGGATGACTTTGGTATTATCTGCACCCGAACTGGTATCTAACAGGTCTGCCAGCATATGCGCTATTGCTGTTATGTTATTTACAGTACCGTTGTGATCCTGTAATAATCTTAATTCTTCTGTATACTGGTATACAATTATAGAAAGAACAATTGCAGTGAGACAACCAGCAAGGACATTATATATAATTGCCATATCAGGTTTAATATACTACTAATAAAAACTATTCGGTCTTCATTAGATCTCTGACAATTTGCTGGGTATTTTCGGGCATTTCGGAAATAAGTGTGTCGTCCAAAAACGAAGAGAGCTTTACGCTTGTTTTGTAGAATGACTGCTTGAATGCCCATGATCGCTCTTTTCCTGACCCTTCTTTGAATTTCATTGCAATGCCTGGTTTCTCTGGTAGATAAACACGCCCACATGTACACCCACCGACCACTCTTCCATCTTCTTTATGAGAAAAAATAGACGGAAAATTCCGAGTGAAGATAGACGTCTTTGTTTCATACTCAACATTTTCCGCTCCACCAAGAAGACCATCAACTGGAAATGACCAATGATGAAAAGTACCATTCTTAATAAAAAACACATCCAATATATCGAAAGGAGGAGATCCGTCTTCAAGTAGTGGATATGAACCTGTGGTGTACTTCCCGTTCGTCATACCAATATTTGTTGTGAGGTTGAACGTCAGACCGGTATGGTTTGGCACAACGCGACATGTTTTTAATTGACGACGAACTGAGCTGGAAAATAAGTCAACATGTGAATTCTGCTCATTCGGAAACGTGCAATTTTCCGTTTTTATGAGGTATTGTGCACCAATCATCTCCTTAACATGATTAGCTGAGTCAAGTTGCCACCTTAGATATGTTTCTGAAAAACGAGGTTTGGATGTATCGTGAAGAAGAATTCCCACGACATCTTTAATATTCCCAATGTTGACGTGTGAGATAAAGTAGTCTTGCTTCTCAACGTTATCGAATGTGAACCATAGATTTTTTGAGTTGACATTTGCCCCATCCAAAAAAACGCCTCTTTTTGCGTCAACGTTCCAGCATAACATGATGCATGTATAATTACTACAACCCAGGAATTGCATAGAATTTCCTTGAATATATGTCTTTGCTGTCTTTGTTTGAATTGGTAGCCACATATTGTCGTTTACAAACTTGAATGCATTGTCTGCATTTGTACCATCATTTAGAATTGCGAACTCAATATCCGACCCTTCAAATACTGGCTTCATGGAAATCAGAAAATCTCGTTCGAGTGCGGAGTTGCCTCCATGCGTTTCTAGATCCTCCGCCCTTTTTACGTTTGGTGTTCGGTTTGCTTTACGTTTTCTTTCTTCGTCTTGTTTTTCACGGTAATCCTTCGATGCTTCAACGGCTGCTTCGAAACCGGATTCGGTGAGTGGGGAAAAATCATAATCATATACTCCATTTTCTTTTTTACCGGTAGTTGCTCTGAACTTCTGCTTGCCCGGAATAACGGACACGCATGTAACCCCATCTATCAATGTCTTCATTTTGGCCATATATTCGTCAGACAGTTTCATCTTTTTGGTGCGCTTTTTTATGATACTTGATAATGGCTTAACATTTGTGTCAGACA
>MDSY01109760.1_pt1 | contig 12180 bp, 13 predicted proteins | sample 811131 | NCBI WGS metagenome assembly MDSY01 (sample SAMN05326643, study PRJNA326480) | marine metagenome | isolation source: seawater | place: Atlantic Ocean: South West | collected 2010
CGAGCAGTTGCTGCTCTATAAGGCTTCGAATCCGTGGGGTCACAGCATCGATAATTTTATTTTTTGCATTTTCTTCTGCCATTTCGCGCAGATGTTTTGCTTCTGCAATTGCTTCTTCATAGAGGTTTTGGCTCATGTTCACTCTCTCTTATGATTGTGCGAGTCGTTAGTGTGTATAAATATGACTTTTCTTATCATTTTAACAATTCAACGTTTGATCTTTCTTTGTTTGTCTTGCTTTGTACTGTTTTGCTTTTTCTTAAGTTGCTTAGATCGATGCCGGGCAGCACCTTCTTTTTTCTTTCTGCGACGCTTCTGTGACTTTGTCTCATGAACTTGCTTGTCCTTATACTCTTTCACAATAGATTCTTTTTTGCATTTCTTAATAAATAATCTTATTAGTTGCTCGGAAGATCTAACACGTCCTCCTAACTCGACAGAAACATTTACGGGCTTTGACAAATTTACACCTACTCAAGTCCTTGCACTCGACGTCTATTCTTAAGAATATCCCAAATGCTCATAATTCCTTCACTCTCTTCATTTTCTGCACTTATTGCAGGCTTATCGTGAGGTTTTGACCAACCATTTTTTGTTCCGCCAATCTTACCGGTCTTCAAAGTTAAGTAAGCTGCGGCTCCGCCAGAAGCTTTGGGAGCTTTGTCCCAAGCACCTACAGCTGGTGATAAAGAATTTTTTGCAACTTCTACTTCTAGCAAAACGTCATCAACTCTATTAAAACAATCAGAAAGTTTAGTATTTCCTGCGACAAAGTAAAATGGATCTGTCTTTGATGTGTCCCCAGGATCATTAGTTTTGGGAACATACATCTTATCAGCAACACTTTGCGACAACTCTTGATCCTCTTCTGTATACTCTAATTCTGAGTATGGATCCGGATCAGCGTACGGAAAGTTGCCATTGGCCATTCTTTGCTTGTGTTTGTCGTTAAAAGACTTACCGTATCCTAAATCATGTCTAGAGTCTTGTGGGCCTGATGCAGTGCCCCTGGATACTGTTAGCGATATTTCTTTAATTAAGTCTTTTAGTAAAGATATTTCCATACCGGCATCTTTTGTTAACTTGCTGTCGGATCTTCATTCGGCATTGGTTCAGAATTAGACCCCAGCAGACCTGCTTGTCGTGTTACACCTGATGCGGTTGAATCATATAGTGATTTAATGTGAGTCCTAACCTTCATAGACTGGTTCTTAGGACTATTGCCAGGTTCATCAGCAGATGCACCTCGCATTGGAGCTCGTGTAGTCTTGCCGGCGACAGGATCAACCGGTACTACGTTAGGATATTGACCAAAGTCTGCGCCTGGAACGGAAGCTACTTGAGGTGTAAATGGTCCGCCTACACCTAAGCCTGAGTCTTGTGTGACTTCTGCACCTACATCAGGAGCCCCTCCGTTTGGTTTTCCTTCGGCAACATATTCTCTAGATAAAGAATCAAATCCCCAGTAAGCTGCAGCGCCTGCTGCCAGTGCAGCTGGTTGTGTAAGGTCTCCGGCTAGCACAAGGTTTTCAAACGCTTCAACTGGGTTATACTCGGGGTCGGTCCCAAGAAGGGGTGAAGCAGGATAAGCAGCTGCAATTCGCTCCTTATCGTGCTTCGCTCCTTGAGAAGTACCATTGTTGGACAGAATGCTATCAGACTGCGGCTCAGTCTGATTAATAGCGTTTGTTTGCATCCTGGCCATAATTTACTACCTTACTCAGCTGCTGAATTCTTGCCAAGAATATACTCACCCAAAGTATGAGCAGAGATTCTCTCAGAAGATTGCTTGGGAGAGAGTTGTGATCCTACACCACTTCCCCATGTGTTAGCAGGTGTCTGGCCAAATCCTTCAGGTGGCTCAGGCATATCAGCTGCATTAATGCTACCAGGTCCTGGTGATGCTGGGTTTGGTACGAATGCGCTGGCAGGAAGTCCGCCTCCGCCCGTCTCAACTTCAGCAGCAGGATCAGGTGCTTGTAGATAGTTTGGCTCAAATACGCCGAATGTGTGTCCGCCGTCGTTTATAGGGCCATCCAATACCTCAGTTTGCCAAAGCTGTCGTCGCTCTTCGTCAGTAAGCTCCTCCGTGTGAATTGGAGAGGCAGCGAAAATCTGCTTAAGGCCGTTAGTGTCGGCTCTTCCCATAAAACGTTCTGTGACTGGTGCTTCAACTGTTACTTGCTTTGCTGTTGGCATTGGTTTCTCCTATTATCCCAGACGACGCACAACCCGAGAGCGAACTTTTTGCTTCGCTTCTTGGATCTTCTTCATCTTTGCCTTGAGTTTTCTTTCTTGAATCTTAAGTGCCTTCATGAAGTCTATGTCTTGAGCAATACTATCTGCTTCTTCACCGGCGTCAACTTCTTCAGCATCAACCTTTTCTGGATCTTCAACACCAGCTTCAATGGGGTCACTCTCTTTTATAATTCTGCGCTTCTCTTCTAAAACAATTTTTCTGAGAAGGCGCGGGGTAAGCTTACGAATTTTTGACATTACAAAATCTCCTGAGTCTTTGACGTCAACCTTTACGGTCCTTTTATTACATATTCACGAGCACTAAAATCTTCTATATGGTTTTAGTCTTAAGAATTCTTTGGGTTATCACCAAAAGCGAGGGAAGCCCAGTTTGCTGCTGCTCGATCTCCGAATACATCAGATAGATCTGCACCAGGCGCAGCTGTTTCTTGTTGGGATACAGCTCCTGGTCTTCCTTCACCCTCTAATTGGTCTTGATATGTTCCACGTGCTGTGTCTTCGAAGAGTGCAGCCATCATTGGATCACTAGTAAGAGACGAAACATTTCTAGAAACTGCTCTGTCAAAATTTTCATTTTTTATTTTTGGAGCCTTTCGAGACTTAGGACGTCTCGTAGATTTACTCTCATTCACAGGCAGTGTCCTTGTTTCACTTACTAAAGAAGAGTCGCTTGCCAACCCTTCAGACAATATCTCAACTAAACACTCTTTAACAATACTTTTCAAAGCAGACTTGGTCAGCTTAGCCATCAGGAACCTCCCACACCGTCAATTGATGCTATAGACGGATACATGTCTCTTTCGATTCCTGTTAGTCCTGCATGAACATAAACTTTCTGTGGATTTGCGCTTACATAAACAAGTAAATCTTTGCACTTTACTTCAAAAGTCATTGGTGTGTCCGCCGGAACAAGAAAGATATTCTTTCCAGCGCGAGAAGATCCTGCAGCAGGATCAACCATGCCAGTCGCATCATAGGCAATCCAGAACTTCGCTGAGCTATAAACTGTTATGAATTTTGTCACATACGGAAAGTTAACAGTCTTCGCTAACCTGCAATCAGTACCGCTTTCAGCTGTGTCATCTAATGCTGATGCACTTGATATTTGAAGCGTGTAAGGAATACCAGACTGTTGATATTCTCCTACGTTGTTGTGGTGTGACTTTTGATAATGTAGACTCATTTATTTTTCTCCCAACCCAAAATATCATTGAAAATTCTATCAATGCGATCTGACTGAGTAAAGTGCCTATCCAAATCGTTTTCGTTTATTTCTCTGCCTTCACGCATCATGAAAGCTCCGGGAGTCGAAGGCTCAGAGACAAAGTCCCAGCAAATAAGTTGGAAGTCGTCCTGTACTATTTGATGATCACCTTCTGATTTTGTAGATCCTACGCCTCTGCTCGATATCCCTAAAGTCACTCCTGATTCAACCAGGCTTTGAAGAATTTTTCCGGATGGCGTATCTAGAAGCTCTACAGATCCGTAGCATACGTCGCCGTCCATAAATGCTTCTCGAACAATATGAGACGCATTTTTAAGCTCAACAACTGAAGAGTCTGGATGGTCGCATTCTCCAAGCGCGCGGTTTTCTTCTATAAACTTTTGATAGTTTCTTATTTCTCTCTCTAAGATCGGCTGCGGGTAGATTCTACCGTTCTGATTTAGGGTGTCTGATTTTTGTAGAATTCCCTTTAGTACTATTTTACCGCCGTTTTGCTTTTTTGACTCTTCAATCATTTCTTTTGAGTAGTCAAACGCAAGCCATTCGGTTAAAAGCTTTTTACTCATGCTTTCCCTCCGTTATTTCATCGCTCAGCCTTATAGTCGTTAAGAACTTGGCAATATTTTCGTCAGATGTATCATCTGTGTTTAGATCACGAACTGCTTCAATAACTAACGGAATTTTTTTCTTCATGTAGTCACTGCTGCATGAAGTTGCGTAGCGCTTAATTTCTTGTAGTATCTCTTCTTGATGTTCTTCCATCAATTGCTTAACATCATTACTGTCACCGCTTTCTTTGCTAAAAACAAATTCGCGAATTAAATTTCTTTGGCGAAGCGTCAAAGTCTTTCCGTACCTCGTGTTAAACTTTTCTCTCATTATTTTTACTGTCAGCTTATCAACATCTTGAGTCTTAAAGCTGTCTAGCTCTGCTTCTTTCTTTTCTTGCAAAAGCCAGTTATGAATTTGGTCTTCATACTGCGCGACTCTTTTTATGTCAGCAGTTTCGGGCTTGCGCCAATCATTTAGAAGAGTTTGTATTGTTGCGTATGTTCTGTAATCTTGAATTCTAGTAGAGTAAAAGCTATTGTCATCTAAGGCGTGGTTTATCTCTTTAATGAGTTTTGACTTCTGCTTTCGCAAAAGAGAAGCATCATGATCCTGAGCGGCTAATTTTGCCTCAGATAGAATCCTTGTCGCAATAGAGTCAGAGCTTACAGTTGTTTTGACCAGAGCATTAAATAGCCGAAACTCTTTATAGAGTTCTGTGTCTTGAGAAAAATTATTCTTAATAACTTCTAACACAAGATCTGCACGCTTCATATCGCCTTCGACTAATGCCTCAGAAACTTTTCGTACAAGCTGCTCGTATATTATTCCAACGTTTCTTTTTTTATTGTGTGTCTTACTCATCTTTGTCTGTGCTCACTAAGTCTGAGAGATTAAACTCAACGGGTTCGTCATCGTCAATTACAGACGCCTCATTAAGTATGGTGCTACGTCTAATACCTATACTGCTTTCCATATTACTTAATGTCCTCTCAATATCACGGGTTATTCTTGTGTGATGCTTTATGCCGTCGTCTAAGAACTCTTCAACAACAGAAGACCTTGGCATCATCGCCTCCTTAAATCTAGAAGACTGTCCTTTTAGTGGATTTTTTACAAAATCGTCGTCGAAAGGTTTGTTTAGAGAGTCTTGCGTGCGGCCAGCCTTTCCAACTGACACCATTTTTGCCAAGTCAGGCATCGATAAAGCATCCGCACCTGCTGTAACTTTTCTACTTTTCTTAATAGGCTCATTAAAGATGTTTCGTATTTTCTTTTGCGCTTTTACTGGAGCTTCTGTGTCTGATATCGACATCTTTCCTGCAATATCATCATCGTCGTCTTCCTCTTCTAGCTCTTTTTCTTTGCCATCTCCAGGCTCTGCCGTCAATAACTTTCCATCTTTTTTATCACTGGCGAAAAGCCCACCGCCTTCATCTCCTCCACCTTCGTCGCCGCCTTCGTCGCCGCCGCCACCTTCTTCACCGCCTCCGGATCCGGCTTCAACTGCCTTGTCTTCATCAGTATCGGCAATTCTTTCTTCAATTACAGCTTCAATCTGCTCTTCATTAAGCTCTAGAATATTTTTTCTAATATAGGTCCTGCTGACCAAACCTTCAGGTGCTGATCCTGCAATTTCAAATCTTGCTCTTATAAGCTCAAGCTTCTGCTGCTGAGCTATAGAGGATGGGTTGGAGAGCTTGAGCTCGAAATCGACCAAGTCTTCGCCTTCGTATCCGTGTGCGTAAAGATGAATCATGGCAAGTTTATTAAGCTCAGCAATAACTGTCTTCTGTATTCTAGAGATTGTTCTGCTAAACCTGATATCTTCTTGCGCTAGCGTTGCTTTTGCTCCTACTTCTTCATCATAACCAAGATACGCCTTTGGAATCTTTAGCGCTGCAAATAACTTTTTCTGAATGTATTGCACATCTTCAATTGCTGATGCATTTTGTCCTCCGGCAAGAGTATCAATTTTAGTACCAGACTCACCTCCACGTACAGGTAAGAAATAGTCCTCATCTACTGAAAGTGGGTTATACCTCAAGTCGACCTTTCCGGTGTCTCTGTCAACAATCTGGTTTCTCTTAAGGCTGGTTTTAGCTTGCTCGAGGTAGTTCGCAACCTCTTCGGGTGGAACGTTACCTACATCAATATAGAATACACGACGCTCAGGAGCACGAATTACCCTATAAACCAGCATCGCGTCTTCAATAAGAATAAGCTGGCGCCAGATTCTTCTAGCAGCTTCTAAGACAGAAGAGCCATAAGGTAGAAAAGAGTCATTACCTAAAAGCCTAAAATGTGAAAGCTGCCAGTTTTCTAGAATTTGATTTCCCTGTGTAATCCATCTAAATCTTACTGCCAGTGGATCATTTGGGTCAAACCCTTCTTCTCTTTCAATCTCTGATATTGCTATTGGGAATGCGTTTATGACGCCGTATTCAGGAGAAACATCGTTAAAAAGAAAGAAGTCGCCATATTTGCAAAGGTTTCTTACCCACATTACCAGATTGAATTCAACATTTAGAACTTCATAAAAAAGCTGCTCTAAAATTTCTTGCATCTTTCTATTTTCAGAATAGATGTGCAAGACGCGCCCTTTGTCATCAGGTGAGACTGTTTCTTCTGCGTAGATGTCTAACGCTGACGCTATCTCAGGTGTGGCTTCCATTTCAGAGAAGTCACTGTATCGTGACATTCTATCGAATGAGCCATACGAAGAAAGCGTACTATTGTAGACATCGCTATGTGCCCTCTTAAAAACTTCTAGTGCTGTGGACGTTGCACTTACTTTGCCTGCTTGCCCTCTAATCCTTCTTTTTATAACAGGACCAGAGCGGAAAAGCTTAGTAAGTCTTACAAAAAGATTTTGATTCTTTTCTGCCATGTTTCACCTTCTATCTGTCTAACTAGGTTTATACTGCGTATTGTTCATCAGATAAACTAAAGCAGCCAACTCATATCACCATACGGACTATTACTTCCAGATGTCGTAAAATTCTCAGCTGTGTATACACTGAATGGGTTGTAATTTCTCTTTGCCCATGGATTTTTAATGTGCTCGTGACCCCTTGAGTTGACACCAAAGCCATCTAACATTGCCTTGTTTAGGTCAAAAGAGTGCTTACTATGCACAGGAGAAGTATCATACAACCAAACGCCGATTGCTAAAGCCATCATTAAATCGTCGTTTTGGCCTTTTTGTGCCTGTGCTTTATTACCTCGCCAAATAAAGGTCTTCGCTTCTTCATATAGTCTAGATGAATAAGTCTTTATCTCTCTATTTCTTATAACTTGCTCGAGCTTTGCAAGAATTTGATTCCTTGACTGGCCTGTGGTTGCAAATCCAATTTTACCAAGATCAACTTCACCGAGCCCGTAAAGAGCAGAGAATCTATCTTTTTCATTTTTGAAATAAAGATTCTTGTAGTCTAAGTCTCGAAGCTTCATAATGACAGCATACCCGTATGTATTGTTTTCAGGGCAAATTAGTGCTTCGTTGTATCGCTTTCCGGCTTCAGCCAGAAGAGTAGCAAATTGGTCTGGCGGAGTTTTTCCTTTGAATTCAGCAACTACTTCGGATGTACCTGTGTCTATTACGTGAAATGTACTGTAATCAGCAGCATCTCCTCTGGACACGTCTGCTGAAATTATGTATTTGTGTTCTGATAAGCTGTATTTCCATACCCAAACACCCATCTCAGGGCCCCATCGCTCAATAGGTCTTTTAATATTTGCACCTAACCATTCGATATCTTCTGTGCTTAATACTGTGTCGCCAGAAGCGGCAAAGTCACACAAAAGCTCTTGAGCGATCTGCTTCTTTGATAAGTTTTTACTCTCACTAGCAAACCATTCTTCACCATGCTCCGGGTGAACATCCCAAGGTAGCTTTATCGGATTAAATTCGTTTTCTCCAGACTCAGCTTTTACCCACAAATCATGATATTGGCCGCCGACACCATTAGGTGTTGACAATATAATAGCGCGACCACCAGTTGACAACGTAGGATACAAACCGGTAAACAACTCGTCAAAGTTTCTAACAAAAGCTGCCTCATCTACAATTAGTAGAGATAACGCTTCTGAGCGTCCGGCGTCGTCTGACGTTGGTACAGCTTTGATTTGTGAGCCATTACTAAACTCTACAGCCTGCTTGTTGTTTCCTACGATTTCGGGCATTAAAAGCCACTTTGGCATGCTTCGAATTGCAACCTTTACTTTCTTTATAAAGTTTTGTGCAACAGCTAATTTTGTTGCAATAACAAGGACATTCTTGTCTTTATAAAAACAAGCTAGCCAAACAGCGTATGCTGCAGAAAGAGTTGAGATTCCAAGCTGTCTAGACTTAAGAATTATGTTAAATCTATGATCGTTAAAGTCTTTGACACAATCATCCTGAAACGGGTACGTGTTAAAGTCAATCAGCCCTTTTGTTGGGTGCTGAATCTTTAAGTACCTATTCATAAAGTATACAGGATCTTTGCCACAGCGCACAATCTCTTTAATTTGGCGCTGCTTGCTAGTAATAGCCATTAGTCCTGCAACTTGAGTCTATGGTGTCTTCTATAGTAAGCTGCTCTTCGAGGGGCGTGAATTGCACCAGGCAATATCTCTAAGTCATCATCGGCAAAAACCTCTTTTAGCTTAAGTGCATTACCAGTAATTTCCTTATAAGCAGACTTTAGTTCAGAAATCTTATCAGTCAAAATCTGAACTGCTTCTTCAGTTACTCGGGTCATCTGACCTCTAATCGCATGCTCTCCTGCAAAGTGGACAATAGACTGATATTTCAGAATCAGCGAGTCACCTTCGAAGCTGGCCGTAATTGACCTTGAACCTCTTGGGCTTGACTCATTGCCAAACGTGGTATTAAGAAGAGAGCTTAGTATTTCATGTTTTGTAAGCATTGTTTTCTCCAATTTGCTGCTCAGATAACTAAATATGATGGTCTAGACAACAGATTCTCCCGGTATTTCGAGATGTTTTCTTCCGATGGGCGCCAACCTTCCTTCCATTTTTGTAAGTTAGGCTCTACCCAAACTACTTTGCACTCATTGCAGCATTCATGGTCATTGTATGCTAAAATGTCTGTCTGATCTCTAATCGTGAAACCGCATACAGGGCAATCTAGTGGTATTTTATTTTGAAGTTCTTTGCTCTTTATATAGAACCCCAACTCGTGTTTAATCGCACTACTCATAAACTACCTTTGAATTTTTATTCTTCTGGGTTATATCAAGCACGTTGTCCACCCCATCTTTTACAGCGTCAACATGTGATATGACAAGAATGTTTCTAAACCACTTCTTAAGAGAAGACAAGAGGCGATTGCATGACTCAACATTCATGTCATCTAATGCACCGAATCCTTCATCAATTATTAGAAGATCGGTCTTTGGTAAAGATGACACATTAATAAGTGCAACTCGAATGGCAAGCGAAGCCATCATTTTCTCCATACCTGAAGCACATTCAATTATTCGTCTAGAATCTCCGTAGTTAATAAAAATGTCCATGTCATTAGACCCGGGCGTCGCCTCTAAGTCAACTGTAAACCCTACGACACCTGTCAGAATTTTTGATATTTCTTCGTTTATTAGCGGTAGCTGAGACGACATTATCTGGAGAGGTATTCCTTTCTTAGAGACAGCACTCATGAATAAATCGTACGCACGCCACTGAACTATTAGGCTTCCGTACTTCTTCTTTTCTTCAGTGATTTTTTCTATCTCAGCTTCTAAATGACCAATTGATTCGGTCAACTTAATTCTAACAGCGTCTTTGGAATTTATCTCGTCAGCCACTAAACTTATTTGACGCTTGGCTTGCGATATCTTGTCCGCTTCATCAGAATTAGATACACGCATTTTCATTGTTTGCAATTCTCTTACTGCATTGTCAACCGTTTCTTTAAGCGCCTTCTTTTTCGTATTTGTCCTGCTGAGCTCTAGTCTATCGTTCCCTAAAGAAACCTGTAGTTTGCTTGCACGCTCAAGAATCTTATCATATTTTTCTATCTTTTCTTCTAAGTCTTCTTTCTTAATAACGTTTAACGACTTTCTCGCTGCCCTAACCTTTTCAAGCATGTCAGCAACTGACTTTTCCTGTTCTTCGAGCCTCTTCTTGTTTTTATGTGACTCTTTAATAAACTTACATGTTGGAAACTGATCACCGCACGGAACTTCTTCTAAGAGTTTAATTGACTTCTTTTGTGACTTAAGGAGAGTTTTACCTGTAGAGTGTTCATGTGAGAGTGAAAGAAGAGTTCTTTCAAGATCTTGCTGTGCTGCCAACCTTTCACGCAAGTCGTCTATTGGAAACTGTCCTTTTATCGTTTCAATGGTTGCTAATTTTGCTTGTGCAGAAGTTATAGCAGATTCGTATTCTTCGGACTTCTTCTTAAGGTTCTCTAGATTCTCCTTTGCGTCATTAATTTTTTCTTGTTGATTTTCAATATCAGCTGTAGTCACCAAGTCTTTATTGTCGCTAGTTGCAAGCGCTATCTTCATTTCTTGAATCTGAAGCCTTAGCTTAGAGATTTGGGCTTCAGTTGCAGTCCGCTCCTTTTTAAGAGCTCTTCTCTCGGCCCTCTTCTCCCCAATAAGAATATCCCAGTCACGATCAGGAACATTTGATAGCTGTCCTTTTATCGAGGCAGCGTCTTCTTTGGCTAACGCGTACATTTCGTCAAAGATTTCTAAGTCTAAAAACTTGGTTAGAATATTTTTTCGTTGTGTAGCTCTATGCTTTATAAAGTTATTCATTTCTCCTTGGCTAGCCAAAGAGGTCATTAAGAAATCATCAGACGATCCTACAATTGCTTTTAGAGTTTTTTCTGTTTCTCTTCTTTGTTCCCCGTTAAGATCACGAAGTTCGACCCCATTAATGTCTATTTCGCTTAAGTTAAGATGTGTTACAGCACTTTCTTGCCCTCTTCGATTTGTCTTTTTAACTGCCTGCCTTTCGATCTTGTATAGCTTGCCATTTGCACTAATTGTGGCTCTAGAGACGCAGTGTCCCTTTCTAGAGTTTATAATGTGCAAGTTCTTTATAGGGCCGCGATCAGTAGTATTGAAAAGATTAAACATAATTGTCCCAGGAATTGAAGATTTTCCTGTCCTGTTCTTGCCAAAAATACCTGTAATTCCACTTAGAGCGTCAAAGTCAACAACGTTGTCTTTACCGTAGGCAAATGTATTGTCAAACTCGAGGCGCTTCAAAGACCACTTAATGTTTCTTACAGTATCAGCTCTTGCAGCTTGCTGTATGTATTTGTGAATTAGTTCTTCAATTCTGGTCCACTCATCTTTCGAAAGATTTAGATCTTTATAGTACTCTTTTGCCAAAGCTACTTGTGTTGATTCGTCTCTTAGGTCTGTTGTGCTTAGCTCTCCAGTGCTTGTCTGTATTTTTGAAGTCTCTACGTGGTGATCATGCTTAAAGACAATTTCTGTTGCAAACTTTATTTCTTTTAATGAACTATGCAGGTGCTTAATTTCAGCCTGTGTTATGGGCGTTTTTGTCCTTACCCTAAATCTCGCGTAGTTTGGGTGAGCCTTGGCTAGCTCAACAGTTTCTTTTACATCGCCTGTCCAGTCAATAGTAACAAAAGGCTTGCTGTGTGGAATTTCATAAAATGTGCTAGAAAACTTGTCTTTGCTTTCAATCTCCCAAAACAAATAACCTTTACCTGGGTCTTCTCCGTAGTTTTGCTGGATAGTGGACCCTGGATAAGCAATTCTTTTTTCTGAATCCAAGTATTGTAGTTTATGAATATCACCTAGCATGACAAATTCGAAGTCTTTGAAAAACTCAACGTCTACGTCGCCTTCAATATTCCACTCGATATCTGTTGTGGATCCGTTCACACCGCCATGAAAAGTGGCAATATTGACTTCTCCAGGGGTTGGCTTCACATTTTCCCAATTCTCTTCATCAAAGCAAGAAAATACACACCAGTTAAAGCCAGGCACGCCTGTTGGAAATGTTCCTGACTTTTTGTAAAGAAAGATGTTTGGGTTGTTAAGGGCATTTACAATTGGCGTGATCGCGTCTTGGCGGTGCTTGTTTAGAATAAGTCCATCGTGGTTACCCAGAATGACGTGTGTTGGACAGATGCTTGCCATCTCAGTAAACCACCA
>MDSY01053772.1_pt1 | contig 12178 bp, 8 predicted proteins | sample 811131 | NCBI WGS metagenome assembly MDSY01 (sample SAMN05326643, study PRJNA326480) | marine metagenome | isolation source: seawater | place: Atlantic Ocean: South West | collected 2010
GCCATTGATAGTGGCGATGCGGTAATTGGACTTGTAATCATAACCGGAGCATTGATTTTGACAATAATTGCATATGGTCAAATGATCATATATCCAGTTGGCAAAGCTCTGAAGGATGGCAGATCAGACGCAAGTAAATTCAGTTATGTAGACTCATGGAAAACATCAATTGCAGGTTTTATTGAATCATCCATTGTGATTGTATTAATGGCTGTTGTTACTGGTGTTGGTTACAAATTCGAAGTTAACGCATTGACATTCTTAGGTGCATTTGCTTATTTCTTCTTCTTGTTGGGTTACATCCCATACATGGTGAGGAAAGCAGCAGAAATTATCAAGTGAAACCTTTTGATGACTCTCCCTACTGATTCGAGTGATTTATTTCACTCATAATCAATTATGATAATATTTGTTAAAATAAAATAACGTTGGATTTATATCTCTATAACATTGGATTAAGGATATGGAATTAGCACCAACTGATTACGACTATGGGAACCCTGAGAATTACTCGTTTGCAACACAAGTAACCTGCGCTAGTGATGATGCTAGAAAGATGTTCATCGAGGCTTTCGGCCACATGCTGAATTACAACCACGAACAAGCAATTGCATGCTTCACAAAATGCACAGAAGAAGATCCAAACTGCGCTATGGCTTGGTGGGGAATCGCTTATTGTGTATCATCAAATTACAACTGGTCTCCAGGTCTAGGGTCCGGTCATGATGCAATACAGCAGGCTATTTCTGTGATGGGCCACTGCACAGAATTGGAACAGGATTTGATTGTCGCACTTTCCAAGCGCCACTCTGCTGAAGCACGTGATGCAGCAGATCCATCAGTCCTTAACATGGGTAACAGTCCTGAGCTTAATGTAGCATTTGCTGAAGCAATGGCACCACTTTATGAGAAGTATAGTGGCAATCTCGATGTCACGGCGATCTATGTTGAGGCTCTTATGAATCTCAAGGCATGGCAACTGTGGGATAAGAATACTGCAACAGGAGAAATAACTCCGGCTGATGAAAATACGTTGCTGCTTGTGAAAATCATGGAAGATGCGTTTGAAAGCAATGATGCTGCAAAAGTACACCCTGCATTGTGCCATCTATACTGTCACGCTCTAGAATTATCTCCCTTCCCGGAAAGAGCACTACCCGCTGCTGATGTCCTTAGAACAAGAATGCCTGGTTTGGGCCATTTGGTTCACATGCCATCTCACATTGATGCATGGGTTGGACAATGGAAAGAAGCAATTGAATGTAACATTGCTGCTGTCGAAGCCGATGACAAGTATGTTGAATTAACAGGAAACGAATCTCAATTCTACAAGTTTTACAGGATGCACAACCATCACTTTGTTGTATGGTGTGCTATGTTTGATGGTCAGTATGAAACCGCATTGAAGTATGCAAGAAAAGCAGTTGATACATTGCCTGCCGGCGATGCCAATTCAGGTGTGCAATTTATGCTAGCTGGAATTATTCCAATGGGTGCGATATTCCTCGAGTCTTATGTCACAATGCCATGGCATGTTATGATTAGATTCGGAAAGTGGGATGAAATCTTAGCAGAACCAATGTATTCAGACAAAGATGTGTTCCCGGCTACAATTGCAACACAGCACTACGCACGTGGCGTTGCTTATGCATCACTAGGAAAGGTCCCTGAAGCAGAAGCAGAACAAGTTCTTTTCAAGGAAGCACTGGAAAATCCAGCTCTTGCAGGAAGAATGTTGCATAACAATTTCATGTATCAGGACCCAGCAGAAGGACCGTCGATATTGAATGTTAACGCATCGATATTAGAAGCAGAGATTGAATATCGCAGGCAGTTCCTAGCCAAGGCCAATGGGGAAGAATACGATTTTACAGCAGCCTTTGACGAACTTAGAAGGGGTGTAGATTTATCCTTAAACCTAGCATATAACGAACCCTGGGGTCAAATGCAACCAGTTCGCCACATCCTTGGAGCACTACTTTTAGAACAGGGGCATGTCGAGGAAGCTGAACAAGTATATCGAGATGATATCAAGTTATGGAAAGATAACATGTGGGGACTTCTGGGGCTGAAATTGTGTCTAGAGGCTAAGGGTGACGACACTGGTGAGCTCGAGAAGGTTAGCGCACTGTTCAGTGAGCGAAGCTCTAGGGCAGACATCGTTCCAGCTAAGACATGCTTCTGTGCGCAAGATGCACTAGCAGATAGTTGCTGTGACTGAAATCTAAGCTACGTGTATTGCGTGACCCAAGGTTGCTAATACAGCTTCATGAGTCATTTCAGTCATTGTTGGATGAGCGTGGATGGTTCCTGCGATGTCTTCGAGGAGTGCACCCATTTCTAGAGCTAATGTCCATTCCCCAACTAACTCACTAACGTGAGTCCCAACAGCTTGAACACCGAGAATCCTGTGATCGTCCTCACGTGCGACTACTCTGACGAATCCTCCAGTTTTTTCAGCTTCTTGGGTTAGCGAGCGGCCATTTGCAGCAAGTGGGAATTTCCCAGTAATTACAGGATGTCCAGCATCCTTAGCTTCTTGAGGCGACAGACCAACTGAAACAACTTCAGGTTCTGTAAATACAATAGCTGGTACTGCAACTGGGTTGTATGCACGATTGTGCCCTGCAATAATTTCGGCAACCATTTCTCCTTGGAAAGATGCCACATGTGCTAGCATCTCTCCCAAATTAGCTACGTCACCAATAGCATAAACCCCCTTCATGTTGGTTTGGCACTTGTCATTGACTTTTACAAACCCTCTTTCATCTAAAGCAACCCCTGTTGAAGCAAGCCCCTCACTTCTCGGTCTCCTTCCAACAGTAACAAGAACTCTGTCAGCTTCAACCGACTGCATCTTTGTCTCATCATCTGAATTATCTTTATCGATGAAATTCAACTTCAAACGTCCACTGTCAAGTTTCTCAACACCCTTAGCGAATACACCGGTATTTACCTTGATTTTATTCTTCTTCATGAATAATTCAAGAGGTCTTCTCAATTCCTTGTCAAATATAGGTAGGACACTGTCCATAGCTTCAACAATAGTTACATCAGCGCCGAGCATTTTGTGAGTTATTCCTAACTCTAGTCCAATGTAACCTCCACCAACTACAACAAGATGGTCCAACTTTTCGTCAATATCCAATGCTTCTCTGCTTGAGATAACTCCATCACCATACTTCATAAATGGTAATTCAATTGGCACGCTACCATTTGCAAGGATTACATTTTCAGCCTCTATCTGGATGTCGCCAACAATCACGGTTTTAGCATCTTTAAATTCAGCCCAGCCAGTTATCAGCTCGGCTCCGGATGTTTTCAATAAGTGCTCAACACCTTTGTTCAACCTATCCACAATATCATCTTTCCAACCTTTCAACTGTGCCATCTTCAGCTCAGCAGGACCTGGTATGGATATCCCCATATGTCCACCTTCTTTTGCATGTTTGGCTAAATCATGGAATTTGTGAGCAGCATGAATTAGTGCTTTCGATGGGATACATCCCCGAATGAGGCATGTTCCGCCTGCTCTCTCCCCTTCAATAATTACAGTGTCCATTCCCAGTTGAGCAGATCTAATCGCAGCAACATATCCTCCTGGACCAGCACCAACAACCAATACCTTGCATTTTTTGTTCTTCATTTAATCATCCTCACATGAAAATAGTTGCTGGGTTCTCTAGTAAGGTCTTCAGACGCTGAACAAGAACGGCGCCATCATAACCGTCAACAACTCTGTGGTCCCAAGATGAAGATAATCTCAGCATTTTTCTGATCACAATTTGTCCATTTCTTACAACTGGTGTGTCGACTGCATTGTGAACACCCAATATTCCTACTTCTGGTTTATTGATTATTGGAGTTGCACCCAATCCTCCCATCCTACCTAGGCTTGTTATCGTGAATGTGGATCCAGTTAATTCATCTAAATTTGCGGTTCCATCTCTGGCGGCTTGGCTGACTCTCTGCATTTCATAAGCAGATTCCCAGACGTCCTTTGCTTCTACATGTTTAACAACAGGAACATATAATCCTCTATCTGTTTGTGTTGCTATGCCCAAGTGAATGGCCTCATGTCGAGTTACTACACCTTTCTCGTCATCGAATAGAGCATTGCATACGGGATTTTCTCCTAGTGCTTTCACAAGTGCTTGCATGATGAAGGGGAGATAGGTTAACTTTGGCTGTGTGTCAGATTTCGTAGAGTTAAGATGCACTCTCAAGTCTTCTAGTTGGGTAATATCTACTTCTTCGAAATATGAAAAGTGAGGTATTGTTGAATATGATTCTGTCATACTTTCAGAAATCTTTCTTCTCAGACCAATAACTGGCACTTCGGTTGTTCCAGTTTTAGGTATTCTAGATGCACCGGAAGCGGCGACAGGGCTTCCCGCTTCTTTCCATAGATCTAAATCTGAATGGGTAATTCTTCCAGCAGGACCGCTTCCAGAAACTGTTGTCAGGTCAATTCCACTTTCTCTAGCACGCTGTCTAACAGCAGGTGATGCCAAAGGCCTTGTACCCGGTGCTGCGACAACAACTGGGGTTGGAGTGGGAGTAGGTTCGGGTTTTGGGTCTGGAGTAGGTGTAGGTTCCGGGACTTTCTCAACAGGTTCTGGTGCAGTTTGAACAACCTCATCAGAAGTGGTTTTATTTTCCTCGACAGGCGAACCTTCTCCATCTGTTTCAAATTCAATACAGACCTGACCCACTGCAAGTATAGTGCCTGGTTCACCAACCAGAGACTTTACTACACCATCAGTTGGTGAGGGTATCTCCACTGTTGCTTTGTCAGTCATCACTGACAAAATCGGATCATCTTCTTTGACAGTATCTCCGACAGATACCATCCATTCAACGACTTCCCCTTCTACAACTCCTTCTCCGATATCTGGTAATTTAAATGCATATATTCCCATTTTCATGCCTCCTGTGTTTTCTTTATAGCTTCTGCAATTCTTTTTGGATTTGGAAGGTAATCCCATTCTGTAGTGTGTGGGAAAGGTGTGTCCCAACCAGTCACCCTGATTATTGGAGATTCTAAGTGCCAGAAACATCTTTCCTGTATGGATGCACTCATCTCTGCTCCAAATCCGCTAGTTTTAGGGGCTTCGTGAACTATAACACATCTTCCAGTTTTCTTGACTGACTCAACAACGGTATCTCTATCCCATGGCAACAGGGTTTGCAGATCGATTAACTCTGCGTCAATTCCACTATCCCTTATTCCTTGCTCGGCAACATGCACCATGGCACCCCATGCGATTACAGTGCATGAATCGCCCTTTTTGACGACTTCTGCCTTCTCGAGGGGTATTGCGTAATATTCCTCTGGTACATCGGCCTTTGGATGGCCTTTCCATGTTGGAACATTGTGAGGATCTCCATAAAATGGGCCACGATAGCATCTCTTGGGTTCAAAGAAAATTACTGGATCGTTGGATTCTATTGCGCTCGTTAGTAGCCCCTTAGCATTGTTAGGATTAGAGCAATAAACAACTTTCAATCCAGGTGTGTGAGTAAACTGTGATTCAGGACTCTGTGAATGGTGATGCCCACCTTTAATCCCTCCACCCGCTGGTGTTCTTATGGTCAATGGCGTGGAAAATTCACCACCAGACCTGTGTCTGATTTTGGCAATCTCGTTGACTATTTGATCGTAAGCAGGGAAAATGTAGTCCGCAAATTGGATTTCTGCTACAGGTCTTAGTCCATTTATTCCCATGCCGAAAGCGATTGCTGCTATTCCTCCTTCTGCGAGTGGTGCATCAAAAACGCGTTGTAAACCATGTTTATCTTGTAACCCGTCTGTTACTCTAAATACACCACCAAAATAGCCAACATCTTCTCCAAAAATTACGACATTGTCATGTTTTTCTAGCATGTTATCAAGTGCACTGTTTAGGGATTCAATCATATTCATTTCAGTCATATAATCACCTCACTTTCCCAGTTCCTCTCTTTGTTCTTGTATATGCCAAGGGACTTTTTCGTAAACTTCCGTAAATATGGTTGATGCAGGAGGAAACGGTCCATTGGCCAAATCACCGAATTTACATGCTTCCTTGTATGCTGCCATAACTTCAGAATCTATCTTTTCAGTAAGCTCCTGATCTTTTGAATTTGACCATGCTCCTATCTTAATCAGATGATTCTTTAGTCGCTCGACAGGATCTCCACCTGGCCAACATTTGAACTCGTCACCGGGTCGATATCTACTCGGGTCATCAGAGGAAGAATGTGCTCCTGCTCTGTAAGTGTAGACTTCAATGTATGTTGCTCCCTTTCCTGCTCTTGCCCTTTCACGAGCCCATTTTGTTACAGAGTAAAGAGCAAGGAAATCATTTCCATCCACTCTTAGAGATGGAATGCCATATGCTAATCCTCTTGCAGCAAAGTTTTCACCTCCGGTTGCGAGATTCTTATGAGTAGAGATTGCCCATTGGTTGTTTACTACGTTGAGAATAACTGGTGGTTTGAATACGGATGCGAAATTTAGCCCATAGTGGAAATCACCTTGAGCGCTTGTTCCATCACCCAACCATGTTATTGTTGCTTGATCATCACCCTTGTATGCAGAAGCCATTGCAACTCCAACAGCTTGGCTAAACTGAGTACCTACCGGGCTAGAAATTGAAATAAAATGTCCTTCTTTCCAAGAGTAGTGCACAGGCATCTGTCTGCCTCGTATGTTATCCTCTGTATTTCCAATGCAGTGGCATATCATACTAACCATGTCTCTACCTCTTACGAATTGGGCACCAGGTTGCCGGTAAGATGGGAATATCCAGTCAGTATCATCTAAGGCCATTGTTTGAGCTATTGCGACAGCCTCCTCTCCAAACGAGCGCATGTAGAAAGATAGTTTTCCAGTTCTTTGCATTTTTATCATTCTATCGTCGAATATTCTTAAACGCATCATCATTTCTAAGCCACGAATTAATTCAGTCGCATCAAGTTCTGGATTCCATTCACCAGATGCCATGTCGTCATCTCCAAGAACTCTAATGAGTCCGTGGGCATGTTCCTCAGTATCTGAATGCACACAATTTATGGGGTCAGGGCGAGATAAATCACCGGGTTGTTCAGCCCATTTATCTCCAAAATCAGCATCATCACCTGGTCTAAATGGAGCATCTGGGACCGTATATGTTTGCATGGAATTTGTATTTTTGCTTGACATTTTAATCTCTACTCCGCTGATAACATTCGTCTTGCCCTAGCTCTTGTAAGTAATTCTCCTGCTTTGTATGAAGACCGAACTAACGGACCGCATGCCCAACCTAAGAATCCCATTTCTTCAATCCGATTGCTCCAATTATCATAACTATGTGGTTCAGGAAACCTATCAACTGGCAAATGTTTTGGGCTTGGAGCTAGGTATTGTCCTATTGTAACCAAGTCTACTTTTGCGTCTCTAAGTCTCTGGAGCGCTTCGACTATTTCTTCATCAGTCTCTCCCAAACCTACCATTAGAGATGACTTTGTCAAAATATCTGGTCGTAATCGCTTCGCTTCGATGAGTATGCCGAGTGATTGCTCAAAAGATGCTCTTCTGTCTCTTACTTTCATATCAAGCCTTGGCACACATTCTACGTTGTGAGCGAATACTTCGATATCCAAACCAATCAAGAGGCTAGCAAGGTCGTCGTGGTCTCCAGCAAGATCACTGCACAACAATTCTAAGGTGACACGAGGAACCTTTTCTCTTATTGCTTCAAGGCACTTCCTGTAATGACCTGCACCGCTGTCCGGTAAATCATCACGGTTGACAACAGTAATAACAGCATGATTTAGATCCATGGTAGATACTGCGTGGGCAACGTTGGCAGGTTCATTCACATCAAGAGGAGGCGGAGTTCTGATAGTCCCTACTGCACAGAATTTACAACTTCTTGTACACTCTTGACCTGCTACCATAAAAGTAGCATCTTTTGCAGCCCAACACTCGTGAATGTTAGGACACCTTGCTTCTTGACAAACAGTGTGCAACATATTGTCTGTAACTGTGCTCTTTGTCTGATTGAATTTCTTTTGTAATTCGCCTGACGGAAGCCTTGTCCGGAACCAATCTGGCAATCGACTCCTAGTCTTTGCCATCTTCAATTTCCTGACCGTCATGTGACTCCCTCCAACCATCCCGAAGGGATGAGGTGCAAAAAGAATAGGTATGGTAGTTTACGAGCATTCAAAGTTTGAAACCCCTCGGGATTTAACATGCGAGTAGCAGTGATTACTGGGGGAGCGAAAAGAATCGGAGCATCTATTGTATCCATGTTGCTAGAGGATGGCTGGGCTGTTATAGTCCATTGTAATCGTTCGATAACTCAGGCTAGACATCTAATTCAAAGAGGAAAAGGAGCAGTAGTAAGTGGTGATTTATCGAATGATGATGAATTATTTCGAGTTATTGAAGAAATTCACGATCATGAGTTGGTAAATGAAGCAGGGGGAATTGACCTATTGATACACAATGCATCTATCTATAGTCAAACAGAATTTTCTAAAGTTACCCCTCAAGAACTCAGAAGATTCACCTCAATCCATCTTGATGCTCCATTTTTTATTACTCAGGGGCTAGTTCCAAAAATCAAAGCAAAAAAAGGCTCAGTGATTGGTATTGTGGATACCAGTTGGGGCCAATCATGGGAAGAATTGAGTCATTACACTGCAACGAAAGCCGCATTACGCCAACTTCTACTAAATTTATCAGGAGAACTCGCACCTGATATCAGAGTCAATGGAATTGCTCCGGGGGCAATTTTAGCTGCTTCTTGGGAAAAGGAAAGATTTGATGAAATTGTCAAAAATATACCTCTTCGCAGAGCTGGAGAACCAAAAGATATAGCTAATGCAGTAAAGTTCCTCTCTGAAGCGCAATACATTACAGGATTTATACTTCCAGTTGATGGTGGTTGGTCGATTAGTTGATGGTGCAGGGGGTGAGATTTGAACTCACGAACTCATCGAGACCGGATCTTAAGCCCGGCGCCTTTGACCACTCGGCAACCCCCGCCTGACCTCACGCCATATATCGCAACTAATGAAACAGTCGGAAGAAGAATCAAGGGGTTGTAATCAAAAATTAATTATTACCAAACTGATTAGTCAGAAAGCAATTCTGACATCCGTCTTTAGTTTCACTGTGGAATCTATTGATTCACCCGTAGGGTGATTGTTTTGATGCGCAATTTGTGCAAAACGGTTTAACACCCGATTGTAGACGAGAGTATGGTGCGCATGCTCAAATCTCGGCTTTTACCAGTTCTCGTGCTATTGATGATGCTGACTTCACTCCTTCCGGTAGCTGATGTTTCATCACTCGAAGATGAGAAAAAAATGGATAGAGCTCCTGCAAATCTGGAAACATACAATCTGTATCTCGACGAAGAAGGCAACTCCGGTGGTGACGGTGCGATTACAACGATTGAACCAGATGGGGCTCACAAGGAGGCTAGCATACTATCTGGCGTTGAATTCCGTTCAGAGGATATGATAAGTGATCTTACAGTATACGGACAAGGAAGTGCAACAGAAATCCATCTTTACATATATCTGCAATTTAAGGGGCAAGAGCAATCTACTGCAGACCTTACGTTTACTCTTAATTCCGTAGGAGGACCCACTTACACCGAGACAATGAGTCTGGACGACCCTTGTAGCAGTGGTTTGTTCAACAGTGATTGTTCTTGGACCTTGAATGAAGTGTTTTTCGATGTTCCTGAAGAAGGATTTACTGTGCAACAGGGTGCTCAACTGCGCTTGCAGATTGATGGGAGTGCATCGTGTGAGGGTCAAGGAGGTATAGGTCAGTCAGGAGAGTGTGAAGTTTTAGTCGCTTATGGTGATGTTGAACAAACTAACGGATTCTCCAGGCTATCACTGAAAGCAAACGCACTTGCTGACTCAAAAGTAAAAGTCCATGCTCCTGGCGGAATTTGGATTGATGATGAGCAACTTGAGTGGTCTCCAAATCACCGACCTGATTTCCGAACAATTCAATTCTCCGTTGATGTGCGTGATGCATTTGGAAGAGATGATATCAATTCAGTGAACCTAGTTCTCTCGACACCATCTGGAACAAACTCGGTGTTTGACAAGGAGTTCGAGGATGATGACTTGCGACTAGACAATAATGGATTGGTGGGTAACTATACCTGGACCTATGAAGCAGGAATGCCAGCTGGCCACTACAACCTTTCTCTAGAGATTACAGACGTTCAAGGGCACGTGGTAGTTTACAGGCACGTAGGAATAGATTTCATGGAGTATGGAATGTATCTTTCCCTTCCTGTTGACCAAGCTGATAGTGTATTGATAGCACCTGGACAAATAAGTAGTGTTGAATTCATGGTTGAACATACAGGCTCAGCAGGCATTCAAATGGATGTCGAGTTTGAATTATTTACATCCCTACCATCATCTTGGCCCGATCCGCTATGGGATCAACCAGCAGGCTACTCGCTATCTGGGGGCGGTTCTTTCAAGATTGCTACCCTATCAATAGAAGCTCCAAATGGAGACCTCTCAACAGCCCCAGAAAGAATCGAAGTTTGGGCTAGAGGTTTCGTTGAAAACGAGGATAATGTTCGAGAAGAAGTAGTGATAGAGAGAATCGTGATGGATATCGAAGAAGTAGGTGTCTTTGCCCCCCCTAGAATGAGTGTATATGAGGACGAGGACCACCAGCTACAAATTGCAGATTCCAACCGGCCAGAGGCCTTTGATGAGACAGTATCACACTACATAGACTCAGACATGACCATTCCTGGTGAGCCTTTCTATCTCGATTTGTTCAACGCAGGTTTTGATACCGATACTTACAGGTTGAAGATTGACGAAACACCTAGTTCTTCATGGACATATGCATTTTTCGACAATGACACTGGCTCTGAACTTGCGACTGAGGGACCATATTCCGTTACCCCAGACATTGGTTCCCACGAAACTTTGACTTTAATTTTAAAAATTTATCCTCCTACTAACAGAGATGATGTAGACATAGGCCTATTCACAATCATTTGCTTCTCAACTGGTGATGATCAAATGAGTTCAGTAGTTTCATTTACCGTACACAGGACTTTTGGAATCCTTGCAGAGGTAATTTCTGATTCTGATGGGCAGGACATTGGCTCAGTAGGACCGGTCGATCCTGGTGAACCTGTGAGTTTCACAGTTAGAATCACCGACAGCACGAACGAGACGGGGGACAACACATGGAGAGTCATATCTCCTGACAAACTTGACAAAAATACAAATGAAGATACCGGAGATCCAGCCTATGCTTCATGGGACTTTAGCATAAAAGGCGACGACGGACAAGATGTGATCGCACTACAACTTAGCTCTGGAAGTTATGCGGATCTCGAAGTCAAGATTGAGATGAGAGAAAAGGTTCTAGCAGGTAGTCACACATTATACCTCAGAGTAACAGAAGAAGTATCTGCCGGCGAAGACCCTAGATACTTCGATTTGCCAATGCATATTGAGGTCAAAGAGGAAGTTAAACCTGGTCGAGTATTTGTTGAAAGAGTGACGGAACTGACACCGTTCTTGCCTAATGTAGAGCAGAGTTATGAATTTAGAGTTGAAAACTCTAACAATGTCAAGCTTGACGTAATTGTTTCAGCTCAATCCCTTCCCTCAGAATGGACTGCCAAATTCTCTAAGAGCGGTTCCGCTCAATCAGGTAATACAATTCTACTTGAAATAGATCCTTTTAGTACACAAGATTTCACTCTAATATTAAAATCATCAGAGAATGTAGTGGCAGGGCAAGACGCAACAGTAGTTCTATCGATAGAGCCCTTAGCAGACAATGTAAGCACCAATTTACTAAAGCAAACACCACAATTTATTTTTACAACTGAGTGTGAAGGATTTGATTGTATAGTAAACGCCGCAACAGACTTCAGCAATCCTCAAACACTAGGCTTATACATTGGTATTTTACTAATTATTTTCTTAGCGGTATACAGACGTGGTCAAAGTTCTGCTCGGGAAGCCTCAATGTGGGAAGAGGAAGAAATGGAAATACAAAATTTATCCGACAATTTAGATGATATTCCAGAAGCTGTTTCGAGCGAAGAAGACCTTGATGATGACTTGGAACTCCTAGAAGATTTGGAAGATATTTGAATAGATAAGTAGAGTCAACTTCTCCCCGTAGGGGAGA
>MDSY01148204.1_pt1 | contig 12178 bp, 11 predicted proteins | sample 811131 | NCBI WGS metagenome assembly MDSY01 (sample SAMN05326643, study PRJNA326480) | marine metagenome | isolation source: seawater | place: Atlantic Ocean: South West | collected 2010
AATTTTCATTGGAAATTATTCTCCTGAAGCTATGGGAGATTATTTAGCTGGACCAAACCATGTTTTGCCCACTTCCGGTTCTGCTAAATTTGCCTCTGGTTTGTCGGTATATGATTTTTTAAAGAGACATTCTGTTATAAAAATATCAAAATCAGGTATTGAAAGATTGGGAGCATCAGTTATAAATTTGGCAGAATATGAAAATCTTGAAGGACATTCAAATTCTATAAAATTAAGATTAAAAAGGAATAAAATTGGCTAAACAAGAAACTTTAGAATTCAAAGGCACAGTAACTGAGTTACTGCCCAATGCTATGTTCAGAGTTAGATTAGAAAACAATCATGAAATTTTAGCCCACACTGCTGGAAAACTAAGAAAAAATAGAATTAGAGTTTTAGCGGGAGACAATGTAACGGTTGAAATGACACCGTATGACTTAACTAAAGGTAGAATTACTTTTAGAGGTTAGGCCTTGTAGCTCAGTAGTAGAGCAGTACCCTGAAAAGGTATGTGTCGTTTGTGCGATTCAAACCAAGGCCACCACAAACTAGTTTTACACATCGAAAAACAATATTTTATCTGTTAATTATTATCCTATGGGTAAAAAAATTGGATTATTTTGGCTAAGAAATGATTTTAGGATTACAAAAAATTATGGCTTAGCGGAAGCTACAAAAAATCATGATCAGGTAGTAGTTTTCTATTTGTATAAAAAATTAACTTATAATAATCAAGAAGCCCAAAAGTGGTGGTTAAGTAAATCTCTTTTCAATTTTGAAAAAAAATTAAATAATTTCAACATAAATCTTGAAGTGGTTAAAACAGATTCCTTTAAAAGTTTTTTTGATAAATTATTTAAAAAAAAAGATATCTCAATTTATTGGAACAAAGTTTATGAGCCAGATTTTTTAAAATTTGACGAATATCTTTCCAAAAACTTAAAAACTAACAATGTTTCTTTTAAAATATATAAAGGGAATGCCCTTAATGAAATAGATGAGGTAAAAAAAAGTGACGGTACCCCATTTAAGGTATTCACTCCTTTTTGGAGGAGTGCAGAAAAATATTATTTAGAAAAAATTCCTTCAAAAGATAGAATAATAAAAAAATGCTTGAGAAAAAAAAATTATTTTCAAAATTGTATTAATATTGAAGAAATACTACCGAAAGAAAACTGGTTTAAAAATTTTGAAAAGACATGGTCGCCAAGCGAGGAAAGTGCCTTAAAAGAGTTAAGAAATTTTATTGAAAATAGAATAGTTAATTATTCTGATGGTCGAAATTTTCCAAATATAATTGGTACATCAAAATTATCTCCCTTTATTAAATTTGGTCAGATCCACGTTGAAACAATTTGGAGAGAATGTACGAGAGCCAAGAAAACAATTGGGACATCAAAATTCTTAGCTGAAATTGGATGGAGAGAATTTAATCATACGTTGATAAATCATTTTCCACATATGTTAAAAAATAATTATTCAAAAAAATTTGATAAATTTCCTTGGGAAAAAAACAATAAATTTTTATCAGCTTGGAAAAAAGGTTTAACGGGCTACCCGATTGTAGATGCGGGTATGAGAGAACTATATGCAACTGGTTGGATGCACAATAGAGTTAGAATGATCGTAGCATCATTTTTAGTTAAACATTTGCTAATAAATTGGAAAGAAGGAGAAAAATATTTTAGAAACTGTCTACTAGATTACAGTGAGGCAAGTAATGTTGCAGGCTGGCAGTGGGTTGCGGGAAGTGGAGCTGATGCCGCTCCATATTTTAGAATTTTTAATCCAATTCTACAAGGTGAAAAGTTTGATAAAGAAGGTGAGTATGTAAAAAAATGGATTCCAGAATTAAAACATGTTTCAAAAAAAAACATACATAAGCCTTGGGAACTTATAGATGAAAAAAATTTTAAATTAGGAAGAGACTATCCATTGCCATTAGTAAAGCATGAAGTAGCAAGAGTTAAGGCCTTAAATGCATTTAAAAAAATTTAGCAACTAAATACTACCATGACAATGCTTATATTTTTTTCCTGAGTTACAAGGGCATTTATCATTTCTTCCAATTTTTTTATTGTGAAATTTACTATTGTCATCTGTTTTTTCTTCATTTTTTTTTTCAGAAATAACTATATTTAAATTTAATAAAAATTTAATGATATCATTTTTAATCTTTTCTAGTAGATTTTCAAAAAGTAAAAATGCCTCTTTTTTAAATTCTGATAACGGATCTTTTTGCCCGTAGCTCCTCAGACCTATGACCTGTCTAAGTTCTTCAAGATATTGTAGATGAGATCTCCAAGTGTGATCAACAATTTGTAAAAATATTTTTTTTTCGATATCACTATTTTCACTTGATCCAATTAATTTTATTCTTTCTTCTTTCTTTGCTTTATAGGTGTTTTTTAGTTTTTTAATAAAATCTTCTTTGCTGAGCAAAGTTAATGATATCAATTCGCTATCAGAAAAAATATTTCCAACTATATTTTTTATTGATGTTAAGTAGTATTTTTTATCATTAGATTTTTGGTAATCTGCTCTTATATTTTCTATATTTGTCATCGTTTCGTTTAGAAAAGAATCGAGTATTTCATTGATATCTTTGTTTTTAAGAACCTTTAAACGTTGGTTAAAAATTACCTGCCTTTGATCATTCATAACATCGTCAAACTTAATTAAATTCTTTCTTATATCAAAATTTCTTGCTTCCACTTTTTCTTGTGCTCTCTCTAAAGATTTATTTATCCAGGGATGGTCTATAGACTCATTTTCTTTAAGTCCAAGTTTTTTGAGCATTCCATCGATTGAGTCTGCACCAAATATTCTCATAAGCTCATCTTGCAAGCTAATATAGAAAATAGAATTTCCAGGATCACCCTGTCGACCAGCTCTACCTCTTAGTTGGTTGTCTATTCTTCTGCTCTCATGTCTTTCTGTTCCTATAATAAACAACCCACCGTTTTGTTTAACTGTAGCTTCATCTTTTTTTATTTGATTAAATTGTCCTTGTTTATTGTTTTCAACAAAATCTTTATTTCCACCCAACTTAATATCCGTACCTCTGCCGGCCATGTTGGTTGCGATTGTAATGGCACCTATCTTACCTGCTTCAGCTATTATTTTTGCTTCTTTTTCATGTTGTTTAGCATTCAGTACATTATGTTTTATTTTTTTATCATTTAAGTGTTTTGATATTCTTTCTGATTTTTCTATACTTGTAGTTCCAACTAAAACTGGTTGACCCCTTTTGCTGCATTCAATTATTTTATTTGTTATTGCGAAGTATTTTTCTTTTTCAGTTCTAAAAATTTGGTCATTAAAGTCTTTTCTCATCATTGATTTATTTGTTGGGACAGAAACAACATTGAGTTTGTAAATATCATAAAACTCTTCAGCCTCTGTTAGCGCTGTCCCCGTCATTCCTGATAGTTTTTTATAAAGTCTAAAATAGTTCTGGTAAGTTATTGAGGCCAATGTTTGGTTTTCTCCTTGAATTTCAACATTTTCTTTTGCTTCAATTGCTTGATGAAGACCATCTGAAAATCTTCTTCCATCTAAAACTCTTCCAGTAAATTCATCAATAATTTGTACACGACCATCTCTAAGTATATAGTCAGTATCTTTTTTAAAAAGCAGGTTAGCCTTTAAAGCTTGGTTTACATGATGGACTAAATCTAAGTTTTTAGGATCATAAAAGTTATTGTTTTTTAATATTCCTGATTGTGTTGATAATTTTTCAATTTTGTCGATACCTCCATCTGTTAAGATGGCATTTTTATTTTTTTCATCAACCTCGTAATCTTCAACTTTTAATTTTCTAATAAAATCATTTGAAGAAATATAATAATCACTTTTATTTTCTGCTTTACCTGAAATTATTAAAGGAGTTCTAGATTCATCTATTAATATACTGTCAACTTCATCGACAATACAGTAATTGTGTTCTCTTTGAACCATTTCACTGAGATCGTATTTCATATTGTCTCTAAGATAATCAAAACCTAATTCATTATTAGTTGCGTAGGTTAAGTCACAAGCATAATTTTTCTTTCTTTCTAAATCATCCATTTGGCTGATGATACAACCAGTAGATAGGCCAAGAAAATTGAATACTTTACCCATCCACTCCGAGTCCCTTTTTGCAAGATAGTCATTAACAGTTACAATATGAACACCCTTGTTTGTTAAAGAGTTTAGATATGCAGGCAAAGTTGAAACAAGAGTTTTCCCCTCACCAGTTTTCATCTCCGATATTTTTCCTTGATGTAAAAAAATTCCCCCAGCTAATTGAACATCATAATGCCTTTCACCAAGCATTCTTTTTGCCGCCTCTCTTACTATGGCAAAACTTTCAGGTAAAACTGAGTCTAAACTTCTTCCTTTCGAAATATTATCTTTTAGAATTAGTGTTTTTTCTTTAAATTCATCATCTTTTAATGAAGATATATTAGACTCTTGACTGTTAATTTTATTGATTAAAGGCTTAATACGATCTAATTCTTGTTGATTGCTAGTTTTAAATATTTTATTAAGAGTTTTAGTTAATAAATTCATGTTAATAGATATATAAACTTGTTTTTAATACTTCTATATATGTATTTATTATTTAAATTAAACACTTAATATGACAATTAATTTAAAAAATTTCCTTAATGACAAAAGAAAAATGTCAAAAATGGGTGAGTTTCAAGAGTTAAAAGAAATTGAAGGACTAGAAATCTCCTCTATATCTGCAGATTTATATAATAATGGCAGAGATGATTTGGCATTATTCTATTTTAAGGAGGGAGCAAATTATGCAGTTCTTAATACCACTAGCAGCATAACTTCTGAAACTATTAACTGGAATCAGAAGTCTAATAAAAAATCTATTAAAGCATTAGTTGTGAACACAAAAAATGCTAATACTTTTACTGGCAAGCAAGGAATAGAAAGTTTAGATGAGATTGCTAAAAACGTTTCAAAATCTTTAACCTTAAAAGAGTCTAAGGTCGAAGAAGGCATAAGCGAAACAGTAAAAATAAAAGACATCATTTTTGCATCTACAGGAGTAATAGGTGAAAAATTTCCTGTTGATAAAATAAAATCAAGTATCCAAAATCTTGTAGACAAATTAAAGGCTGAACACAATAAACTACTATGGTTGAAGGTTAGTTCTGCAATCATGACAACAGACTCAAAACCAAAACTTGCTTATGAAGAATTTATATTTGGGAACAAGACCATAAAAATTGCTGGAATAGCCAAAGGCTCAGGCATGATAGCACCAAATTTAGCCACTATGCTTTCATTTATTTTTACTAATGCTGATGTTCCCTCGAATTTATTAAAAACTTTATTAAAAAGAGCTTCTGCAAGCTCATTTAATGCTATTACAGTAGATAGTGATAAATCAACAAATGATATGGTCGGTATTTTTTCTACAAAAAAAATTAAACTTGGACAGAACAGAAATGTTGTAGATCCAGTAATTCAAAAATTTGAGACAGCGCTAAAAAAGGTATGTTTAAATTTAGCAAAACAGATAGTCGTTGATGGAGAAGGAGCTAAAAAATTTTTAACTATCAAAATTGTTAATGCTAAATCAACTTTAAGTGCCAAAAAAATCGCTTTTTCGATTGCCGAGTCGCCTTTAGTCAAAACTGCGGTAGCAGGAGAAGATCCAAACTGGGGTAGAGTTATAATGGGTATTGGCAAATCAGGTGAAAAAATTGAAAGTCAAAAGTTAACAATTAAATTTGGTGAACTGCCTGTTGCAGAAAATGGAATGATTTCAGAAAATTATGATGAAGAAAAACTTAAAGAATATATGAAATGGGAGTCAATTCTTATTGAGGTAAATTTAAATCAAGGAAGCGATTCATTTGAATGTTATACGTGTGATTTTACTCACGACTATATAGACATTAATGCAGATTATAGAAATTAAATTAAAATGATTAAATATATCTTGAAGTGTGGAAATAAACATGAGTTTGAGAGTTGGTTTTCGGCATCGAATGAGTTTGATAAGTTAAAGAAAAAAAGACTACTTCAATGTATTGTTTGTAATTCAAAAGAAATAGAAAAATCTATAATGTCCCCACAAGTATCTAGCTTCTCAAAGAATAATAGAAAATTATTTTTCAAGAAAGAAGAAGAAGAAATAAAAAAAGTAAAAAACGACCTTTTGAAGATGAGAAACTTTATAGAAAAAAATTTTGAATTTGTTGGAGATAAATTTACAAAAAAAGTTAGAGACATCTATTATGACAAAAAAACGAATAAAAATATTTACGGAAATGCTACCGAAGAAGAAAGAAAAGAGCTTCATGACGAAGGAATAGAATTATCAACAATTCCTTGGGTAGACAAAGACAACTAATTTTTTTTTGCAGTAATAACGTAGTTTACCGAAAGATCGTCTGACTTACTCCATTTATTTAAGAAAGGATTATAACTTAATCCCTTTATGTTTTTTGTGCTGAAGTTTAGTTTAGTTAGTTTTTTTTCAAGTTCCTCAGGTTTTACAAATTTATTCCAATCATGAGTTCCTATTGGAAGCCACCTCAAAACATACTCTGCTCCTACTATAGCTTTAATATATGAAGTTAAAGTTTTGTTAATAGTTGCGGTAAACATTAAGCCATCTTTTTTTAATAATTTAGAACAAGAATTAAGATACAAATCTAAGTTTTCTACATGTTCAACAATTTCAAGATTTAATATTATATCAAATTTATTTTCTTCTAACATTTTTTCTGGAGACGTGTGTTGATATTTAATTTTTAAACCACTATTTTTTGAATGAAGAGATGCTACTTTTATATTTTTCTCTGATGCATCAATACCAGTAACGTTGGCTCCAAGCCTAAACATTGGTTCACTTATTAGACCGCCTCCACATCCTATATCTAGAATATTCAAACCTTTTAAAGGAAAAGGTTTGTTCTTTTTAAAATTAAAATGCTCAGCACAGGTTTCTATGATATATTCAATTCTTATCGGGTTAAACATATGAAGTGGTTTGAATTTTCCATTCACATCCCACCATTCATCAGCTATTTTTGAAAATTTTTGAATTTCCTCTTTATTTACTGTAGTCATTCGATTCTTTATTATATTTTAATTTACTTAATTAATATTATATTAAATCTATTTATGGCAAAAAAAGTTTTAAAATTTGGTGGTACCTCTGTAGGTTCAATTGAAAGAATTGTACATGCGGCAAATATTATTAAAAAAGAGCACACAAAAGGCAATAAAATTATCGTCGTGGTCTCTGCTATGGCAGGAAAAACAAATAAATTAATAGAACAGTCTACGACCATCTCTAAAAATTTCGAAAAAAGAGAGCTCGATGTATTGTTAACTTCGGGAGAACAAGTTACAAGCGCCCTCGTAGCTGGAGCACTAAATGAAATAGGTGTTAAATCTAGATCGTGGTTAAATTGGCAGATACCAATTTTAACACAAGGCGATCATAGTAATTCTAGAATTATTAATATGGGAGTTGAAAAAATAAATAATTACTTAGCCGAGGGCGGTGTAGCAATTATCCCAGGATTCCAAGGTGTTTCAAAATATGGAGAAGTTACTTCAATAGGAAGAGGTGGTTCTGATGCTACCGCTGTAGCAATTGCAAAAATATTTAACACGGACAGTTGTGAAATATATACAGACGTTGATGGAGTATTTTCAACTGACCCAAACAAAGTTCCAGTGGCAAAAAAAATAGATAAAATTTCATACGAAGAAATGTTGGAGCTTTCTTCTTTAGGAGCGAAAGTAATGCAGCCATCAGCGGTACAAACTGCTATGATGTATGATATTCCTCTTCAAGTAAGATCAACTTTTACCGACAGAGAAGGAACTGAGATATTTAATCAAGAAAATATTGACTATAGCAAAAGTGTTACAGGTGTTGCCTATTCAAAAGATGATGCAAAAATCACTTTGATTAAAGTAGAAGACAAGCCCGGTGTTGCAGCTGATATTTTTGAGCCACTAGGAGACAAGCAAATTAACGTAGATATGGTTATTCAAAATATATCATTAGATGGCAAGAATACAGACCTAACATTTACAATTAAGAGAATTGATTTAGATAAAACTTTAAATGTTTTAAAAAATAATAAAAAAATAAAATTTAAAGATTTAAATTCTAATGACAAAGTATCCAAAATCTCAATTGTTGGAGCAGGAATGGTGACAACTCCGGGTGTGACTTATAGAATGTTTAGAGCGCTAGCCGATGACAAAATAAATATTCTAGCAATCTCTACCTCTGAAATAAAATTGTCTGTTATTATAAATGAAAAAGATACTTTGAAAGCTGTAAAAAAACTGCATACTATTTTTGACTTGGATTAATAATGGAAATTAGACCACATAGAACAATTGTAAGAAAAAATACAAAAAAAATAAAAGTAGGAAATATTTTCGTAGGAGGAGATTCAAAGATTACAGTTCAATCAATGACAAACTCTATTACTTCAGATGTGCCTTCCACAGTTAAACAAATCTTAGATCTTGAAAATGCAGGTGCAGACATAGTAAGAGTTTCCTGTCCAGATGAAAAATCAACAAAAGCATTAAAAGAAATAGTAAAAGAAGTTAACGTCCCTATAGTTGCAGATATACATTTTCATCATAAAAGAGCGTTAGAAGCAGCAAAAAATGGAGCTAGCTGTTTAAGAATTAATCCAGGCAACATTGGATCAAAAGATAGAGTTATGGAAATAATCAGAGCAGCGAAAGATTATGAGTGTGCAATAAGAATAGGAGTTAATGCAGGTTCACTAGATAAAGCTCTGTTAGAAAAATATAAAGAACCATGCCCCGAAGCTCTTGTTGAAAGCGCAATGTACAATGTTAAGTTAATGGAAGATAATAATTTTTTTAATTTTAAAATAAGTGTTAAGTCATCAGATGTTTTTTTAGCAATTAGATCTTATGAAAAATTATCTAAGGTATGTACATACCCCTTGCATTTAGGAATTACAGAAGCTGGTGGATTATTTACCGGCAGCATTAAGTCGTCTATTGGAATTGGTCAGTTACTAATGAACGGTATTGGAGACACCATAAGAGTATCATTATCTGCTGACCCCATAGAGGAAGTAAAAGCAGGTTACGAAATTTTAAAATCATTAAACATCAGAAGCAGAGGTGTAAAAATTATATCTTGCCCATCATGTGCCAGACAAGCTTTTCCAGTAATAGATACGGTTAAAATACTTGAAAAAGAACTATCACATATAAAGACTCCAATCACACTCTCAATAATTGGCTGTGTTGTTAATGGTCCGGGTGAAGCGGCACAGACAGAAATTGGGCTAACAGGAGGAGGCCAAAATAGCAATTTATTATATTTATCAGGAGTTCCTCACAAAAAAATTCCAAATAATGAAATTATTAAAAAAATAATCAAACTTGTTGAAGAAAAGGTCAAAGAAAAAAACAATTAAATAATGATTCCTAAAGAAAAAATAGAGCACATTGTTGCTCGTCACGATGAAATAGAGAAGGAGTTATCCTCAGGGAATATAGACCAAAAGACCTTCGCGCAAAAGTCAAAGGAATATTCTGATTTAGGAAATATAGTAGAATACGCTCGTGAATATCTAAATTTTAAAAAAGATAAAGAAGATCTTGAACAAATAACTAACGATCAAAGCTCCGATAAGGAAATAATATTATTAGCTGAAAAAGAGCTAATTTTACTTAAAGAAAAAAAAATTGAATATGAAAAAAAATTAAAATTTTTTCTTTTACCCAAAGATAAAGATGATCAAAAAAATGCAATAGTTGAAATCAGAGCAGGCACAGGCGGATTAGAAGCAACTCTGTTTTGCGCTGACCTTTTTAAAATGTATGAAAAAGTTTGTTCTAAAAAAAAATGGAAGATAGAAATAATAAATATTTCAAAAAGTGAAGCTGGTGGCTTCAAGGAAGTGATATTTTCAGTGAATGGAGATAATATATACTCTTATCTTAAATATGAGTCTGGCGTTCATAGAGTTCAAAGAGTTCCATCAACAGAAACACAGGGTCGTGTTCATACATCAGCGGCAACAGTGGCAGTGTTACCTGAGGCCGAAGAGGTAGATATACAAATTAAAGAGTCTGACTTAAGAGTAGACGTCTTTAGGGCTGGGGGGCCCGGGGGCCAATCGGTTAATACTACTGATAGTGCAGTCAGAATAACTCATATCCCCTCAGGTGTAGTCGTAAGCCAACAAGATGAAAAATCTCAACATAAAAATAAAGCTAAAGCTTTAAAAATACTCAGAGCTAGAGTTTATGAGGCAGAAAAACAAAAAAAAGACAAAGAAAGATCTAGTAATAGAAAAAATCAAATTGGCACCGGTGATAGATCTGAAAGAATAAGAACATACAATTTTCCCCAAGGCAGAGTTACAGATCATAGAATTAATTTAACCCTTCATAAGCTTGATGAATTTCTTAGTGGAGAAATACACGAGGAGATGAGCGAAGGACTTAGGCTTAAAGATCAAGACCTAAAACTAAAAGATTTAAATCAATGATTGCCTCTCAATTAATAAACATCGGGTCAACAAAATTAAAAAAAATGAAAATTCACTCTCATTTACTAGACTCAGAGTTAATTTTATCTAGCGTGCTTAACACCAGCAGAGAAAAGATGCTTATTACTTCAGAAAAAAAAGTTTCCAAAAATAATATAGTTGATTTCAAAAAATTATTAGAAAGAAGGTCAAAGCGTGAACCAATGGCTTATATTTTTAAAGAAAAAGAATTTTGGAGCAAAAGTTTTTTAGTAGATAAAAACGCACTTATACCCAGACCAGAAACAGAGTTGTTGGTAGAAAAAATCTCTAAGTATTTTAAAAATAGAGAAGTTTTTATATTAGATATTGGAACGGGATCTGGCTGCATACTCTTATCTTTGCTAGATGAAATTAAAAAAAGTAGTGGTATCGGAATAGACATCTCAAGAAAAGCTATAAATATTGCAATAAAAAATTCAAAAAAATTAAAAACTAAAAACAAATTTAAGTTTTTAAACAGATCTTTAAATGAAATATTTGGCTATAAATTTGATGTAGTAGTTTCAAATCCACCATATATTTGCACTCATCAGATAAAGAATTTATCTGATGATATAAAAAAATATGAGCCTAGAATTGCTCTTGACGGGGGAAAAGATGGGCTTGACGTGATTAAAAAAGTTATCTACAAGTCTAAAACTATCTTAAAGAGAAAAGGTATGTTGGCCCTTGAAATAGGAAATAGGCAATATAAAGAAGTTTCAAAAATTTTAAAACTACACGGATTTAAGAATAAATTTTTAATAAAGGATTGTCAGAATAATATTAGATGCATAATAACCTTACTAGAACAATAAAAATATGAATCACCCAAAAAGAAGACCGTTTAGACCAAGGCAAAATAAAAGTAATTTTAGAGGAAGAAGCAGCGGATCAAGACCAAATAACAACAGTCATTTTCAAAACAATAATGGAAACAACAAATTCGGAAGAAATGGTTCTATGACCAATCCATTTAATGTAGAAAAAACTGTTCAAAAATTTGAACAATTGGCAAAAGACGCTCAAAGTATGGGTGACCCAGTTTTAGCAGAAAACTATTTGCAACATGCTGATCATTATTCAAGAAGATTATTAGAACTAAACTCAAAATCTAAGCCAGTAAATAGCGTAAAAGAAATTGAAAAAGAAATTTCAGTCACAAAAACAGAAGAATCTTTAGCAATCGAAACTATATCTGAAAAATAAAAAAAATTTATCTTAATTCAGATAATTTTAAATCAATTTTAATTCTTTCAATCTCAAATTCTTTTCTTTCATTACCCTTTAAAATTTTACCTGAAGGTAATTTTAATCTCTGAGAGTTAACTTTTTTTCCATTTACAACAACTTCATAATGTAAATGGGGTCCAGTAGACATTCCTGTTGAACCTACGTAACCGATAATTTGTCCTTGTTTTATTTTTCTTCCTTCTTTAATTCCCTTAGCAAAATTTTTCATGTGAGCATAAATAGTTTCATATGTAGAGTTGTGTCTTATTTTTACACAGTTTCCTCCACCTCCACACCATCTTGCTCTAGTTATCGTTCCAGAACCTGAAGCCATTATTGGAGTGCCACTTGGTGCTGCAAAATCTGTTCCTCTATGCATCTTATTGTATCCA
>MDSY01032771.1_pt1 | contig 12177 bp, 9 predicted proteins | sample 811131 | NCBI WGS metagenome assembly MDSY01 (sample SAMN05326643, study PRJNA326480) | marine metagenome | isolation source: seawater | place: Atlantic Ocean: South West | collected 2010
AAACTCCACCCATAAACATTTGGTAAAATAATATAAAGAAAGATGTTAATCCCAATACTGCTAATCCTGCAACTCCTAATCCCATGACTGTCCCTCCACCAAAAGAAACTTTTAATGCTTGTGGTAAACTTGTTCGTGCAGCCTGAGTAGTTCTTACATTGGTTTTAGTAGCTATTTTCATGCCCATATTCCCTGCAAAAGCAGAAAAAATAGCGCCAATTATAAAGGCAACTACAATTAAAATATGGGTAGATGGAACCAAAAATGAAACACCAGCCAGAACAATACTTGCAGCAAACACAAATACTGCCAGTAGCCTATATTCCGCATTTAGAAATGCCAATGCACCTTGATAAATATGATCTGAAATTTCCTTCATTTTACCGTCTCCGGCATCTTGCTTCATAACCCATGCTCTTTTAACTAGCATATATAGTAATCCTACTAACGATAATACAATAGGTAAATAAATTACAAATGATTCCATAATTTTAAAGAATTGATTTTTAGGAAGGCGAAATTATATTTTTAAATATTATTGTGCAAATATGAAGATAGAAATATAGTGCTTACAGAGCGAAAGATAAAATTTAAAAGTGCTATTTATGATTTATTTACTTAGAAAAAGTTCATTTTATAAACTATTCAAAAAACAAAACTGTATTATTATATATAAATTCAGTACATGTAAATGAAATTTATATTCAAAATATTATTGCTTTTACCAGGGTTTATATTAGCTCAAAATAATCATTTAGAAAGCTATATACCTTTTGATACTTGTAAATTTAGTTCTCATCCAATTTTAGAAATTAAAGTATGGGTTCATGTATTGCAACAATCTGCAGAAACTCCAAAAAATATAACAAAAGATTCATCTCATTTTATTGAGGAGCAATTTCAATGGATTAATAAGATTTACAGCAATTTAAAACCTCCTTCTAGAAAGAACTCCAAAAACGAAAAACCATATATCAAAGATTCAAGAATACAATTTTTAGTAGATACTATTTCCTACCATATAGACAGTAATGGATGGGAACGAATGGAAGTTGTTATGGAAAAAGACTCCAATAGATGGTTAGAAATTTTAGAAATAAATGCAGACTCCAATTCTATTACCGTTAAAGGAGTGAAAAATAATTTTAGACCAATACTTGATAGTTTAAAAGTATTAGGAACAAATTCCAACAATGGAATATTGCATACTATTTACGCTAAAAAAGAAGGAAGAAATACTGTAATATATTTTAAAGAAACCCTAAACGTATCTGAAAACAAAGTTGGTGTAATAAGCTACTTTAAAAAAGTAAATAAAAATTGTAGTAAGGATAACTGGGTAAGATTTACCAATGAAAATAAAGAATTTTTGCATGTTTTTTATACTGGGTCTTCAAGTCCTGTCCCAGCTTTTGGATGTGGACCTTCCCCATTCTACTTGAATGTATCAAAATTCCTTAAAAATGGCAGGTATGCAACAGCACAATTAACCGCACATGAATTGGGTCACTGTATAGGATTAAGACACACCAATACACCACAATTTTCAGACCTTCCAAGAAAAGATAAATTTGGTTGGATCAACTGTAATTCTAATAATGTTAGTAATAATATTATGGGATACAATCTATGTAGAAATTACTTATCTCCTATGCAAATTGGACATGTTCATTACCGTTATTCAACGATAAATGAGCTAAGTCTAACAACAAATAATTTAATTTCAAATAATTCTAAAATTGTTATAAAAAAAAATACTCATTGGCATAAAAATATTTTATCAAAAGGAACTGTAATCATTAAAAAAAATAAAACACTTACAGTTTCCAAAAATTTTTTGGTTCCAAAAAACGGGGTTATAGTTTTAGAAAAAAATAGTAAAATCATAGTTGACGGTGGAAGAATATATAGTCCATCAAAAGATTGGAAAGGGATTATAAGAAATGAAGGCAAGGCTAAAACCAAGAATTGGCATTGTAGAAAAAAAATAAGTGATCAAATTATTTTACTTAACAATGGAAAGATTTCTTATTGATCAATTTCGAATTCTGGTTTTTTCATTTCTTGTTCTTCAACTCCAAGCTTTTTTAAAAATTTATTTAGTTTAGAAGAGTCCTTTTTCTTTTTTATTTTTTGATTTCGTAACACTTTTTGATTTTGGATAGTGTCTTTATCTAATGTTTCTTGTTCTAATTCAAATACTTCGTTCTTTTTTTCTTTTTCTTGGTATTCTCCCTTTATAATCTCTTTGATCGTTTCTTTTTCATTAAAAATTATTTCTTTTCTTTCTTTCTTAATTTCTGCTTTGTCAAAGCCATAACTTAAATCCTCAACAGGTCCCGATATTTTTAAAAATAATTGTTTTCCTTTCACAGGGTTTTCTTTAACAATATCAGATTTTGATTTCTTCCTTTTAACTATGTCAGCCCAATTAAAACTTAAGTGGTAATCCACCTGTTTTTCATGATTGTAATTACCATAAAAAGAAAAATCCAAGACATCATTTTCAAAATTGATTTTATCAAATTCTGTTATTCCGTTGGATAAGAATATAGTGGATTTGAAATCTTTAAATACTACTTTATGAAGGTTTTTACTGTAATGATTTATATTAATTATATTTCTAGTGATGACACTATTTTTGAAAACTTTGAGCACATCGTGTAAGAAAGGATAATCTAAAAGCACAATGTCTTTAAAGTTGTTCTTGGATTTAATAACAGAGTTTTCAAAATCCCAATTATTCAAAGAGTCAAAAATTAATTTCGAATTAAAATCACTAGAAATATTCCCTGAAATATGTTTGTTTTTTAAATAATCCTGGTCAAAATCGTTAAATGATTTCATTAACTTTTTAATATTTAAAGCAGATAATTCACCGTCTATTAACCAGTTTTGAATTTCACTACTCAAATCCGCATTATAGACATTTAATAAAATCTCTCCGCCACAAGACTCCATTAATAAATTTTTAATCTCTAAAGATTTACTGAGTTTGAGGATTTTGGATGAGACTTTGAAGAACTTTAAATTATCGTAATAAAGTTCATTTGCTGTTATAGCCCCTTCAAAATCTATTTGATAATCTTCATTAGAGGAATCCTTAGAATCAAATATTGCTAAGAAATCATCTAGATGGAATTTGTCAAGGGTTAAGTCATAATTAAATTTTATTTTTTTTGATTTGGATTCTATTAACTTGTTCCAGTCCATGAAATTTAAATTCATTGAAAATTCATCTTCATTAAACAAGGATTTTTTTGTAATAACACTTATGATTTTTTTGGAAATATAAGCTTCAAAATCATTTAATTCTAAATATGTTTTTGACGGTAAATGATCTATAATTATTTTTTTACTATACAACTTTCCATTTAGATTTTCAAAAAATAATTTATCGTTTTTGGAGGAGATTTTTGTTTCCATTTCAAGAGCAGTTTCTCCATCAAAAGAAAAATCTTTAAGAGTCGTGAAAAAAGGAATTAACTTTAAATCAAATAACCCTTTCATATTTAAAAAATAAGTTGGATTATTAAAATTGTTGACTTCTAATTCACCACTCATTATTTTATCATTCATAAAAGCTGAAAAATTAATGATTCTAAGGTTTTGCTTCTTATTATTAAATGTTCCTGTTAAATAAATCTTATCTAATTGAATATTATTTAAATTGTCTTTTAGAGTAGCATTTTCAGCATTAAAGTTGACAAAAAAATTAAGGGGTTCCTTGTTATTCAACTCACCATTTAGATTTCCATCAAAATTGAATATTCCTTCAGAGCTGTATTTAGTTTTTATACTTGCATAATCTAATGGCAGAATACTGAATATTTCAGAAATTTGAATTTGGTTCCCTTTAATATTGAGATTTAATATGTCTTTTTTTGAACTTTTATAATCACCATCTAAAAGGAAATTCATATCTGCTATTTTTAAATCCCCTTTTTTAATTATTAATGTGAAAGGATTATTTATTACGTGTAAAATAATTTCTGCATTTGCATTTTTTTTGCTTATATAATTTACTCCTTCTAAATTAAATTTATTCACCAACATACTAGAAAGTATATTTAAATCGTATTCATTATTTGAAAATTTTCCTCTAAACTTTGAATCTGAAATAGTGAAATCGTATTCTTGACTTAAAGAAATATTCTTGTAATTCAATGAGAAATTTTTTAAAGTAAGTTGATCTAAAGAAAACTTAAAGTTTTTATCCTCAAGTTTTTCATTATCAACGAGTACATTAAAATTCTCTTTTCCATCAATATTAACTTTGATAGCAAGACTTCCATTTTTTAGTACCAACTTCCTGACTATATATTTTTTATTAATTAAATCGTAAGCGTCAAAATTTAGAAACGCGTTCTTTGCAAATAATAATGTGTCATTTGTATCCAAAGGATCTTTTATTAAAAGATTGGAAAATTGCAAAGATATTGCTGGAAAATAATTGAAAACGTTTAATTCTATATCCTGAATAATCATTGGAGAAATAAGCTTATTATTTATCTGTTTTAATGCAATTTCTTTAATCTCTTTGTTGTATAATTTTATCACAGAAAATAAAACGCCAAATACCAATAGAGTTATTAAAGCTAATATTGAAATGATATATTTAATTACACGAATAACCATATAAATTTTAAAGTTTTTTAATTTACTCCATTCTTATACTATCTAGAGTTGCTTTTATATCCGCTATATCTAGCGAGTATTTAGACTTTAAATTTTCAGCAATAGGATCTTTACTTGGTATATTTAGTTTTAGTGGGTTTTTAGCTTTACCATTAATATAGACACGATAGTCTAAGTGTGGGCCTGTACTTAAACCAGTGCTTCCTACTTCTCCTATTTTTTGTCCCTGCTCAACATATTTCCCCACCTTAATGCCTTTTTCAAATCTTAATAAGTGTAAGTATTTAGTAACCACATTTCCAAAAGAGTGTTTTATTTTAATCATATTCCCAGCACCTCCAGACCTAGCAGCGAATATCACTTTTCCATCCCCGGTTGAAACCACAGCTGTTCCAGATGGAGCTGCATAATCTACGCCATGGTGAGGTCTATAAACTTTTTTGATTGGATGCAATCTTCTATTAGAAAATTTTGAAGATATTCTTACATATTCCAAAGGCGCTGAAAGTAATGCTCTTTGCATACTTTCTCCAAATTCTGTAAAATAACTTTCAACTTTTTTAGATTTTGACAAATATCTAAATCCATAAAAATCTCTTCCTTTATGGTTAAATAAAACGGCTTTTATATCTCCCACACCAATGAATTTGTTTTCTACATATTTAGATTCAAAAATTATTTTGTAATTATCTCCGGATTGAATATCAAAAAAATCAATTGTCCAAGCATATAAACTTGCAACTTTTGAAACTAATGCAGGACTTAATTTATTATCAATGAAACTTTGCCATAAACTAGAAGTTATTGCCCCAGATGCTTTTTGAATTCTTATTTCAATAGGGCTTTTTATTATAACTATGTTTAACGAATCTAAAAAACTCATAACAACCTTTTCAGTAAGTGAGTGCTGATAAATTAAATTGGAGAATTTATTACTATCGGAATTGAAAATGGTATAGTATTTATCTCCTTGATATATTTTTCTTAAATCATAAATTTCTTTAAAATCATTTCCTAAACTATAAATTTTATTGTACGAAACATTAAGACTTTGTAAAATCTCGCTAAAACTATATCCATTTTCAACAGAGCTACTGTCAACTTTAAAATTCTCAAGACTGAAGCCCTGAATTTTTTTAAATTTCACAACATCTTTGACAGGTTTAATTAACTTCTTACTTGATTTCTGGATATTTGTATCGTTTGAATTACAAGTCGAGAATAGTAGCACAAGTCCAAAAAATATGCAACTTGAAATGAATATATAGAGTCTGAATTTCATATTGATTACAATTATAATTCAACAGAGCAATTAAACCCCAGACTTAAAGACAAATTATAAACATTAAAATGTGTTTTATAGTTCAATAAAAATTGCTCCTATGAACTAACTTTATATATTCTTTTTCCCTGTTTTTTTTAAAAAAAACTATACCTAACGAAAATATATCTAGACTAAGCATTACTTCATCAAAGTTGCAAATCTCTTCCCATGCTTGTTTCATATCGCTAGACCAATAAATGTCGTCAAAAATAAAAATTGAATCTTCGTTCACATATTTAACTAACCAATAAAAATATCTTAGTGTAGCATCCTTAGAATGGTTGCCGTCAAAAAAAATTAAATCAAATTTATTTTTTAACAGTTGGGGGATTATTTGATCAAATGGCTGATTTAAGAGTTCTACATTCTTGAGCTTTAAAGTTTTAAAGTTTTTTTGAGCGAGATTACTTACTTTCGGATCTCCCTCAATAGTAGTAACTTTGCCATTTTTATTGGCATTCGACAAATAAGCGGTTGTCAGACCTAAAGAGGTGCCTATTTCCAGAATATTTTTCTTATGAAAGAAATTTACTATCCTAAAAAGTATTTGTGCTTTTTCAGGCCTTGATTGAACTTTTTTAGTTAAAATATTGATAGTGCTAATTGCAGATTTAATAGATTTTGATCCTGCCCCTAAGTCTTTTAATTCAATTACTTCATCTTGTTTTAGAAGCAAACTTCTAACATGTTCTATACCAACAAAACAATAATACTTAAGTGAGTTATCAAGTATGTTTTCAATAAAGTCATGAACCATCGGAGAATGAATATTATATTTATTAGTTCCCTTAAATAAAAACTTTAAATAAAAGCTGATTTTTTTAAACATATGTAAATTTAAGGCTTTAGTTGGTGCTAATAAAAATTTTATTAAAGACATTATCTATTAGATTTGCAGTTATGAAAAGTGAAAATGAAAAAAAAGAGCTTTCTTTTTTAGGACACTTAGAAGAACTAAGATGGCGACTTGTAAGATCTAGCGTTGTTATAATTTTAGCTGCAATAGTATTATTCTATTTTACAGATCCTATTGTCCAGCAGTTTTACATAAACATGTCCAAAACATCTTTTCCTACTTATCAGTTTTTTTGTCTTATTTCTGAAAAATTAAATATCAGTGATGTATTGTGTGCTGAAGATATTCCCATACAAATTCAATCTATTGAAATGACCAAACAATTTTCAACAAATATGTATTTTGCATTAATTGGTGGATTAATTATTTCCTTCCCATTTACGTTTTACCAAATATGGTCATTTGTAAAACCAGGTTTAAATATTAAAGAACTCAAAGCAACTAGCTGGATTGTCTTTAGCGCTAGCTTGTTATTTTTTATGGGGATTTTATTTGGCTACCTTTTAATAAGCCCTCTCTGTGTTCAATTCTTCGGAGGATATAAATTGACCGATCAAATTCAAAATAACTTTACAATTAGTTCTTACATGTCTATGATAACCACTTCCACTTTTTTATCTGGATTGTTTTTTGAACTCCCTGTTATTATGTATATTCTAGCAAAAATTGGAATATTAGGTGCAGATATTTTAAAAAAATACCGTAAACATTCTTTAGTAGCAATTTTAATACTATCTGCTTTAATTACTCCACCAGATATTGTAAGTCAACTTTTAGTCTCTTTTCCGATTTATGCTTTATACGAATTTGGAATTATTGTCGTTAAAAGAGTTGAAAAAAAAAGATTAAAAGATCTTGAAAACTAAAAAATCACCAATACTGAATAATGGAACTTAAGTCTATAAATATTATTAAGTCTTACAAGGGAATCAAAGTTGTCAAAGGCGTTTCTATAAGCTTAAAAAAAGGAGAAATAGTTGGTCTACTAGGCCCAAATGGAGCTGGGAAAACTACAACTTTTGATATGATTGTTGGACTAATAAGTCCAGAAGATGGAGAAGTTTTTTTGAATGACTTGAAAATCACTAAAGTACCAATGTATAAGAGATCTAAAATGGGAATCGGATATCTTCCTCAGGAGGTCTCTGTTTTCAGAAAGTTATCTGTCGAGGACAACATAAAAGCAATTTTAGAAATGTCTAGTTTGTCTAAACAACAACAAAAAGAAAAATTGGAAGGATTAATCACTGAATTTGGATTAAATCATGTAAGAAAAAATTTAGGTAGAAATCTTTCTGGAGGAGAAAAAAGAAGAACAGAAATTGCAAGATGTTTGGCTAATGAGCCTGATTTCATATTATTAGATGAGCCCTTTGCAGGGGTTGATCCTATTGCAGTAGAAGACATACAAAGAATTGTTCTTAAACTCAAGAAAAAAAAGATTGGTATTTTAATTACTGATCACAATGTTCAAGAAACATTATCGATCGTAGATAGAGCATACTTACTTTTTGAAGGGAAAATTCTCAAAGATGGAACAGCAGAAGATCTTGCTAAAGACGAGCAAGTAAGAAAAGTTTATTTGGGGCAAAAATTTGAGTTAAAAAAGAAAACAATTGATTTTTGAATGGGGTTAATTCTAAATATTGAAACATCTACCAAAACCTGTTCTGTAAATATTTCTAAAAATGGTGAAGTACTAGAAATTAAAGAAATTACTAGTAAAAAATATGTTCATGGCGAAAAACTCCATTTATTAATAAAAGATCTTTTTACGTCATTAAATCTTTCATTGAAACAGTTGGACGCAATTGCTATTAGTGCTGGACCTGGATCTTTTACTGGCCTTAGAATTGGTGTTGCAGCAGCAAAAGGATTAGCATTTGGACTGAATATTCCTCTTATTAGCATGAACTCTATTGAAATAATGATAAATTGCTACAAAAACATTTCTAAAAAAAAGAAAGCATTGTTTTTCCCAATGATCGACGCAAGAAGAAAAGAAGTTTATACAGCAGGATTCAATTTTCAAAAAAAACAAATAACGGAAATATCATGTCCAGAAATTAATTCAGATTTTTTTAAAAATTACGAGAACTACGAAGAATTTTATTTTTTAGGCGATGGAGCGTTAAAGTTTAAAGGAGAATTTGATTCTAAAATTGTGAAAATTGATGAATTGGTACCAAACTCTTCAAGTGGAATGTCATACAATACATTTGAAAAGTTCAAGAAAAAAGAGTTTGAAAATATATCTTATTTTAATCCTTTCTACTTAAAAGATTTTATTATTAGTTAAAAAAAATTGCAAATTTTCCTCGCATAATTAAAATTATATAGATATTAGCCAACAATTAATAATTGAACTAGTTTGTACTATATAGAAGCTTCCAAAGAAACTCCATTAGTATCTTTAAATTTAGAAAAAGGAGTTTTTTTAATAGACGGTGATTGTGTATCCGAAAATCCTGATGATTTTTTCAATAATATTTCTAATTGTATTAAAAATTACTCTAACAACCCATGTGAAAACACCACTTTAACTATAAATTTAGGAGGAATAAATATTTCATCTTCTAAGTTTTTACTCAACATCATATACCAATTAGAAAATATATATAAATCTGGTTTCCAAGTTAAGATTAGATGGGTATATAAAAATGGGGAAGATGGAAATTATGAGCTAGGAAAGGATTACTCGGAAATGGCTTCAGTTCCTTTCGATTTTATTGAAACTGTTGAGAACTTTGTTTCCAATATTTAAGCTAACTTAAAGACTTTGTTATGACTAAATCTACGCACCAAATACTATATGTAATATTATTTTTTTTATTAGCAGGTTTGTATTTTCTTCATTTTTCTAATTCAAGTAGCAATGAAAATATATCTAGTGTTGAAAAGGAGTTGACTATTCAACCACTAAATGAGGAAAGTTTAAATATAGCCTTTGTAAATAGCGATACAGTTTCTAAATACTATGAATTTGCCAAAAAAATTCAAAAAACCTTATCTACAAAAAGATCAGAGGCCGAGGGACAAATTAAAAGTAAGTACTTTGCTTATGAAAATCTAGTTCAAGAATTTGAAAAATCTTCGCCAATTATGGGAGATAGGGAGAAAATGGAAAAGGCTCAAAAAATTAGATTACTAGAACAAGAAATAATGCAGGTTGAACAACAGCTTTCAGAGCAAGTCTCCAGACAGGAACTAAAACTAACCCAAGGCTATATCGAGAAAACAAGTGGCTATATGCAAGAAATTGGCAAGACTCTTGGGTACGATTATGTGATGAGTTATAGATTAGGAGGTGCAATGCTTTACGCTAATGAGCAACATGATATCACAACACAAATAATTAATTTGTTAAACGAACGTTACGAATCTTCAAAATAAGAAACGTTTTATTATTTTCTTCGTATATTTTGTAAACTAAGTTATGAAGATTTTAGTTTTCTTTGAAAAACATCAAAATGCTATACTTGGAACATTAATTGTTCACATACTCATTTTTGTTTGGTTGAATATTCAAAATGTCTCTTTTTATGTAATACAACCTAAAGAAAAGATTTTGGCTACACTAGATTTCACCACCCTAGAAAAAAAATTAATAATAGAAGAAACAGACAGCAAAGAAAATTTTTCTGACAATAAAATTTTAGTTACAAATGCTGCATCGAATTATGACCAAGAAAGAGAAATGAGTTCTTCTCAAAAAAAAAAACTTTCTGAAAAAGTGTTTAAGGAAATTAAAATATTTGAAAAGAAACAATTTATCGATTTTGGAAAAGACAATCCAATAATAGATAACTCTAGCGAAGAAAAGAAAAAAACAAAAGATAATTCAATTGCAAAAGCTGTAAATAAGTCCTTAAAAAAAACCTCCAATGCAACTGCAAAATATTTTTGTAAGAAGAGAAATATGATCCTCCAAAAAATACCATCTTATCTATGTAACCAAACAGGAATAGTAAGATTGACTATTAAAGTAAATCCTAAGGGAGAAGTGACAGATTGTAAAGTAGATAATTCACAAACAAATACTTCCAATCAGTGCTTAATAGAAAATGCTATAAATTACGCAAAAATTTGGAAATTTAACCAAGACTTCTCAAGTACTCTAAGACAAGAGGGTTGGATTGAATTTATTTATCTATCTCAATGACAAAAAAAATGCGATTTATTACCTTTACCCTCTTCATTCAAACACTTTCTGTTTCTATAATATATAGTCAGAACAATGGCTTATTAAAAAATGAAACAATTACAACCTATTGGGGAAATAACGAAAAGCAAATAAGAAGTGTTGGGACTTATCAGACAAGTGGATACTCTAATATTGGAGCTAAAACTAGTAAATGGATTCACTTTTATAAAAATGGAAACCTCCATGAAGAGAGTAATTACTTTCTAGGGCAATTAAATGGAGAATACAAATCCTACTATCTCAATGGGAAAATAAAATTTAGGACCTTTTATACTCTTGGGGAAATTGATTCGATTTTTGAAGCTTTTTACCAAGACGGTACTTTAGCTGAAAAAGGAGAATATGGTGTTTTTCCTAAAATAAATAGAAAAGACACAACGGTATTAAACTATTGGCGTAATAGAAATGAAGAGATACGATCTTACAAGATTAATTTTTGGGAATATTATTATGAAAATGGGAAACTTATGGAAAAATCTCATTTCATAGATAGTTCCGACACTACTGAATTTATAGATCAATTTTACAAACCTAATGGAGAAAAAATCATTACTGATGGAAAAGGATATAGGAGAACATATTACTCCTCTTCAAAATTAAAAACTGTTATAGAATATAATAATGGCATAAAAAATGGGGATTTTGAGCTTTACAAACCCAATGGTCGAATTCAAAAAACAGGAACTTACATAGATGGGAAAATGTCTGGATTATGGAAAGAATTACATCTTTCAACGGACACAGTTTACCAAGAACTAGAATACAAAAAAGGGCAAAAAAATGGATTATTTAAAGAGTATTATGCGAATGGAAAAATAAGTATGAAGGGGGGTTATTTTAATGGGTTAAAAAATGGAGAATGGACCTACAGTTTTATCAATGGCGCTTTAGACATGAAGGGGCCTTTTAAAGAGGACAAACAAAATGGGTTTTGGACTTTTTATTACCCAAAGGGAATAGAATATTACAAAGGGAATTTTATTAATGGTCAGAAAGATGGAAAATGGGATTTTTTCTACAATACAGGAAAAACTTGGAAGAAAGGGGACTATAAAAACGACCAAAAAAATGGGTTCTGGTCAACAAAATTTGAAAATGATACAACTGCTATGGAAGGAGATTATGTGATGAATAAAGAGAATGGAGTTTGGAAAT
>MDSY01080258.1_pt1 | contig 12177 bp, 9 predicted proteins | sample 811131 | NCBI WGS metagenome assembly MDSY01 (sample SAMN05326643, study PRJNA326480) | marine metagenome | isolation source: seawater | place: Atlantic Ocean: South West | collected 2010
AGGTATTGGACCAGGAAGTGCATGTTTAACAAGACTAAAAACTGGTGTCGGTATGCCTCAATTATCATGTATTATTGAATGTGCAGATGCAGCTCATGGAGCTGGAGGATTAATTATTGCAGATGGAGGAATTACATGTCCTGGGGATATGGCAAAAGCATTTGGAGGAGGTGCTGATTTTGTAATGATAGGTGGACAATTTGCTGGTTGTAGTGAAACTCCTGGAGACATTATAACAGAAAATGGTAAACACTACAAGTGTTTTCATGGAATGAGTTCTAGAAAAGCTATGGAAACTCATTATGGTAAAATGGACAAATACAGAGCATCAGAAGGTAGAGAGTTAAAAATATTATATAAAGGTCCTTTATCGAATATAGTAGAAGATTATTTAGGAGGTATAAGAAGTACTTGTACTTATATTGGAGCAAAAACAATTAAAGATATGGGAAAATGTACAACATTTGGTTTAGTGAATCAACAATTAAATACTACACTTGTAAATAATTAAAATCATAGAAATATATATAAATGTCCAAATTGTTAAAAAAAATTATGTGTGGAATAGCTGTGGTATTTATTATTTTAGTTGTAATGGTAATTATTAAGAAATATTCACAAGAGAGTTATTCTAATATTTCACAAATAAATTTACGCAGTAATTCCGATGATAATTGTTTAACTGGTTGTTCGGAACCATCAGCTTTAAATAAAAATTGTAATTCTGAAATAAAAAAAGATAAAGATGGAAACTGTTATAAAGAATGTTTTTATGAGTGTTTAGAATCATCATCTTCTAATAATAGTTGTAAAATAAATTCGGATTGTAGAGGATGCGGTTTTAAGAAATTTAAAGTAAATTGTGACGGGACAATGGAACCAGAAGTAAATGCTGATGGAAGTAATCTAGATGAAATTTCAGAACCTAACCCTTTACAAAATTATTCGGTAAGTAGTCCTGAAGCTAATCAACAAGAAAGTCCAAGTGATTATACAAATGCAAATTCTATATCTAATAATATTAATCATATTCCTTATTTTAATCAAAGTAATTCAAATTCTTCTAATAATGATAACAATTCAGGATGCTGTGGTGATATTCATTATCATTACTATATGAATGATTCTAATCCATCTGGTAATTCTTTGAATGATATTTCTAGGTCAGGAGGTATAATTTCAAATAAATTACAAAATGGAATACAACAGGCAGAACAATATAAAGAATCTGTTCAAAATTCATCAGACTATAATTCAGCCTATAATTATGGGACACCAGGTTCTACTTTTCCAACAGACTCCCAAGGTCAAATTGAGCAATATGCGGTTAATTATAAAGAAAGACCCTCTGTTACTGGAATGTTTCAAGAAACAGGACCTTTAGGTGCTAATATTGGAATGTATGGGAATCATGTTAAAGGTTGTAATTGTCCTTATTCTGGGTCTAGTGAAGGAAATAATGTTTAAATATATATATATATGAAATTTACTAAAAAAAATAAAAGGTTTAAGAAGAGAAAGTTTAAAAATAATAAAAAAAAAAAAGGTATTAATTCAACCCAAAAGAAAAAATATGAAATTGCTAATATTATATCTAGAAGATTAAATAGAACTATTAAACAAAATATTATTACTGTAGGAGTTTTAACTGCTCCTTATATTACAAATGCTGATACATTTATTGGGTCTTATATGGCATCAAGTTATGTCAAGTGGTTAGAATCAGCTGGAGCTCTAGTAGTACCATTACCATATGATTTACCGAAACCTATTTTAAATGGATTTTTGAAACAAATAAATGGTATTTTGTTAATAGGTGGAGGAATTGATAATAAATCAACTCATGACAATGAACAATTTATAGTGTTTGAAGATACCATTAATTTTATTTTAAATTATGTAACTTATCAAAATAAAATTGGAAACTATTATCCAATTTGGGCTACTTGTATGAGTTTTGAAATGACACCAATTTTAGAGTTAAATAATAATAATATTTTAAAAAAACAAGATGATATTTCTAAATATGTTATAAGGGATGGTTTTTATGGTTCAGATACTTTACAGTGGACCAATTCTCCTAGTAAATTAAAAAGTTTATTTTCTAAAAAAGAAATAAGTCATATGAATAAAGAATATTCAGTATTTTATGCTCATTCTTTATCATTTCCTGTAAATTCAGAATTTAGTAGAAAATTAAAAAAAATTGCAAATATAGTAGCTACAGGATATTCTAATAAAAAAAAAATAAAATATATTTCAATATATGAATTAAAAAATTTACCTATTTATGGAGTTCAATTTCATCCCGAAAAACCTCCTTTTGAGTACGAAAATGATGGTCTTAGAGTACCAAAATCTGATATAGCAATAACTCTTTCATCACGAATGGCTAAATTTTTTGTAGGTGAATGTAAAAAAAATTCTAATATATGGATAGGAGGAAAAAGGTTTTTTGATTTTACAGTAAATGATTATAGTATTTATAATAAATTTATAACTTCTAGAATTCGTCATCTACATAAAGCTAATATTAGTAGTTTTCAAGTAGGTGATGCAGGAGTATATTTTTTTGGATCAACAGTAATCCCTAGTTTCGATAATCATATCTTAACGAATCCATGGAAAATAGAGGATAAAGTTAATGAGGAATTAAATAATATAGATGTAGATAATCCATAAAATATAACTAAAATAAATATTTTTATTTATATTTTTTTATCTACTAAATTCTAAACCTACGTTACCTCCTATAAATTTAACAATATTATATCTTTCTTCCATGAAATGAATATTATAGGTATACTCATAAATACTCCAGCTAGTTTTATTTACTCCAATTTGTATACTTTCTAATGTACCATCCGGTAATACTTCTTCTTTACATATATTGGCATATTGCGCCTTAGGGTCCAAAGGTGGAGTAATTGTAGTTAGTTCTAATTGAATGGTGTTAAATTTACTTAAGTTCATAGCACCTGATGGTTGTAAATCATAAGGATTAGTATGTAAACAAAAATTATAACACTGTAGTCCACCTTCAGCCTCGATTCCACTTCCATTTGACTTTTGATATTTTTCTAGATATTCATATATTCCTGAATCCATTAAATTTTCTCTAATTTTACCATCTAACAAAATTCCACAATTTTTTATAATAGCATAACTATTTTCTTGACTGTATTTCCCTGATGTTGAAAAAGGAGATGGTAAAACATTTGATGAACCCCAACATAATGGAAATGCTGTATTTTCATAGGGTGAGCCAAAAAAATTTCCTAATGGTTCTGTAGGAATACAAGTAGTATCTTGACTAGAGATGTTCTGATTTTGATATGAAAATGAATTTTCTCCAAGTAATGTATCCAAAATGGGATCAGAATTATTTTTATTAGAGTTTAATTCTTGAGAAAGAAATTGTTTTTCTTTCATATTTAATGAAAAATACATTAACTTTCCTTTTTCAGAAGAAATATCTACAGTCCCATTTAATAGTGAAACTAAATTAGAATTTTGATAAAAATTTATAGTACTTTCATCATCAGTTTCTATTATATTATCATTAATAAATTGACCTACACTTTCAACGCAAACCGTATTATTACTTGACTCGTAAGTTGAAGAAATTTTACAATAAATAGGATAATTTGTATTAATTGAACCTTGCTCTTTCCATACAGGAGCAATTAACTGACCATTAATTTCGTTAACAGCAGCGGCTCCTATGTAAGGTCCTTTTTGATAATCTAATATTATATCTGTAGATGGTGGATAAAACCCTTTTTGATCCAATAAAGTTTGATTTCCACTTTTACTAATGGCAGTAGTATTATCGGTTCCTCTAAATAAATTATCTGGGTCGATATTAAATTCTCTTGACCTTAACCATTTATTAAAATTCGAAGAAGCATAAGGATTAGTACTAGGTAATTTAATAAATTGGTTATTATAAGGTTTAAATCTATTTTCATATAAGTCTTCATCACTACATTGTAAATCACTACTGTTTCCGTAATAACAACTATAGCATCCATTGTAACTTCTTTTAGAAGTATTTCCTGAACAATCAATGTTATCATACCAAGGTTGAATAGGTGTATAATTTTGTGTTGGAATATCTATAGTATTAGGATTTTTTGAAAATTTCCAATTAGTATAATTATTCCATTGATTTCTTAAATACACATCATTTCTTCGGGCAAACCACATCCAAGATGATACCATTCCCATTGAATTTAAATCTAATTTCACGGAATCTACTATATTATAAAAATCTTGTTCAAATACTTCTTTAATTAAATATTCTTGTGGTTGAGAAGCAAAAACTCTTCTTTCATCATCACTTAAAAAGGCATAGGTTGAAATGATATGGATATCAGAATCCCATAAATTTCTTTTATCTGTATAAGAATTATAAAAATCTTCAGTAGTTTCAGGAGGTCCTAATTCTGAAACATTATATTTATTAATATACGTACCAAATTGAGCGGTAAGTTGGTCTGTAACTATTTCATCTGTAATTGGTATACGTCTAGGTACACCATTAGGCTTCTGGAGAAATCTATATAATTGGTCACTAGGTTCATTGAAATTAGGAGCTTTCCAAGAATAGTTATTATAAGGATTTTGAACATCTCTAATTACAAATAAATCTTTAATGGGTTTTATAGTTACATGAACCTGAAGTTCATTATATTGTAAAGCAACTAGTGGAAAAGCTTGTTTACTAGTCATTCCAAACCATAAATTTAAAGGTATATAAATTGTTCTTCCTCTAATGGAAGGTTCAGCTCCAGCTGCTGAGTCATTAAAAACAGCGTTTGGATATTTTTGTGTAGTATTTGTTTCCGCATATTGTGGATCATTATAATATTTTATGTTTCCAGACATTAGATTTATCAATGCTTTTTTTTCAGTTGAAAAATCTCTACTTATCATGGATGATAAGTACTCTCCAGTATATTTTTGTAGAGTTTGTCCACCGACAGTAACTTCAATTTCTTGGATCATAGTTATTCCTAGATTTTCTATCCATTTAAAATTATAAGGGATATAATAAGTATTATTACATAAATATAAGTTACTATTACATAAATCATTACTATAAATTGGATTACAAGTTTTATTACTATCACTATTATTTTTATTATCTTGAATTGGAAATAATGGACTCCAAATGTTAGGAATCGTAATCGCCAAATAAGAATCCATAACTAAATCTCCATATCGTGGATACTTAAATGTAAATTTTGATTCTTCATTTAATCTTAAAGTTCTTTGTCCATTAAAGTCTAATCTAAATTTCTGCATACCAAAATTAGTGTATTTACAATAAGAAGTTTTCCAAAATGTTTTTTTTGGATTTCCATTTAATATTAAATTGGCTTGTCCCACAGCTATTAAATTTAGTAAACCACCAGGCATATTATATTATTAAGTTATAATATTTTAAGACATTTAAATATTAAATAATATTTTAAAAACTATTGTAATTATATATATAGATTATGGTAGAAACATATCGAGCTCCACAAAAAAAACCTTTTGATGGGCCTTTTAATGCCAAAGAGGCTGCTAATGCTACCAAAATAATTATAATAGTAATGATTGTTATAGTTTTAGTAGGAACAGGTTTATATATTTATACTATGATGAATTATACAAAATCAAATTGTAAAGTAATTAATGATGTTTATGATGATATAGGTAAAGTTTCCTCTATAAATATTCAAGATGCAAAGTTTAAGGGATTTGCTCTTAGAGATTTTTATATTAAATCTGCCTACAATTGTTGCGCAATTGGTAAATTTAGAAATACTTTTGTAGATGTATGTGCTTTAAAACAGGTAATTAGACAAGGTGTTAGGGTTTTAGATTTTCAAATCTTTTCAGTTAATAATAGTCCTGTTATTGCGGTATCTTCCATTCCTTGTGATTATTCTAGTTCTAATATAGAAAGACAATGTTATTTAATCAAGGAATCATATAATTCAGTTGGTTTTGCTAATGCTATGGATATAGTTGCTAATTATGCTTTTTCAGGAGACACTTGTCCAAATCCAAATGACCCTTTAATGTTACATTTTAGAATTATGAGTGTAAATGATAAAATATATAATGATATGAATGATATTTTAAGAGATAAATTTGCAAATAATATGTTAGGAAAAGAATATAGTTATGAATATAATGGTAAAAGTTTAGCAAATGTACCAATAGAAAATCTTATTAATAAAGTAATTATTGCTGTAGATAAAGCAAATCCTTATTTTGAAGATACACCTATGGAAGAACTAGTAAACATATGTAGTAATTCAGTATTCATGAGATGTTTAAGAGAGAAGGATGTGAAATATACTCCTGATTATACAGAATTAACGGATTTTAATAAAAAATGTTTAACTCTTGAATTACCTGATGTTTCTGAATCAGATGCTAATCCTTCTGCTTCTTTAGGTATGAAATATGGGTGTCAAATGGTAGGAATGTGCTATCAAAATTACGATTCTAATTTAGAATATTATGAAACTTTTTTTGCTTCAGCTGGTTATTCATTTGTTTTAAAACCCGAAACTTTACGATATTCATTAACTACTATTGCTCCTCCCACTGCGCAAAATCCAGATGTTTCTTATGCTGATAAAACCTATCAATCAGATTATTATAATTTTAGTATTTAATTATTAAATATTTCTATAATACTATCAATCATTTGCTTAGGGACCGAATAATCTAAATTTAACATACCTACAACTCCCGCTGCAAAGAAAAGAATTTGTTCATGATTCCCAAATTTAATTGCTTTTACATTCCTGGTTGGCCAAAAAACATAGATGATTAAAATATATATAAGAGATAATGCTATAAAATCTATTTTTTCTTCAAAAGCTTTTTCATTTTCTAATTCTTCTTTACTTTTTGAATCAGAAATTTCAAAAAATCGAACTCTAATTTTTACTAATATTAAAAGAATTTTAAATATAATAGCTACTAAAATAAAAGCATCATAAAATGAATTAATTTTAAAATATTTCATCTTATAATAATAGATATTATTATATAATATTATATATAATAATATGGTTTTTAATAAAAAGCTTTCGTTCGAAGATAAAGAATTGGCGATTTTACGAGAAGCTGTTGATAAAGCCCAAAAAAAAATAAAAAGACAAAACATTATGTCCCCTATGCATAGAGAAATAGTAGAACAGGTTGAACATTTTTTAAGAAGTAAAAAATGTATTTGCTATGGAGGAACGGCAATTAATAATATTTTACCAATTAATGACCAATTTTATGATAAAACTTTAGAAATGCCTGATTATGATTTCTATTCTGATAATGCGTTAAATCTTGCTAAACAATTAGCTGATATATATGCTAAAAAAGGATTTTCTGATGTTCAAGCCAAAGCAGGTATGCATCATGGAACTTATAAAGTATTTGTAAATTATATTCCAGTAGCTGATATTACTCATATGGATAAGAAACTATTTAATTTATTAAAAAAAGACTCTATTAAAGTAAATGGAATTTTATATGCTCCGCCAGATTTTTTAAGAATGTCAATGTATTTAGAATTATCAAGACCTAAAGGTGATGTAAGTAGATGGGAAAAAGTACAAAAACGCTTAGTTTTATTAAATAAAAATTATCCAATCAAAAATATAAGGTGTAATTATGAGAGATTTCAAAGAGGATTTGAAACCCATTCTGTGAAAAAGAAAGATGAAAAAACAATCTATGACGTTGTAAAAAATTCGTTTATCAATCAAGGTTTAATTTTTTTTGGAGGATATGCTAATGATTTATTTTCTAGATATATGCCTACTAAAGAAAGAAAAATTTTAGCAGATATACCAGATTTTGATGTTTTATCTGAGGACCCCAAAACTTCAGCTGTTATTTTAATTGAACAATTAGAATATCATGGTTTTAAAAAAGTAAAGTATTTAAAACATCCTGGTGTAGGAGAAATAATAGCTCCTCATTATGAAATAAGAATAGGAAAAGAAACTATAGCTTTTATTTATAAACCATTAGCTTGTCATAGTTTTAATATTATAAATATAAAAGGTGTTCTTATTAAAGTTGCCTCAATTGATACTATGTTAAGTTTTTATTTAGCATTTATGTATGCAGATAGAATTTATTATGATAAAGATAGGATATTATGTATGTGTCAATATTTATTTAATGTACAAGAAAAAAATAGATTAAAACAAAAAGGTTTATTAAAACGATTTAGTACTAAATGTTATGGAGAACAAGAATCAATAAATTCGATTCGTGAAAAAAAATCTGTAATGTATCAAAAATTAAAAAATAAAAGAAATTCCAAAGAATATGAATCCTGGTTTTTAAAATATTCTCCTTCTGAAAAAAATACTCTGAAAATAAATAAAAAAACAAAAACAAAAAAAAATAAAAAAACAAAAACAAAAAAAAATAAAAAAATAAAAACAAAAACAAAAAAAATAAAAAAAACTAATCTATAGGTTAGCTTTAAGTGAAGATATATATATTCATGTGTTAAAGTTTATGTAATTACATTAGGATAATATCATTTACAAAAATGATTTTATTAAAAAGTCTTTATATATTTTATAAACTATATCTGAAATAAAATTCCAAATAGGAGAATCATATAAAGATAATGGAATAAAAGATTTTATTATAATTAAAATATGAATTAAATAAATTACACCTAAGTAAATAATTTGTCTTATTCGAAATATAAATAAATCTTTAAAACTCCAATCATTTAAATAGCTACATAAATCTTGTTTCTCTCCTAAAAAAAATTTATGAGTTTCATTAATTCCTTCTATTGCTCTATAAGAAATATTTTTATCATTTGAGATTTTAATTGAATTTAAAATTATTTTAGGATTAATCAAACTAATAAATATACATTTATTATCTTGTAAAGTTCTATCATCAAATAACATCGGATTACATCCATCTATACAATTATCATATGCTAATTCACCATTCATTAAAAATGGTATAAATGAAGTTTTGTATAAAGTATCAAATAATTCTTCTTTACTCTCAAATGTAGATTTTATAATTTCTTTACAATTTTTAGTATCAAAATAATTAATAAATAATTTTTCATTTAAGTTATTTTTTATTTTATCATCATCTAGTTTAGTTTCTATCAAATTTTTTATAACATTTTTCCAATCATTCAAATCAAATTTTTCCTTCCAACATTCTCTCATTTTTGTAAAAACCATTTGTGTATGTTCTAATTCATCGATGAAGTAAAAAAATGCTAAAATAGCACCTATACTTGAACCAGATATTTTTTTTATTATAATTCTATTTAAGCTTTCAAGTTTTTTTAAATATAATAATACTCCATAAAGATAAATACCATTGAAAGCTCCATTATCAATGACTAAGTTAATATTCTTTGGTTGAGATTCTATAGTTTCAGGTAAATTTTCTACCAAATCATCAATTAAACTACAAAATATTAAGTGAGACATTTATTATCATTTATTTTTATAATAATAATAATAAATGAACCTATTAATTATTTTTTTTACATAATTCAATTATATTTGTAATAAATTCTTTAGGAATTTGGTGGTAACATTGAACTACTTCTGCTTGAGATAAAACTCCATTTTTTATATCTTCTATTGAATAGCCAGATTCACTAATAGTTGTTAAAAAATCTGGACTCCAGTCTAAATCTTTTGAATCTTTCCCATTAAAACTATAAAAATGCTCAAACATTTCTTGAATAATTTCCAATGAAGCTTTTTTCATTTCCAAATAAATATCAATTCTTCCAGGTCTAACTAATGCTTTATCTAATTTATTATAATAATTACTAGTTATTATGATTACTCTACCAGGTGTTTCTCTTATTCCATCTATAATATTTAATATAAAAGATAATGTTAGTTTATCTTCTTTCTCACTAGATAAAGATGATTTTAATGGACCATAATCATCATCCTTACACGCTTTAATTACACTACTAATTAAATTAGCTTGATTAGGAGAAGTAGATTCTCGAGTTTTATCTTCCTTTGACTGAATACTAGTAGAATCTAAACTATTTTTATTTCTCTCTAGAACGATATTTGTCATACAATCAATATCTTCGAAAATAATTATTTTATCTGAAAATCCTATTTCTCCGTCTTTATTCGCTTTATTATACTTACTTTCATAAAATATTTTTGAAAATTCTTGAACCGTTTTAATTTTATTTAATGGAATGACAATTAAATGTCTATTTAATAATTTTGCTACGGATTTAATTATTGAAGTTTTTCCAGTTCCCGGAGGACCAGATAATCCTATTCCAAGGGTATATGGTTTTCCTTGATGTTCATACCAAGATTTGTTATGAATAAAAAAATTAATTTTATTTAATAAATTTTTTTTTTCTTTGAAAAATACATTATCAAACGAAGTCGTTGTACTAAACTCACATTCATTCCATTTATCCAATGTATTACAAGTTTCCAAATCATCCCCTCCTTCATAGGTATAAATCCATTTTTTTCCATCTCTAAATTGACTTAAGTTTGTTTTATAATTTTCAGTTATATTATTTATAAATTTTTTTATTTCATCCACTGATTTTGTATAAGAAAATATTTTCATTTGTATATTTTCAATTTTAGATTGAATTTTTTGATTTCCATTACCTCCTTCCAAATCTTCACTACTATTTGTTACAACACACCATATATCTTCAGTTAATTTAAATGATTTGGATTGTTGTACTACATAAGCTACATTTTCGGGTCGTATAAACATATTTTTATCCCCCCAATCATCATAAAGTCCAGAATTGTTTGAAGTTTCTTTGATAGAATATATATCTTCTGAACTACACAACATACTACCTACATAATCCCATAAAGCATAAAAAGATATACTAAATAAATTTTCATGCCTAGATGAAAATGGACCACTTCTAAAACATTTTTTACCGTCAATAAACACTCTATTTTCTTTAAAAAATAATCTGTACACATTATTTTTATCAAATAAACACGCTAATCTTTCAAATGTAATAGGTTTAAAAAAAAAAGAACTAGAAATAGATGTAAGCATTATTAAAAAAAAAGTAAAACAAGATTGAAGTAAATTAAAAGTAGAATCTGAATTTGAAAATAATAGTTTCATTTTTATTAATTCTAATAAATTTCCTCCCATAAAATCATTACCATGACTCATTATTAATCATAATAATGATAATAAGTTTAAATCTATTTAAAATATAAAATATTTGGCTTAAAATATTATATAAATTTATATTAATGACTAATCAAATTCATTTAACTAATGTATCTATTAATGAACCACAAATTATTCTAGCAGATGAATTAAAAAAAATTTTATTAGAAACGCGTTTGAATCGCGATGCTATCATGCTTGCTCATAATGATGTAAACATATTACAAGATAAATACAATAAATTTATTATCGTTTTATCTTTATTTTCAGCATTTTTTGAATCCATTAAAGGACAATTAGATTTAGCAGAGAGAAAAGATTTTTTATCACCTTTATCTATTTTGATGCCAATTCTTTTGACTACTATTTTAGGTATAGTTTCTTCCATGATGAAATTTAAGAAATTTCCTGAAAGAATGGAATTGTTAACTAGATCAACAGAAAAATGTAATGTTACTATTTTGAAAATTAGAAAACTACAAGAAAGTTTAAATTTCCAACCTCCTGAAGTTTCCTATACGTTTTATATAGAAGATGTAATGATGTTTTATAGAGATTCTTTAGATTGTTATGAAAAAGCATTATATCCTAATGAACATAGTAAATATTTAGAAATGGCTAGAAGAATTTTAAAAGAAATGAAAAAAAAAACAACTAATTTTGAAAAACCAAAAAATTGGTACGATTGTTTTTTTTATTGCTGTAAAAATGAGAATTCATTTGATAAAAATTATTCAAATAAAAAACAGCAAGTTTTATCTAAAGAAAATAAATCATTCTCTCTCCCCTATGATGGAGATATTGAAAGTGATAATACTGAGAGAGAAGAAGAAAATAAAAATGAAAATAAAAATGAAAATAAAAATAAAAATAACTCATTTATAGGAAAGAAAATACAGAGAAATAGTCTTTGTCCATGCGGCTCTGGCAAAAAATATAAATTTTGTCACGGAGCTTAAAGATTAT
>MDSY01104671.1_pt1 | contig 12176 bp, 28 predicted proteins | sample 811131 | NCBI WGS metagenome assembly MDSY01 (sample SAMN05326643, study PRJNA326480) | marine metagenome | isolation source: seawater | place: Atlantic Ocean: South West | collected 2010
CATCTTTAGGCGTAGGGGTTTTAAACAACAACGTAGGATCAACGCCTGTGTTCACAAAATCCTGAAAAGTAATTCCGCGCTCTGTAGCTATGCGCTGCGCTTCGGCACGCTCGGCATCCGTTACCCCGTCCTCCAGCAACCCTGCCGCGTAATCACGGGCCTGTGCCTTCAAAGAAGCCACGCCGTCCTCGCCTCTAGCTGAACGAGCCGCTGCTTCTGCCGCCAAAACAGGATTCTTCAGAAAAGCCGATTCCATTGAGGAGGGAGTCTTAAACGTAGTAACAGTAGGATCTTCAGTAAGCGTGAATATTTTATCCAGTGCCTGTTGGCCCACGCCTGCATTAATCAGGTCCGTGGTGCTTATGCCCGATTCCACCATAATATTGTACGCATCTGCCCCAGTCGGAGCGTCTGCATTAGCAATATAATTTGTGGCTAGGTTACGCAGATTAGCGTAATAATCCTGAACGCCTTGGTCCCCTGCTTGTTGCGCGCGTCTTAGCGCCTCGGATGCTTCTCCTCCTGTTGCCATACGCAAAGGAAGCTGCGAGAGCATTTCTCGCGCGGATAAATTCGGCATAAGGGCGTCCCCTTAGTAGTTTGTTTTAAATTCGTAAGTATTCTATATCAATAATACGTCGGTACAAAGCTCTCTGATTGAGGTTCGTCCTGATAATCTGAATGCAAAGAGATAAAATTGCCTGCTCGAAAGCGCATTAATGCCTGAGTCGTGCTGTCCACCATGTCATCATTATCCCCATTAGGGAAAGCAGCACACTCCTCTATCAACTCTTCAGCCCAAGCAGTCTGGGGCGCCCAGATCATTCCCGATTCCAACAAAGGCGCTACCGAGTTGGCCCTAGAAATCTTGTCCTGCCCCGCTCGACGACCACCGGGCGAGTACATGGTTACCGGAATGCCTACCCTTCTCAATTCCTGTTGAAGCGTGATCCCCGTCGCTTTGGCCTCGATTAACACATTATCCGGCTGCCAATACTCATATTGCTCCTTGGCCACCCGTTTAAGTTCTGGGAAATCATACCTGCCCTTTCTCACGTCAACCAACAAGGCGCTTGGTCCAGAGTCCTCGGAAGGATAGAACACGCCCCACGTTGTTATCACAGAAAAGTCCGCTGTCTCCTTTTTAGAGTACGCCGTGTCGTAAGACTGAATAATATACTCCAAAGCAGGCATGTAATCGTGCTCCCAAGGCTGCCACCACTCCCGCTTGAGTATTGCGCCCTCGTCCGCAGTCGGACGCTGCTGGTACATGGCGTTCCACTTCTGCACGGACAGTGAAGCACGAACCGCCTTGAGTTCGTCCAGTTTCCAGAAAGACGGCCATAACGGTTTCTCCTCTTCAGTGTCCTCGTTAAAAACCGCAGGAAACTCGATTATTTCCCATTGATCCGCGTTATGTGAGGTCTGGGCCTTGATCAACCTTGCTGTTAGGTCCTTTGTGCCCCAACGAGTCATTACGATAACTACCGCGCCGCCGGGCTGTAGTCGAGAGCGGGGTCCAGAGGTATACCACTCCCACGCATTGTCCAACGCAAGCTGAGACTGAGCATCTTGTTCCGAATGCGGATCGTCGATGATTAATAAATCAGCGCCTCGTCCTGTCATCGCACCCCCTACACCTACAGCAAAATATTCTCCACCGTGGTTCGTGTCCCACCTTCCGGCAGCCTTGCTGTCTGCTTTGAGCTGCACCTTGTCAAAAAGCTGTTGGTAGGTGTCCAGCTCCATCAGGTTCCTGACTTTCCTGCCAAACCTTACGGCAAGTTCGCCAGTGTGCGTGGCTTGGATAATCTTGGTTGAAGGCTCACGGCCCATGATGTATGCCGGAAGCAAATAAGATGCAAATTCCGATTTCGTGTGTCTGGGAGGCATGTTAATTATCAAACGTTTCAAAGTGCCGTCGGCAATACGGTCAAAAGCTGACGCCATCTTTTCGTGATGGCTACTGATTATCGCTTCGGGCCACACGTAACGAGAGAAACCTAGAAAACTGTTTTTGCCTTTGTCCTGAGCTTCGAGCAACGCGAGGCGCAGCTCCAGCTTTAATCTTTCTGCTTCAACTTCCGAGGGAATAGGTGCGTGCATAAAGGTCCGTTTTCGTTTCAATTTTGCAAAAATTTTTTGCGGTTTTGATTTTCCAGAGAAAGGGGCCTGTTTTCAAGTAGTTTCCCCTAGAAGTTCAATGCCATTTTCGTTTTGCTGATAATTATTTATGTGAAATCGAGCTAAAGCCATTGCTCTGAGCGAACGCCCCAAAAATCGGGGTTCGAGGTACGAGGTGCGCGAACCTTGGACCGTTTTGGCCAAAAGGGACCCGCCACGCATGTTTCACGTGGAACTATTTCCGGTAATCCTTATTACCGGAAATAAGCAACTCTAAGCAAATCAAGCACTTAGCTCCTAGATGCGAGGCGTTCTCATCTAGGACCGAGGGTCGAGGGGGAGAAAAGCCAGAAAAAAAGAGGGGGAAAGAGGGCGCGCCCTCTTTCCCAGTTTAGAGTTCTAGCGTATTACTCAGTAGGGAATAATAGTTAAGCGTAGTCGCGTGGGTTTAAAACGTGTTATGTAGTCTTAAAACTTACATAATAAAAGTAGTAAATAATAGTGAAAAACAGTTGCAAATATCCCCCAGTTGTGCGATTATAGGGGTGTTGGAAATATACAGGAGAAAGGAGAAAAAATGGCAACAATTAATGACTTGATAGAAAGACTGACTGAGACCGCTAACAAAGCCAGAGGTTTTTACAAGGGAGAGGCCATTCCTAACCCAGTGCTGATGACTTTTGAGGCGACTAAGGGCAGGAAATACACCAAGATAGTGGGGAGCGACGGAGCCGTTCATTGTTTCATAGATGACGACGGCAACATCTACAAGCCTGCTGGTTGGGCAAAGCCTGCTAAAGGGATTAGGTTCAATCTTAAGACTTTGGACCTAAACAAAGTGGACCACTACGGCGGTTGGTTGTACGCAAAAAACCCTTTAACAAGGAGGTAAGAATGAGAGAACTAACAACAGCGGCCAAAGCGGCCAAATTGATCAGGACCGAACTCAAAAAAACCTTTCCAGAAGCTAAGTTTCGGGTAAGGTCTAACAATTACGCAGGGGGAGACTCTGTGTATGTTAATTGGACGGACGGGCCTACTGACGAACAGGTCCGCGACATTACGGCTAAATATCAGTACGGGCATTTTGACGGAATGATTGATCTGTATGAGTACAGCAACAGGATAGAGGGCCTGCCCCAAGTCAAGTTTGTTTTAGGACAGAGGGAGATAAGCGACGAAACTTACGCTCGAAAGAAAACTGCTTTGGCTAAAGAGTTTGGTATCAAAGACGAGACGAACGAGGAACAATGGTTCAGTGTTTTCCACTATTGTTCCGATCAAGTAACCCGTCGAGAACTATACAACGAACCGCTCTAACAATTCCTTCCACTTTACAGCAGCCAGCGGCCAAGAAGCCGCTGGTTTTGTATCCATACCTAGTTCTATAAGCTCTTTGGCCTGAGATCCTTTATACAGCCTTAGCTCTATTTCAGACTTTTTCTGTGTCCCTTTCGGGTGGAATTGGACCAGTATCCACACGGGTAGCCCCATTATTCCATGTTTCAGATTGAAAGCGACCTGATGGGGAGAAAGCCTCACTTTCTTTCCCCTGCTCACTACTTTCAGCTCCACCATCACAAATTTCTTTTTCGGTATCGCTATCAGACAATCCGGCAGCCCCAGCCCCACTCGATTCTCCAGACGAGTTATCGTCACTGTCGGGAGATTCTCTTTTATCCTCTTGTAAAGATTCGATTCGGGTTTTTTCGGCATCTCTGAATTGTTCGATTATCGACGGCTCTTCAGGTTGATCCTGCACCTGCTCAGGCGTTACGTCAATAATTTCTTTTGGAGGAGGACCGCCGTACATCGCCTTGATTTCGTCAAGCTTACGCTTAACCTCGTCAACGCTCATGCTATCAATAGTTCCATGCCTTATTTCTTTCCTGTCCACGTAAATAGTGCCTAAAGCCTGACCTCGACGATATTCAGCCGTGACAGCCGCTCCAAAATTGCCAGCAGACAACGCCTCGTCTCGAATGTGTTGCAGATCCCTCAAGTGCCTCTCGATATTCGTGCCATATTTCTCAGCCATATCTTTACGATATTGTTGGATAGCCGCCACGACTTGAGGGTTTATTTTTGGATCAGTCAACTCACTAGCGACCTTACTGGCCTTCTTTTCATCGTATCCTGCGTTTAGAGCAGCCTGCCTGAGTGTCTGTTTACCCTCCCCATCAATAAGCTCCTGTATGAACTTCCATTGTTGAGGCGTTACAGCCTTAGTTTGCGCTCCCAGCTCCCCCACGTCTGTTTGCAACCGTTTCTCCAAAGATCTTTTCTTTTTGTCCGGCTCGACAGGACTATTATTGAGTAGTTCAGCCATTCTTTTTGATCCAGATGTCATAAAACCTCCATTACATAGGGCTTTCTGAAAAAATAATTTTACAACAAGGCAATTTCACCCGCGCGCGCATTTCGTATGTTTTTGTATTTACCATTACACCATTACGTTAAACCAAAACTAGACGTAATACTAAGCGTAATACCTATTCCTTAATTAAAACATACACTTACAAGTGCCATTACGCTATTACGTCTATTTTTAAAAAAAATAAAAAAAATAAAAAAATTTTCTCAGAACTCCCCTATGTATGTAACGCAAAGTAATTCACCGTAATGACCCGTGGTCCTCGGACAACGATTCAAAATGATTTTCCAACGCATTTAGCAGCTCGATAGCGTAGTCCAGAGACTCTTGAGCCACGTTTTCAGGATCGGGCCTAGCGTTACCTCTCCCTATTACGGCGTGCATTGCTAGACCGCTGAGAACCGTCAACAACGCCTTATCATCATCCATATCCATAATTTCTCTCCCCTTAATAAAATTCTCTGTAAATTTGTTGCGCGACATCATCCAGTTTTTCGGGTGAAAAGTCTCCCACTAAGTTTTCTTTAGGATCGTACTTCTCATCAAAGCAGTAGACCTCCTCGACGCTGATAGCCACTTTTCCGTTGCCAAAGACTCCCACGTCGGGTTCCGGCGGGGAGACGGAAACGACTACTTTAAGTGACAGCAGCTCGTTGCCGTAAGGGTCTTTAAACTCGATGTCGTGAGTGCTATAGGTCTCCCTCATAACAAGCCACGGACCTTGAGCCGTGCGTATTGCCCCACTCTCGCTTCCTTAATATCCTCCTTGCTTTGACCGTAATACTTCACTGCCAGATCTTCTTTAACGAGCCGCTCATTAACCGAAATGTCAGCATCATCCCAGTCCACAAGGGGGTCGAGCACGGACTCATCTGTATAGATAGTCGCCAGATAGCGCCCGAACTTCCCTCGTCCTTCCTTGGAGGTCACAATAGGATAGGTCTGTCCTTCCTTTAAAAGCTCCTGTATTCGGTCCTTGGCCAACAGTCCCGCCTTTTTTTCAACAGGGTCTCTGGTCCGTGTCTCCGGCGTGTCGATACCGTACAAGCGAAAGCGTTGTTTGACTCTGGTATCAAATCCCAAGTCCACCCACATATCGACGGTATCCCCATCGACGCAGCGTATGATCTCGCCCTTGTAAACAAAAAGACGCTCTTCGTGCTTAGGCATTTTCGACCTCCGGTGCGCTGTTATCCGACATGTCTATTATCGGATACTCAAAATTATTGGAGGTTTCGTTTTCTGACAGCAGGAAAGCGCCGTTTTTCTCGTGAAAGCGCCGTGCCATGTCTGTTTTTGGTGACATGGTAACGACACGGGAATCAGAGAAGTAACCTTTCTTGATTTCATACAGCAGCGCGTTGATCAACCGTGAGCCTGCTCCCTTTTGATTAGACCAGAGGGAATACGGTACAGCGAACCCTCCTTGTTCCGTCCAAGGTTCTTTAGCAATTTCAATGAGATCTGCTTCTGTCTGTGGGATAAAAGGCGTGTGAACGACGCAGGCAACCGCCTGAGTATCGACACCAAAGCCTTGTTTCTCGATCAGGGCATACACCTCAAAGGGTTCCTCGAAACGCTTTAAGACGCTGCCCAGAAAGTCTGGGGCGCGAATCGGGTCCTCTTCTATTCGGTTGATGAAATCCGTATCAGCCTTGATTAGCATGGTCGTGCCCCTCCACGTTCAAAAAGGTTTTGATGCGCTCCTCCGGCGTATCACCATCAGGCACGGCAAGGTTGAGGATCTGCATCCGCGCCTCGTGGATAAAACTGGTCAACTCCTGCACCGTTGTCTCTGGGTCCTCGAAAGTTTTCGCAATTATATTGGCGACCCTCGCCCTGTCGAACTTGGAAACGTTTTGGATATGTTCCAAGATCATCTCCCTGATTTCTGCCTTATGCCGCCTTCTTTCCTCTTCAAAGCCCGTCATTCCTTCCTCCATATTCTTATGCCGTTGTTTTCATTACGTGCAATGAACTTCCACCCGCGTCGGATGCCCGTGCTCATTGCTGCTCGATATGCCTTACCGTTTATCTTTTCACCGTCGCAAAACGTTGATTCTCCAACCCCCATGTGAATAAACGGGTACTTGGTAGCCCGTCTAGTCGATGGCAGCGGAACATTGTTATCAATGTCCATCATTCCTCCTTCATACTAAAATGGGTAGGGCAGCAGGGATTGCCTGCTCCGAGCATCCGGTTGAGGCTACGCTTCACAGCAAGCCATACCCACATAACTGTTACAAATAATTAAGCACCGCGTCCCAATCGGGAAACTTCTCCGTACCGAAATGGATGTGCTCACCAGTGAACTCTCCTGCACCATTGACCGTCCTGTCATCAATGAGGTAGTCCCCCATCAGCAGGGCTTTGTTGTGGCTCAGGATCAGTCGCTTATAGCCACTCTCTCCCAGATACTTCTTAACCCAGTCGAGTTTGTCGGCCCACGCTGTTGCATTTCTCCAAGGCGCTGTTGAAAGTATGTAAACGTCATGCTTCTCAGCTAACTTGTTGAAAGCTTCAATTGCGCCATCTAATGGCTTCATTCGTGCAAACACCCCCGCCGTTGTTTTGTCGGAGGCATCGTCCAAGCCTTTGAAACCGCTGAAATAGTCAACGAGCACGTTGTCCATATCCACAAAGACCCTTTTCTTTTCCATAATCACTTTCTCCTTTCTATTTACCACTATTATGTTACCAGTATTTACTACTATTTACCACATTTAATGTTTTCATCATACTCAGGCCAACCCATCCTCCCGCTGGATTTTTTATACAAATCGACCATCTCACAATAAACGGAGCCGTGATCGACAGCATCTCTCACGTCTCCATTACCCCCAAAACCAACGGCAGCGATCAAGATCACTACCGCTATAAAGCCCTTCAAGCCGTCGCCTCCTCTTTCCATCGTTGAAGAATCCTAGCAGGGACTACCTTCGAATCGTTGCAGGCATCGCAAGCCCTGCCGCCGCTCTTGTCGTCCCCACTACCCAATGGCCAAGGGTTATTGCCCTCTAACCATCCAATAGACTTGTTACCCTCATTGGCATTCTCAGCCAGTGAACCATTACAAACTACGCAAGTCTTGTCTGTCATTTATTTCTCCTGTATGTCGCTAGGTGATGAAGTAGTTACTGCAAATTTACCAACTGTGTTGCCGTTGATGTCTTTCAATGGTTTTTGGAATCTTTCGTCAATGCCATACGCCTCTTGTTCTCCCACTGCCAACACTACATGACATTTAACATAATCAAATATCTCTTCAAGTTCTGAACCCAAATTACCGTCCTGAAAAGCATCGTTGTCTAAATTAACACTTATGTTCAAACGCATTTATTTCTCCTGTATTAAGCGTTTATGTAGCCCTTTTCCCTTGCCTCATCTGCGTACTCAACCAGAGTCTTGTCCGCAGTAAAGTACAGATCCCTCTCTACCTTCAAACCAAAAGGAGGAAACTTTGCTTCAGCCAACTCCGTGAAAGAGACAGAACCCATCTCAGGAGTGCCCATCCCTAGATCACAAAGTCCGAACAAAATGTCCCCATCCTTCTCAGAGATCAACCAAGTGCAAGCCCCTCCGAAAAACTTCACTACAGGCTTTCGGTCCGTCTCAGGAACCGTGTTGTTTTTCTCCAACTTTTTAAGAACTTCTTTAGTTAATAATTTCATCTTTTCTCCTTTCTATTTCCAACACCCTTATGGTCTCATAAACGGGCACTATTATCAACTGTTTTTTACTATTTTTTTCTATTTAATCCATCCATCCGTCATTGTACCTGCATTCAATCCCTTTCGACTTCAGGTACTCCAAAGCAGGCCCAACTGACTCTGCCGCCGCTGTGTTACCCTGCACAAAAGTACAAGTAACTATGTTCGTGTATTCGTGATTTCTCTTTCGAGGTCCAAGGTAACAGATCTCTATGCCTTTGCCCCCGCAACATGTCCCGTGATCCTCGGACCCCAGCTCTTGCCACTTGTTCAACCACAGGCGATATGCCTTGTCCAAGATGCCTTTCTCTCTCAGCTCGTCTATGTCGGGCTTCTGATAGGCCGTTATGAGATCACCGTAATAGTTTTTTACTTTTTTCACACTTTCTCCTCTTCTTTAAATAGTGATGTAGTTACTACACTAATTTTCTCTTCTTCTTTATAATAATTCGTTAAATAACACGCACTAGCATGTTGAAGATGCTCGTGCATTTTTGCATTCCCTTCTTGCTTTATAAATTTAAGTAATGTTTCTTTTATCTCTTTTTCACTAAATGTGTCATTCATACTTTCTTTTTTCACACCATCTCCCTAATTAATTTCAACTCGGATTCTATGAAATCTTGTAGATCCTCCCGTGATTTGATCACGGCTCGGACGGCCTTGACGAACTCTTTGCACATTTTTCCGTTGTAGTCTGTGAGAATTAGAGCTTTTGCTTGATCAGGAGTCATGTCGATGGGAACACCATTGATTGTTGCAGTCTTGGCTAGTTCTTCGACCATTTCCTTACCTATAACCGTTTCCATCATTTTTTCGACGTTAGTCTTTAATGTAAAAGTGTATTCCATATTTTCTCCTATTTGACTTTTCGGTAATTAGCTTTGATGTACTTGGCAGCCGCTAACCTTCTCTTCTCTGCCGCGTTGTTCAACCAAGGGCACATAGAAAGAGCCTTGATCATGTTGTTGAACGCGACGCTAGTAGGAGCACAACCCCAGCCAGCGATCTCATAAGCTTCATAGAGTTTTAAGTCCCCAGTCGCTTCCACTTTTTCTTTTAGCTCTTTGATCCAAGTCATCATTTTTTTCCTTTCTCCTTTCTATTTCCAACATCCTTATGATACCAGAATGGAGACTATTTTCAACTATTATTTACTATTTTTACCTATTATTTTTCACAAAGTTTCGTGCTTCTTTGTGTGTATTAAAATAGGCCAGCACTTCATAAATGGGAGAACCCCAAACATGATTTTCGCTATAGTCTTTCCAGATTTTGTATTTCCCGTCCTTAATGAATCGGACCACTACAAAGTAAGGTACGCATTTATTTTTTACCATCCTGTGCATCGCTCCCATCTATATCCATCGTGATAATCAACTACGGCCCTAGCCGCTTTCCCCTCAACGTATCCTGATTGATGATCTTCGCCTTGTTTATGGTTATCCGCTTCTCTTGGATTTGTACCGAGATACACGACTTTGTTTCTCATTTTGACTCGGTATTTACCCTTCATATTTTCTTTAAATTTCATACTTTCTCCTTACAATTTAGAATTTCTTCTAAAACAATCCTTACTCGCTCTCGGTCAATGCTATCCCCACCGCCCCAAGTGCGTAGCTCTTCTCCGTACTCGCCAACGTTAGTCGCTAGAGCAATCAAGTAAATCAGGCAAGCTTCTTTACAGTCTTGGCGCGTTGCTCCAAGATCGTAAATCCCGTTTTTTCCGTAGAAATCTTCAATGTAATTTACGAATCTTTCGGTTTTGTGAGCAGCTTCGGTAAATTGATCAACTAGATTTGTCATCTTTTCTCCTTTCTATTTTCAACATCCTTATGATCTCATAACTAGAAACTATTATCAACTATTATTTACTATTATTTTCTATTTAATTAGATGCGTGCTTAAATCGTTCGCTTTAAGCACGGCTAATCGTAGCGTGATTTCTCCGGCCAGTGCATGGAGTAGGAAGCCCTAGAGGTAGTCTTACAAACCCACTAAAACCGTTTGGCTCCATCAAAAGCTGCCAGTGTTTTGCTGAATCTGCCCACCGCTGGCTGGGACAGGGAACGCGCAAAAACCAAAAAAACACGTTCCACCTAATCTGTTAAGGTTGAGGCCAGAGCATCAGAGTGCCTGCATCATAAGGCTCGGCCCACCAACCGGCTTCTTCTATTATCTTAGTCAAGATTGGGTGATACTGCTTTTCTTCTTCCATCGCCCAATAATTAAAAATCCTTTCAATGTTCCCGTCTTTGTCGGTATGGGTGCTCTCGCTACCTCGCAGCCAAATCCCCGTGGGCATACCGTCAAAATCTTCTCTGGGCACTGCTTTGGCCTCTGGTAAGAGACGATTAATCTTATTAATCAAATGTCCTCGCTTCATATCATTCTCCTGTATTAAAGATCTGGTCTGTCTTCGTAGCCACTTGTGAACGCCCATTCGTCGATCAGGCCATCATTGTAGCGATCTTTCATGCCCCCAAAAAACTCTCCGAATACCTTCAAAGCCTTGGGGTAATTCGCACAATTCACGGTCTCATCATGGCACTTGCAGTACACATCAAAAGTATGATCCTGCAATTCAGTAATGGTGATCATGTCAAGAATCTTACCTGCCATATCATTCTCCTGTATTAAAGATTTTTTAATTCGTTCCAAACGCCTGCTGCACTACTATTTGGATTTTTTTCGTGCATTTTCCTTTCCATTTCCCAATCTCCGTGATCGCCCCCAAAATTGTTCTCTCGACCACTATCGCTATTTGCACAAAAAACACAATCTAAGCCAATTGCTAAAAGTTTTATTTGCTTTTGCAACCTTTCGTTTTCTCTCTTTAATTTGGTTATTTCTCTTTGAGCATTCATATCATTCCCCTGTATTAATGGATTTTCCCAAAATTCCAAAGAACCTTCTTGCCAAGCTTTGGACCAAACGTGATTAGTTTTAGCTCATCCGCTATGGTGAGCACTATGTAGGTAGCACCAGAAACGACGCCATCAGAGTTTTTGATCAGAGCTTTTGCAGAGGTCTTGGCCTCGGCATAAGTAACAAACTTTTTAGCCGTGACCATCTCAGCAAGATGGGCAACGTCAAAGTGTTCCCTAATGGGAGAGTTTTTGGGAGGTAGTAAAAGAGCCATATCTCTGTCTCCTGTATTGTTGATGGGCTTTGTCATTCATTCTCCTTTCTACTTCCTGCATGTTTATAGTCTCATATTAGGAAACTATTATCAACTACTTTTTACTATTTTTTACTACTTTCTATGATTTTAATCAGTTTATTTGCTTTGGTATAAACCTCAATTTTCCCTGCTCGTTCAGGACCGCAAGAAGTATCGAAAGCGTAGATTTTTGCATCGTCCAAGGCCCATTCTTTCCTGTGATGCTCGGACAATGCTTCTCGATTCCCCTCCTTATCGTAAGCATTTACTGCCCAGACTTTTTGCGCTTGAGCTTCAAAAGACCAAATCCCAGACTCAACCCAACTAACTGTTATTTTTTCCCAGACCATTCTTTTCTCCTCTTAGGCCCTTACCAGTTTCAAATATTTTCTACTTGACGAGCTTAAAATGTTATTTTCTGTGATGGTAAATAACTTTCCAGCGTACTTAATTGTATCGCCTATCTTCGCTGCAAAAGCCACTTGCCTCTCGTCGTTTTTGGCCGCGCCCAACACTACTGGGTTTCTCGATAACCAGTAAACTTCGTGCCCAAACTTTTCGGCTCTGACTAAACCTTCCAATGGGCATTGGCCGTTTCGCAAAGCCGCGCTGAACACATCACCGAAAGTGAAGTACCAGCCGTCGATGTGTAGCTGATCGTTGGGACGATAAGCATCATACTTATTATCTCTAGCCTCAAAAACCTTGTAAGTCGCGTCTGATTTAACAATTTTTCTTAGGGCCATTCTTTTCTCCTTTCTATTTTCAACACGCTTATGGTCTCATATTAGAAAACTACTATCAA